>OJRH01000024.1_pt1 | contig 101463 bp, 80 predicted proteins | sample 1599131 | NCBI WGS metagenome assembly OJRH01 (sample SAMN03922527, study PRJEB24848) | human gut metagenome | isolation source: stool sample | host: Homo sapiens | place: Germany | collected 2010-05
AGTTTGCCACTAGGCTCAGCAGCTCTGCTGAGCCTAGTCAGCAGGTCTGCCGACTGCAGTCAGCACATCTGCTGACTATAGTGACAACACCTTATTGTTGTACAATAACACACCTTATAGTTGTACAACCTTACACCTTATAGTTGTACAACTTTACCCCCCATAGTTGTACAACCTTATACACTATAGTTGTACAACTACAAACTCTGATACAGGGATACTACTTTCTTTTGGAAATACAATTATTATCTGCAACTTTTTATCGAAAAAAGTGAAGAGAAAGATTGCTTTTTCGATATAAAATCGTATCTTTGCACTTTGAACAGCTAAAATCAGTAGCATCATGAAAGAACCCGGCAAGAAATATAACGATGAAGACAACATGCTCGTCAACGACTTGCGTTCCATCGTCAGCAAGGCTCGCAGCAAAGCATTTGCTGCCGTCAATTATTCTCTGGTGGAAAGAAACTGGAGAATTGGACAACGTATTGTGGAAGAAGAACAGAACGGAGCATCACGTGCAGAATACGGAAAGCATGTGATAGAGATTGTTTCGGCTGCTCTTACAGAGGAATTCGGGAAGGGATTCTCATAAAACTTTTATGTCTCACAATACGTGGTTAGCCGATGGCTTACAGTTAAAAAACAATATTTCTTGCATTATTTCTACCTATACTTCGAAATAATTTTGTATTTTTGCAAAGTATAGTTAGAAATAATGTAAGATTATGGACAAGCAAATCGGCCAAGAATCTCTTCATAGAAACGATTGGACTAGAAAGAAGAAATAAATATCAATGCACCATATCAAAAAGTGAGACAGTGTTTCACCTTTTTGACATGGTGCATTTGTTATCTTATGAAATGACACCATATAACACAACTATATCACTTTGTCTGTATTAAATGCATATATAGCATTTTCTAGTTGTCGTCCTAAGAGATCTGTAAAAGGGCCACATTCATATTCATATCCTGAGATCTTCGAAAAACGCACCTCCATGCTACCTTTGGCATACATATGGCCATTATCATAATGTTCAATTTTCATAGGAACAATATGATCTGTAGCCTTCAGGGTGACACTTCCGTCATAATTGTCTATAATTCGATATATTCTAGCTTCTACTTGAAAAACTCCATCCACCTTAGGCTCAGGTGTCTTATACGAAGGTTCTTGTGCAACGGGAGCATTAGCAGTTTGCGCTTCCGGCTGCTCTTTTCCACCAAAATGCTTTCGTATTTTCTTTTCTAACTCACACGAATTTAAACCAATTAGCAACATTACTACTAAAGCAAGTTGCCCGATTTTCAAAAACTTTTTCATATTTTCTCTTATTTATGTAATGTTTGAGATTTACTATTACCAACCTGTACAACTTTTGAACAATACAAATACAGAAAGCGGAATGCCAGCAAGAGAGAGACAGCCCCATTTAAAATTCTTATCCTTACCACTTAAATAGACAAATGCCACAAAAGGAAACAAGACCATGCCTACTAATGCCATAAAAACTAAACTTCCTGAGTCTCCTTGCGAATCACCAAAGTCTACCCTAGCTCCATTTGGATCTATTGCATACATACAGTAACTTACTAAGGCTAGGAAGGAACTTAACAAAAATCTTTTCATTATTTCGTATTTTTACATGTTATTTTTTTCTTCACACTCTTGATTTAGTTGGGCCAAAAAGTCAACAACTAATTTATTTGGCAAATATTCTCTACAAGAAACTCGCCCACGATAATTATCTAATAATAGATACGCTTTTTCCTCCTTTTTTTAACAATGCATGGCAAAATGAATTGCGCAAATGGCGCATGAAATCCAACACCAGACAATTTCTCTTCGTACAATACAATGTTGCATTACGAATAGGGCGAATGCTATTATCATTTAACTCACTTGATTTAGCAAATGACATAGCTTTCTTTATATTAAAAAATACAACAAACGTCTTGGGGTATAGATCTCTAAAACTACGTTCTGTGTGCAAATTCCTCAAACGAGTCTCGTAGATAAACACAAATTTCGCCAATGTCTTCAAATCGGTTTCCAATCCATTGTATGACATACTTAAACTATCCTCCTCACGTGACTCCTCATGCTTCTAAAATAGTTAAAACATCCATACACAAAAAAGAAACGTGGAGCCAGTCTGTCACTCGTTCCACTGTGTGAGGCTTCTCGCATTGCCCGATAAGTCGAAACGAGCAACGCTGAAAGCCCCACGTAAATGTATATATAATCATCCCACGAGATACAATCCATCCATAGAAATGGATACTGCATCTTGAAAGGAATGCATACAATACACCCAAGGGGCGTTCCCGTTGCTTTGTTCTTGACTTATCGTTGAACTTTGCGAGAATTCCACACAGTCAAAACCAAAGCGTACAGTTACGCCTTTTATGTATATGTGTCTCCCTAAGCATCCCACCCACGAGGGCTTTCAGCAAGGGTTTGACGATGCAAAGATAGCAAAAGTTTTGGTTTCCGCAAACTTTTTAACCATATTTTTGTGCTTTACCAATAAAAAAGCGTATCTTTGCACTCATCATACATAAAACAAGGCATAATTATGAAGCAGATGGAGCACTCATATAAAGGAGAAGAGAAGTTTCTCGTAAATGATTTGAAGACAATAGTCAGCAAAGCAAGGAGCAAAGCTTTCGCTGCCGTCAATTATTCTCTGGTAGAAAGAAACTGGAGAATAGGGAAACGTATTGTGGAAGAGGAGCAGAACGGAGAAGCAAGGGCTGAGTATGGAAAGCATATTATTGAGGTGGCATCCGCTGCACTTACAGAGGAATTTGGGAAAGGATTCTCTGTAACTACCCTAAGGGTTTTCAGACGTTTTTACCTAAAGTTCAGTAACTTACAAATTCAACGGACAGTGTCCGTCGAATTCAAAGCCTCAATTCAACAAACACCGTCTGAAGAATTGAGCAATAACCTCCAGCATGTACAAAAAGCAGGTATTCACCTACTACCTTGGTCGCATTACGAACTGCTTATTCGCATAGAAGACAAGCAGGCAAGGGATTGGTATGCAAAGGAAGCTTTCGAGCAAGGTTGGAGCTACCGCACATTGAGTCGCAACATCAACACCTTATATTATGAGCGCCTCCTTATGTCAAAAGACAAAGCACCTGTAGAGAAAGAGATGAAAGAGAAAACAAATGAATTCCAGCAAGATAAACTGGAATACATCAAATCTCCTGTAGTCATGGAGTTTTTGGGATTACCTTCCGACTCTTCTCTCAAAGAATCGAAATTGGAATCTGCCATCATAGATAATTTAGAGAAGTTCTTGATGGAAATGGGGAAAGGCTATGCCCTTGTAGCTCGCCAGCAGCATATCCGAACGGAAGAGAACGACTACTACATCGACTTGGTATTCTATAATTATCTTATCAAGAGTTTTATCCTTGTAGATTTAAAGGTCAACCGCATCACCTATCAGGATGTCGGTCAGATGGATATGTATCTTCAGATGTACGACAAGATGAAAAAAGGACCAGACGACAACCCTACAATCGGCATCATCCTTTGTACCGAAACAGATTCGGATGTGGCACGATACTCTACCCTCGCCAAAAACGACCAGATGTTCGCAGCAAAATACAAGCTTTACCTACCAGACAAGGAAGACTTGAGAAGAGAAATCGAACGACAGAAGGAACTGTATCTAATGGCTCATCCTGAAGAAAACGATAAAGAGTAATTCTTCTGGATGTATCAGAATAATTAGAAGGAACCATTACAAAAAGGTCAGGCGCTGCCTGACCTTTTCAAATCTCATTTCCGTATAACTATACATTTATCTATTAAACTATCACTTTTTCTTGCATAAAGTTTGCAATTTCCGATATTTATGCTTACCTTTGCCGTTGTTAAGAGGGAACTCATAACACATTACCAAATATCTTATCATCAAATAAGAAAGGAAATAGCAAATGGAACTGAAAGAGACTTTCCAAAAAGTGAAGGCAGCTAGCAAAACACTTGGTTTGCTAACTGATGAACAACGTAATGAAATCCTGCAGGCGGTGGCTGACGCTATCATCGCAGAAACTCCTGCGCTCCTTGCAGCGAACGCAGAAGACTTGGCGAAGATGGACAAGGCGAACCCGCTCTACGACCGATTGCAACTCACAGAGCAGCGACTCCAGGATATTGCTTCGGATATGAGACACGTCAGTACACTGCCCTCACCGCTCGGAAGAGTTCTCAAAGACAAGACGCTCGAAAATGGTTTGCATCTGCAGCGAGTAGCCGTTCCATTCGGAGTTATCGGCATGATTTACGAGGCTCGTCCTAATGTGACTTACGATGTTTTCTCACTCTGTTTCAAGAGTGGAAATGCGTGCGTACTGAAAGGTGGAAAGGATGCAAACGCCTCAAACTCAGCGGGTGTCGAACTTATCCACAGGGTGTTGATAACTTTTGGTATTGATCCGAATGTTGTTACATTGCTCCCTGCTACCCATGAAGCTACCGGCGAAATGCTGAATGCCGTGGGCTATATTGACCTCTGCATTCCTCGTGGAGGAAAGAAGCTCATCAACTTCGTCCGTGATACTGCCAAAGTTCCGGTTATCGAAACCGGAGCCGGTGTGGTACATTGTTACTTCGACAAGGATGGCGACCTGGAGATGGGCAAGCGCATCATCACCAATGCCAAGTGCCGAAGAGTGAGCGTATGCAATGCGCTCGACTGTCTGCTGATTCACGAAAGCAGATTAAGCGACCTCCCTGCCCTCTGTGAAGGACTCGCCGAGAAGCAAACCAAGATTCATGCAGATGCCAAGGCTTACGAAGTCTTAAAGGGACACTATCCAGACACCTTATTATATAAGGCAGAGGAAAGCGATGCAAAGATGAAAGAGGCTGATGCCAACGTGAAGAGTATCTGGAACACCGAATGGCTCAGCATGCAGATGGGAATCAAGGCCGTGGTTTCAGAAGATGAAGCACTCGACCATATCGCCACTTACGGAAGCGGACACAGCGAGAGCATTGTTTCCAACAATGAAACTGCCCAGAAGAAGTTCCAGGCGATGGTAGATGCAGCCTGCGTTTATGTGAATGCTCCAACCAGTTTCACCGATGGCGCACAGTTCGGATTGGGCGCAGAAATTGGCATCAGTACCCAAAAGCTTGGAGCACGCGGACCAATGGCGCTAGAAGAAATTACCACCTACAAGTGGCTGATTACAGGAAATGGACAAACAAGGAAGTGAAGAGTGAAGAATTCAATAGCTTTATATTAGAAATAACAAATAAAAAACGAAATAACAATGAAGACATTCTTTAATGTTGAAGACCTTGGCGACCTGAAAGCAGCGCTCGCCGAGGCACAGGAAGTGAAAGCAAACCGTTTCGGTTATCAGGAGTTAGGGAAGAACAAAACCTTGCTGATGATATTCTTCAATAACAGTCTCCGTACCCGACTGAGTACACAGAAGGCTGCGATGAACCTGGGCATGAATGTAATCGTACTCGACGTGAACGCAGGTGCATGGAAACTGGAGACAGAGCGTGGCGTTATCATGGATGGCGACAAGAGCGAGCACCTGCTGGAGGCTATCCCTGTGATGGGTAGCTTCTGCGACCTTATCGGTGTTCGTAGCTTTGCCGGTTTGAAAGACCGAGAGTATGATTATGCCGAAACCATTGTAAACCAGTTTGTAAAGTACAGCGGCCGCCCTGTCTTCGCTATGGAGACTGCTACCGTTCACCCACTCCAGGCATTCGCCGACCTCATCACCATTGAGGAGCATAAGAAGGTGGCTCGTCCTAAGGTAGTCCTGACCTGGGCTCCTCATTGCCGTGCCTTGCCTCAAGCTGTACCAAACTCATTCGCCCAGTGGATGAATGCAGCCGATGTAGATTTCGTGGTTACTCACCCTGAGGGATACGAACTCGATCCTAAGTTCGTAGGCAATGCCAAGGTAGAGTACGACCAGAAAAAGGCGCTGGAAGGTGCAGACTTCGTTTATGCCAAGAACTGGAGCTGTCCGGGCGTGAAAGACCCAGCACAGTATGGCGAAATCCTGAGCAAGGATATGAGCTGGACCATCGACGAGGAGCACATGAGCTGGACCAACGATGGTTGCTTCATGCACTGTCTGCCAGTTCGCCGTGGCTTGATTGTAACCGATGATGTCATTGAAAGCAAGAACAGTCTGGTGATTCCAGAGGCAGCCAACCGTGAGATTTCAGCCGAGGTTGTCATCAAGCGTATGCTCGAATCACTCTAAAGCAGGAAATAAGAAAGAGATTGAGGGTGTGTCATAAGTTCATGACACACCCTCTTTTTCGTTCTACTCCACTTCATCCTATCCCCATTTCTCGGTATTTTCATCTTTTCATCCTGTCTATATTCTTATATCTCAGATATTATCCGTACCTTTGCTGCCGAAAAAAAGAAAAACGAGATGGACAAATACATAATACTTTCACCAGAAGCTAAGGGTTCATTCAATGATCGCCTTAACTTTCTGTATCTAAAACTAGGTAACTTTCTCGATACAGAGAAACTGGAAAACCGTACCTTGCAATATTGTAAGGTATTCCTCAGCGACGCCCAGAACCAGATAAAAGAGTTAGAAGAATCTCTCCTTTATCAGGAGTTTCTGAAAGGCGCAAACCTCACTATCGTGGAACAGACTCCACTGAATGGCAGCAAGGTGAGTCTGCTGATCAAGACAACGGACTCCCAGACTCCCATTCTCTTCCACAGTCTTCGCCTTACAGAGGAGGAGGCTAAGGGAAAGGATTCGTACGAACAGACCCGTCTTCTCTTCAATAAATACCTGAAGACTATCGAAGGTACGGATATGACAATGGAACGCAACCTGATTCGCACCTGGATATACGTCACCAACATCGATGTAAACTATCAAGGCGTAGTAGAAGCCCGTAATGACATCTTCGATAAAGAGGGATTGACAGCCGACACCCACTACATCGCCAGCACAGGTATCGGTGGCGCCACTCCGGTACGCCATGCAGCTGTAGCCATCGACTTCCTCACCATCCCCCATATCAAGGAAGAGGACAAGAAGTATCTTCAGGCACTCGAACATCTGAATCCTGCCCATGAATATGGAGTAGCCTTCGAACGAGGAACCCGGCTTACGCTACCTACCCATACTCTCCATCCAGAAGGAAGCCAGCAGTTCAAGCAACAATACTTCATCTCCGGTACAGCCAGTATCGACAAGCATGGAGATGTGGTCTATGAAGGAGACATCGTGCGCCAGACCGGCAGACTGCTTGAGAACATCGGCGCCCTGCTGAAAGATGGCGATGCCACGATGAATGATATCCAATACTTCATCATCTATCTGCGCGACATCTCCGACTATCATACGGTTGACAGACTGATGCAGCAGTTTTATCCACAAATCCCCCGCATCATCGTGGAGGCAAAAGTATGCCGCCCCGGCTGGTTGATAGAAATGGAATGCATTGCAGAGAAGGAATTATGTTCTACAGAATAAGGAATTATAAAGATTCCGTTATCTAACCTTTGTCGGAATCCTCTTATCACTCATGATTTCATTTCCTGCCGCACGGGCATCCAGCTCTACTGGCTTGGATGTGAAATCAGGGGTATTATAGGAATCCAGCAACTCATCGTAGTATTTCTTCGGATTGCGCTGTGGCAAGAGGAACGGCTTGCTTACATTGCCCTTGTCATCGATGCAGGCAAGATAAAGACGGGTATAGAGTCCGTCGCCACGGCGGGATGTAAAGACAAACCAATGGGAATCCTTGCTCCAGTTGTGCCAGCTATCTGTATTCCTGCTATTGGCAGCCGTCATTGGTCGCGCCTGTTCCGTCTTCAAATCCAGCAACCAGTTATCCGCTTCCTTATGCCAGATAGGGAAACAGCCATAATCACTCATCGTAAACATGATGTACCTGCCATCATACGAAGGACGGGGATGGGTAGCACTCTTGCCCAATTCGCGGGCATTGAAGATGGTATCCACCTGGTTGCCAAACTTACCCGTAGCCGCATCGAAACCAATCTTGCAGATATTATACTTGATATTCTTATACCCGCTTGGGATAGGCTCTGCTGTAGAAGAGCAGAAATAGAGCGTCTTGCCATCTGGTGAGAATACCGGATAAGTCTCGTAATGGTCTTTCGTCATCAGGAGCGAATCCAATATCAACTCATGGGGTGATGGCTGATAAACGAAGACATCCGATGCCTGGTCGAAAACTTCAATTCGCTCATCCTTCACGGCATGGAAACTCTGATGGGTGGTATTGGTACTGTAGGCGCAATACTTGCCCGACGGATGCCAGTAAGGATAAACCATCGAACCCTTCAGGGAATCATTCTTCGCCTTCAGCCACTCCCGCTTACCGTTCTGAGAAACCAAGGTAGCACCATGGTCACCACGCACATGGAAGGTAAACTGGTCAGGATTGGTTCTGTTTGCCGTATGACAATTGAGACAGGCACCCGGTGCTGCGGTATTCTCTAGAATTGCCGTTTCCTCAAAGTTACTCAAGTTGCGCTGATAGATGCCCAATTTGCCATACACCTCATAACCAGGAGCGATGCGACGATAAGTCACCCCCCAGTCATCAAGAGCGTATGGACTGACATGGATATCGAAGTCCTTATACTGCGTCCAGTTACCCTTCTTTTCCACATAAACAGTAACTTTCAAATCTCCACCCCTATTTTGAGCAAGCAGATGATGCCATTCATCGATATCGAAATTTGCGTAGTCGCCTTCGCTTTGAAGTTCACCTATCTTTGATCCTTCTACCACGACATTAACAGATTCCGCATCTATATCCTCCACATTGAAGTTGAGAGGAGCAATCGTTGCGGGCACAGTAACTCCAATATAATCAGGATAAATCTTTGGAAGTTGATTTGCTTGGATGGGATTGGTGGGCACAAGAATTCCCGGTTTGGACATACAAGAGCCAAGTCCCAACATGCCCCCCATGAGCAATAATCCCATAAAATATTGTCTGATATTCATCATTAATCTATATTATAATCATGCAAAATGTCCAATCAGCAAGAATGCCAACTTAACATTTAACACTTAACATTTAACATTATCAATTAACCTCTTTCATTCCCTCCTTCTTTCCGGCAGCCTCATCAGCCCCTTGCACCATCACATAGTGCCAGGCATTGGATACATACGGCTGCTGACCAAGTTGAGGATCCTTCGGATTCTGCATATAGAGCTGGATGAAGTTGAGCGTATTGTTCACGTTCTGTGCATCCACACTATACGGAATTGTACGCGGATCGCTATGCGTCTTCATCCAGTTGCCGATGAGAATCTCCTGGAAGGTACGTGGAATATGGTCGTAACCCACGAATCTGCCCAGCGGATAATACTGCATGAACTTCTCCATATCGCGCTGCAGGAGTTCGTAGCACATCAGATATTCGTATGCCATCTTGTTATGGTTATCATTCAGGAAGAGCAAACCCAGCATCTGGTCCATCTCCCGGTCGCTGAAAAGGAAGTCCTGCTTTTTCTCACGATACTTGCGCAGCTTGCCATAGATAGGATGTCGGTTGATAGCCTTCTCATTACCTAGCAGCGCCATCGTCTGATTCGCCCAATTGCTATAGAAGAGCGTTTTCTGCAGTCGGCGGAGCAGCTTGGCTGCTACCTTATAATTACCGTTGATGATATCGCACTCTATAATCCTGCGGGTCAATCGGGCACTCTTGCGATAATTAGGTATCGCTTCCTGCGCCTCGAACATATATCTTTCGGCATCATTCACCATACCCAGGCGGAAAAAGATTTCTGCAGTAGATACTGGCGAAATCATATCGCGGGTAAAGGTAGGAAACAAGCCCTCGCCTCCATTCTGATAGAACTCGAAAAGGCGGTCGGCAAGCATACCTTTCTGGCTCAAGGCAAGATTCACACACGAGACACCCAGCGGTGTGGTAGCCGGCTTCTTCTCAGCCTTCTCAATGATCTTATCCCACTGTTCGGTGCGAACCAGGAAATCATAATCTATCAGTTCGTAGGTCATCTCATCAAAAGAAGTCTTGATACCGAACCATGAAGCCACAATCACCAATACATAGCTCAACACTATGACCACTTTGGATTGCTGCAACTTCTGCAAGGATTTCCGGTGGCATGGAATCATCCCCAGGAAAGGAATCACAACAGCCCATACCATCACAACAAAAGGCAACGGAGATATGGCACCCGGATAGCGATAATAATTAAGTCCAGCAAAGATGCGATACAAAGGATATTGCAAAGTCTGCGTGGTCAATAATATCCAGGCCACAGTAAGGATAAGAATGACGGCAGAATAGCCTATTCCAGAAAAAACATTTCCCTTCTGCTTGGCATTCTTCAACGTATCACCTATCATCAGGACCGCATAAAGGAATACCACCGGTCCCAGAAGCCAATAAACCAATGCCGTGCTAACCAGTTCGAACACCACCTTTACCAACCGGTTGTGGAATCGGTTATGAATCCATCCTATTACTAAGGCTCCGAAAAGTGCAACGACAAAAGAGAGCAACACATTCTGGTCGCCCATGGCACACCATAAGGCGATACTTGGAAGAAAACTCAGGAGATAACCTGGGAAATCATGCCTTGCTCCGTATTGTTTCATCAGTCCCCATACGGCAGTCTGAATGCCCATCAGCAGCAAAGCGATGATGGCACCGCCCAATACAGGCATATAATAGAACTGTACCAGAAACTCACTGGTATAGTCAGCCAAACCTCCCGGCAGCACAATGCGCTCCAAAAAGTAGCCGGAATCAAAGAGAAACATCTGATACTGTTCCTGAAAGCAGAGTCCGCCTACGTATGGCACTGCCCAGAATATCACGACCGCCACACCGAAGAGCAGCGACAGCAGCGGTTTCCAAGTTTTTATCATCAAATTCTTCATGAGATTATATTTTAAATTCATGTTCTTTCCACAACGTCCGTGGACGATTTAGGACTTTCCTTATACCCGTACAAAGTTACAATAAAATATTGTAACTTCCAAACAAAAACATACAATTCAACAAGATAGTACAGAAGAAAAGCAAGAAAAGTCAAATCCTGCTAACATAATGCTACGAAAAGCCCCGACTGCTGGACGGCAGTCGGGGCTTTTCGTAGCATTATCGATATGATAATTATTGCGATTACCAAACTTACTCATTTACTAAAGACTTTCAAGCCATCTTTGACCAGCTTTCGTCTTAGACCAAATAACTAACCCTGCGCCAATAGCACTAGCCAAGGCAAATATAATTGTCAACATTTCCATATCTATATTATTTAAGTTTCACTTTAAGAATTTCGTTACCAAAATAAGCAAATAGTACCGTTGCCGTGATACCAAAACTAATGCACAGATAATTAAAAATCCCCATCTCATCTCCCGTAAACAATGGAGACAAGCCGCCAACAACGACACCGCTGCACATCAACTTGGATAAATCAAAGAAATAACCAGCTAACATTTCTCTTCTCTTCTGTTTACGCTCTGAAATCTTATTTTTAGATAAATTTTCATCCATTCCCTATATTCTAAAATTTGCTGCAAATGTACGATAAATAATTGTAACCTCCAAATATTTTTGCAATTATTTCGCTTGATACAACACAAAAGTATCAACTATGAAACGGCAGTCAGGACTTAGCCTTATTCCGCCAAAAGCTCTTCACTCTTTACCCACTCTTCACCTCTCAGAATGCCGATAAACACAGGAGATTCCGAGAGGTGAAGAGTGGGTGAAGAGTGAAGAGTATTTCTTCGTAAGCCTTGTATAAAAACGAAACAAAGGCATTTGGGATAGCTGTTCTAGGCAAACAACCCACTAGCAGCTAAAGCGCCAGTAGACTGTCTGCGGTTTGCCAGTTAACTGTCTGTATTAAACAGCCTTCTTTTTACCAATTCACAGCAGGTTTAAACAAACAAATAAGAGTAGCATTCAGCAAATCAAAAAAAGAAAAGCCCCGACTGTATCACTACAGCCGAGGTCTAACCTTATTTATATTATAATCACAACGATTATTTCACATACCTATTTTGCTTTTTTCTTGAAGACATAGAACCATGCAGTACCATTCTCAGGTAATTCTGCTGCAGTCAATACCAACTTATCATCGCTGGCTACTAATACATAATACTTCTGGAATACAGCATTGCCACCATTCACGTTTACACCCATAGGGATAACGAAGTTGTCATTGGTTGCAGTTGGGAATGAGATAGTACCCTTATCCCAGGTTGGGTCCTTGTGCTCCAATACACTTACAGAGATAGGAAGCTTGACGCCATCAGAACCGATTGCCTGCTTGTTAGTGATGTCGATAGTGAACCATGCACCGCTACCGTTACGGGCTACGCCACCAACCTTCTGACCAGCCTGACCATCAATATCAGCACCATAGTTTACAGCCCACCACTGAGGCTTGTTGCCACTACCGAAAGGACCATTGCCCCATACAGCACCGGCAGCTTCGTTCCATTCCCAGGTAGTAGTTCCATCACCATCTTCGCCACCAGCGAGATACTCAAGAAGTTCTGGCTTGGTAGTTAAAGCCTCAACAGCGAAAGAACCAGCATTGTAAGTCTCCTGAGTGCCATCAGCCTTGGTATAAGTCAAGGTAATATTAAACTTACCTTCCTCTACAACCATCAGCTGATCACCATTCAGAGAAGCTGTACCAGCAGCCTCATCGGCACCTTCCTTAGTAATAGCCCAGTCAGAAAGCACGCCGTTACCATTCTCAACAGTGAAGACATTACCCTTTTTGCCTTCCTTGACCTCCTGAATAACCTTTACCTTGCCTGCATCAAAAGCAGTACCGAATTGTACAGGCTGGCCATCGAACTCACCTACAGTAGAAGTATAATTACCCTCAGAACCAGTTACGCAGAGACGCTTCTGAAGTTCTGCAGAGAGATAAGTAATCTCATCCACGTTCACCGTGAAGTCCTTGGTAAAGTCAACAGCCACATTCTTGCAGTGCATAGTAATGGTGTTGGCACCTAACTTGGTAACATAGATGGTATCGTATGCCTTGGAAGAGGTTACCTTACCTTCTGCCAACTGGTCTACCGACCACTGGCTTGTGATAGGAGAATGATTCTCGATGATGATACGGTTGCTATTCTTACCATTCACCTGAACAGGTGTTACCTTCGCATCAACGCTCTCTGCTGTTACATTCTCAGAGAAACCTGTGCTACCAGAATCGGTAGAAGGATCACAAGAAGTATAAAGCAATGTCAGCATAGACAAAGCAAAAAATATCTTTTTCATATACTTATTCATTTAAAAGATTAAAGAATTGATTACTTCCAGCCCTGATATTCAGAATCAGCACCAGTCCACCCTTCATTCTGCTTTACGGTACCCAAAGCTACCTGAGTCTCAGGCATCTTCTGGAAACCGGCTGTAGCATTGTAACGGGCAGTATAACCTCCATTGTGTGGAGTATTCGTATCAGGCTGTCCGCAATAATAGATAGCAACGCCATTCTGCTTCTCAAGAGCAGCAGCGGCAATATGCCAACGACGAAGGTCGTTCCAGCGGGTACCCTCGCAAGCCAACTCCCAACGGCGCTCGTTTCTCAAAGCTTCCTCTGAATAAGCACCAATCGGGTTCAAACCTGCACGCTTACGCACCTCATTGATACCAGCCACATCCTTCTTCAACTCACTCTGCATCAACAAGACATCTGCGAAACGGATGAGTACCAGATCGTGGATATTATTCAACTGCATATTCTCCTTTCCCGAAGTATCCCAGTTGCCTGGGTACATCACATTCTCGAAAGTACAAGAATAGCCATCCTCCAACTGATCATTCTTACAGGTAACAGGAGCCCACTTCTTGGCATAAAAATCAGTTTCCTGAACAAAGTCTGCCCAACCACCTTTCTTATATGTCTCTACTTTAGACCAGTCCTGGATAGAAGCATCACGGCGTACATCATTAGGCTCGGCAGCAGCCCAATCCTTTACCAAATTTGGAGCTACAGGACCAGCACCCCAACCCTGACCGAATGGGAAGGTGTTGCCATAAGCCTGACCGCCACGAACACCAAAGTGAAGTGCATAGCCATTGGCATAACCAATCGTTGTACTCCAGGAAGCGAACTTATTGAACTTGATAGAGAACAAAGTCTCTGGGTTCTGAGAAGCATCATCCTCAACCCACTTGAAGCCCTGACCCTTGGTATAATCATAATCTTCTACAGTGCATCTGTTGGTATAAGCCCAGAGATTCTGATACTTATCCACCAAAGTGCGACCTGAGTTAGCCACACAGTCATCGATGGCTGTAATGACATCCTCCTTAGACAAAGTAGTTCCATCAGGAAGTTCCACAGAAGTCAGAGGATTGTAAGTAGTGCTGGTCAGATCAGCCAATGTAGAACCATTGCCAAAGAAACCAGAATAGAACAACCAGGCACGACCCAGCATAGCCTCAGCAGCATACTTATCTATATGGCCATCAGTGCTCTTAGCAGCAGGCAAGAGAGCGACAGCATCACGAAGATCCATCAGAATCTGCTTCCAAGGGTCTTCAATATTACCTTGGGTGACAGCCTCAGAACCTGGTTTCAGACGCATAGGTACATTTCCGTACATAGAAGCCAACTCATAATAATAGAAGGCACGCAGGAACTTAGTCTGTCCCATCAATGAGTTTTTGGTATCCTCATTCATAGAGGTATTAGGAAGAGCCTCTATCAGGGTATTGGCACGGTTGATACCCTTGTAACGAGCCTCATAGAACACGTTGGTCATATCGGCATTGTAGTTACAGAGCAAATCATCTGCCTGCATCAACTTATCGTTGACACCACCACCACCGAGCATATCATCACTAGCCAACTGGGCATAGTAAAGGAAACTCATCTGAGGGTCTGCACAAACCTGGTTCAAATTCTGGTAAACACCAGCCAATACAGCCTCACCATCCTCCTTGGAAACAGGGAAGGTACTGGTAGATAACTCGCCAACATTCTGCACATCATTGATGTCGCAGGATGCCAAGCTAAGTACCGCCATGGCTGAAGCCAATAATATATTTAACTTTTTCATTGTGAATTCAATTTTAGATTAGAACTTTACATTTACACCAACCATATAGGTACGAGGCTGAGGATAGTTACCTACATCAACACCTGTTACCCATGAGTCTGAGCCGATAGCTGTACCATTCTCTGGATCCATACCCTTATAACCGGTAATGGTAAAGAGATTCTGGGCTGCGAAATAGAGACGGAGCTGCTGGAATGGGCTGCTCTTCCAAATCTTAGTGAAATCGTAACCCACGGTCAGATTCTGAAGACGGAAGTAGCTGGCATTCTCAATGTAAATATCAGAAATGGTCTGCCAGTTTGGACCTGCATTCATGTGGGCGAGCAATGGATACTTGTTGGAAGTTCCCTCACCATGCCAGTAGTCATACACCTCTGTAGTGAAGTTCTCGAACTCACCATCGGTGAACTTACGGAATGAACGAGCCACCTGCTGACCGAATGCTCCAAAACCTGTAACAGAAAGGTCGAAGCCTTTGTAAGATGCACCGAGAGTGATACCCATGGTTACATCTGGATGTGGATCGCCAAGCTCTGTCTTATCGTCATCATTGATAACACCATCGCCATTTACATCCACAAACTTCAAGTCACCTGGTTTGATACTGGTACCCTGCTTAGAGTTTGCGGCATTGCCCTTGCAGTTCTTGTCAAGGTAAGCCTGAACGTCTGCCTCATTCTGCATCACACCTTCTGTCTTGTAGCCCCAGAAGTAACCGATAGGATGACCTTCCTCGAAACGAGCCATATAACCGGTATTCTGAGCCAAGAGGTCCTTACCGCCATTGTTGTATGTCTGGTTAGACTTCACCTCTGTAACCTCATTGTGATTGTAAGCCATGTTCCAACCTACGTTGTACTGGAAGTCCTTGCCAATCTTGTCATTCCAAGTGAGAGAAAGCTCAATACCCTTGTTCTCTACAGTACCGGCATTCTTCATCTGGGTAGAGAAACCGGTTGTTGGATCTACAGGAACTGCAACCAGCAAGTCCTTGGTCTTCTTGTTATACCAATCCAAGGTGAAGCCCAGACGTCCACTCAGGAAGCGAGCATCCAAACCGATGTTCAACTGCTCAGAAGTCTCCCAAGTCAAATCCTCATTAGGCAGACGGGAAGGAGCTGCACCTGAAATATACTGGTCAGGATTACCATTGAAGGTATAATAGCTACTTGTATCGTATGCGAAAGCACCCTGCCACTGGAAGTTGTTAATGGTCTGTGCATTACCATTCTGTCCCCAACCAGCACGAAGCTTCAGGAAGTCGAGCCATGAAACAGTCTTTGCCATGAACTTCTCGTTAGAGATAACCCAACCAGCAGATACAGATGGGAAATAACCCCAACGCTCACCTGGAGCGAATTTAGAGTTACCATCGGCACGCATGATGGCAGAAAGCATGTACTTCTCATCGAAGTTGTAGTTTACTCGGCCAAAGTAAGACATACTACGGGTATCGTCACAAGGAGTACCTGTAACAGATGCAGCATTGTTATTCTTCATATAGCTCATGTAAGCATGAGTCATATCACCGAACACCGAATTAGAAGAAGTAGCATTCAAAGAGAAGCCGAAGTCTGGACGACTCTCGCTATACTCTGTACCTACCAGAACATCAAAGTTATGCTTCTTCTGCAGATCAAACTTATAGCTCAAAGTGTTGGTTGTACTCCATCCCCAGCTTGTGCTCATATTATTTGTAGCCTTATCCTCTGTGCGGTAGTAATCGGCATTGGTTCTGTTGGCATCAAATACAGGGAGGAATGCACGCCAGGTAGATGTTCCCTGATAATAGTTCAACTGTCCACGGTAAACCAGATTTTTGATTGGCTGGATTTCCAAGTAACCAGTAGCATGCAAGTTATGATTAATACTCTTGTTGTGACCAGACTGCTGATTCAACATCTTATAGATAGGGTTAACAGAATAAGAGTTGTATTTATCCACCCAGCCTTTCAAATCTTCGGCTGTGGTATAATTGCCATCGGCATTATACATAGGGATAGCAGGGTTAGCACGGAGCATATTGGAAAGCTCATTGCTATACTGGTTACCAATCTGGATACCCTGATTCTGCTTGTGCTGATAGTAGATATTCTCACCAATCTTCACAACATCCATGCCCTTGTCATTGCGATAGATGACATGCTCTGAATTGATGCGGAAGGTGAAACGGCGGTAGTCTGACTTAACAACATTGCCAAACACACCATCCTGATACTGATAACCGGCACCCATAGAGAAAGTTGAACGGTCGGAACCACCTGTTACATTCAAAGCATGACTTGTTGTAACAGCATTCTTGTTGCGGATAGCCTCTACCCAGTTGGTTCCTTCGTTAGAACCATCCATATAAGAGTTGTAGAGGTCTTCGCCCATAATGCTCTTCCAATCCCAGCCACTTTCGCCACTGTTGAAACGCACCTGATCCATTACCTCCATATACTGCTTGGCTGTCAGCATCTTTGGCATGCGATATACGTTAGCCCAACCTACGTTACCATCGTAAGATACCTGAATCTTACCCTGCTTACCCTGCTTGGTAGTTACAAGGATAACACCATTGGCTGCGGCAGAACCATAGATGGCACAAGATGCGGCATCCTTCAAGACGTCGATACGCTCGATGTCGGCAGGGTTCAAGTTATTGATATCACCTGCTACCCCATCAATAATATAAAGAGGAGCTGTGTTGCCGTTGGTACCGGCACCACGGATAGATATCTTAAAGCCATCACCAGGCTGACCGGAAGCTGCCTGAATGTTGACACCAGGAGTCTGGCTCTGCAAGGCGCCGAGCACCTGTGTGGTATTCATCTTCTGAATATCATCACCCTTTACCTCAATGGTAGAACCGGTAACGAGCTTTTTCTTCTGGACACCATAACCTACAACAACGACTTCATCAAGAGTCTTGTCGTCAGTCTTCATTGTGATTTTGAGACTAGACTGGTTACCCACAGCAATTTCCTGTTTCTGGTAACCGATATAGGTAACTACAATAGTAGAACCAGGCTTTACGTTCAAGGTAAAGTTACCATCAAGATCTGTAACGGTACCATTACCAGGGTTGCCCTTTTCTACTACACTTGCACCGATAATAGGACCTTCTGCATCGCTCACATTACCGGTTACTTTCTTTGCCTGCTGTACAGCATTTACGCTCTGACTAGGAGATGCCGCCCATGCTTCAGTTGTATAACTCAAGCCTAACGATGCTAACGCTCCCACAAGCAGCATTGATTTTTTTAAGTTCAAATTCATACTTTAGTACTTTCTAGGTTGAATAGAATTAAACGTTTGTTGACTCTGACTATCAAAAATAGTCATTTTCCCAGTTCCCGACATATCTATCAGATACGAAGGAAACAAACAGGTTAAGTTGAATTCATCTTCATAATGGTTATTGTTTATGTTGTTTATTATTGTTTCATTTCATCACCAATCTGAAGTCATTTTTTATGGAACTATAAGTGGCAAACAGATTTTCGGTTGCAAAGTTACATTTCTTTTACGGAAAAAGCTGATACTATTTTGCTAATTTGAAGTATTATTTTAATTTTAGTTATTTTTTTTAATAAATCCCGATAAACACTAAAGATTTATTAAAATTCTGTGTTTTCCTTACACTTATTATATATGTATGTTTTGTTAACTCGGAGCAAAAAAGTATTACCTTGCCGCTATTGAGCAGCAAGGTAATTACGTACAGGATTGGCATACATCTCGAGAATTCTCTCTCTCAAGTAAGCTTCATCCTTATTTGGAAGGTCAATTTTCGCAAGCTGACCAGCCATATATTTTTCAAATTTTGCCTTATCTTCGGCAGTATATTCTGCCTGATGAGCAGTTGAGTTTTCAAGCAAATCAAGAGCCACATAGTTGCCCGGATAGAGGCGGTAGTTCTTGAATATCTGCTCATCCATGTAGGCGGCTACCTTATTATATATATCCTGCTTAGGCATATCAGGATCAAGACTGTCCAGATAATCATCAAGACATGGAGCTGCATGATAATGCACATGACCCTTATAACCGAAGATACCGGTCTGCATGCTTACCAGGTCATCCATAGGTCCCTTCTTCCAATCGGCATTATCGCGCTTCTGCTGGAACTCCTTTGCCTTCAGGAAATCGCATGGATCATATTCGTAACTGATAGAGAGCGGTACGAGATGAAGCTGTTTCAGGCGGTCGATAATGCTGCCCTCGCCACCCATCGACATCATCTGCAGAATACTCTTCTGGGTGCGGTCATTACTGTCCTTGGCCCTACCCTCGCGCTGGGCTATCCAGATATTCTCGTTCTTCTCCTTGATGGCAAAATGCATATAGTCGGAAAGACGCTTGCTCGACATCAGCATCTGGCGCATGCTCAGAGCACGCTCTACGATAAACGCCTTGTTGACACGTACCAAGTCCTTGACCCAAGGAAGAGAAAGGAGATTATCACCGATGGCTATCTCGCAGGTGGTCTTAAAACCGTTATCGATAAGAAGGACATCGAGGATGGCTGAATCGAGCACGATATCACGGTGATTACTGATGAAAGTATAATTACGGGTATTATCGAGCGATGTACAATCCATCTCGCAGCCTGTTGCTGCCTTCTTCAGAATGCCATGAACAAAATCGTAAGCAAAAGCCAACTGGAAATCCAGATTGGTCTTACATGCCTTCAACTTCTGGGCAATCATCTCGAAAGGTACTTGTGGATAGAGATAGGCAAGCACTTGTTTAAACTGATCGTTTGAAAGCAAACGGTCGAATACCTCTGGGAGATCTTCAGGCTCCCAAGGACGGATGGTATCAAATTCTTGAGGGATATTCATAATATATACCTATTTAATATATATATATGGCTCTGCGAAAAAATCGCAGAACCATATATGAGTTTGTTATTCTAGAACTGATTCTCCACAATTTCGCTGAGCACATCCTTGATATCAAGACCTGCTGCACGAACCTGCTGAGGAATGAAACTGGTAACGGTCATACCTGGAGTGGTATTGATCTCCAGCATGTTCACCTTGTCTTTACCATCCTTATCCTTAGAGATGATATAGTCGATACGGATGATACCGTTGGCATGAAGAATGTCGTAGATGCGTGATGTAGTCTTGGCAACCTCTTCTGCAGTCTCTGGAGAGAGACGGGCTGGAGTGATTTCCTGTACCTGACCGTTATACTTGGCATCGTAATCGAAGAACTCGTTGGTGGTAACCACCTCTGTAGCCGGCAGTACAACAGTCTTCTCGGCTGTCTTGTAGATGCCCTGTGAAATCTCTGTACCATCAAGGAAGCCCTCGATCATTACCTCATTGCTCTCCATGAAAGCCACACGGAGGGCTGGAGCCAGCTGGTCAGCATTCTTCACCTTGCTCACACCAAAGCTACTGCCGTCAGCAGCAGGCTTTACGAAACAAGGCATACCGATGCGCTTGGCAATCTCTTCTTCATCATAAGCTTCACCGCGACGGAGCAAGATACTGTCTGCTACGTTTATACCGAAACCGCGCAGATAATTATTGAGCACATACTTATCAAAAGTCATTGCCTCTACCAGAACACCGCTTGTAGAGTATGGCAGATGGATAAGGTCGAAGTAGCCCTGCATCACACCATTCTCACCAGGCTGTCCGTGGATGGTGATATAAGCATAATCGAAATAGACATGCTTGCCGTTCATAACGAAAGAAAAATCGTTCTTGTCAATCTCGATAGTCTCACCATTATCCAAAGCGACATGCCAGTCGGTGCCCTTCACATCGACGAGATAAATATTGTAGCGCTCTTTATCAAAGAAAGAGTACAAACCCTGTCCTGAGCGCAATGATACGTCGTGCTCAGAAGAATCACCACCACATACGATGGCTATCGTTCTCTTGCTATTTTCCATAATTACTAAATATTTTTGAATGTATCTTGTGTGGTGCCAGCGATGAAGCCGCGCCACTTTTCTATTAATTGTCTAAAATCTTCCGGCCACTCACTGTCAAAATCCATCTGCTGCTTGGTTGTAGGATGCACGAAGCCGAGTGTCTTGGCATGGAGAGCCTGACGCGGACAGAGTTTGAAGCAGTTTTGGATAAATGCCTTGTAGCTGCTACTGCGCTGACCTCTCAGAATCTCTGTTCCGCCATACGTTTCGTCCATAAAGAGCGGATGACCGATATGCCTCATGTGAGCACGAATCTGATGGGTACGGCCTGTTTCAAGCACACACTGCACCAAGGTGGTATAACCGAAACGCTCCAACACCTTGTAATGCGTAACCGCCGTCTTGCCTATTCCGCTGTCCGGATCGAAGACCTTCATACGGAGGCGGTTCTTCGGATCACGGCCGATATTGCCTTCTATGCGACCTTCATCTTCTACAATGTTGCCCCAAACGAGCGCATTGTAACTGCGATGGGTAGTCTTGTTGAAGAACTGCTTACCCAGTGCGGTCTTTGCCGTAGGAGTTTTTGCCACAACGAGCAGTCCGCTGGTATCTTTATCGATGCGATGCACCAAGCCCACTTCCGGATCATTGGCATCAAACTCAGGCATATCCCTTAAATGCCAGGCTACCGCCTGAATCAAGGTTCCATGAAAGTTGCCCGCACCCGGATGCACCACCATACCTGCTTCCTTGTTGACCACCATCAGCTGGTCGTCTTCATAAACCACATTGATAGCGATTTCTTCAGGTTTAATACTCGTTTCGTGACGAGGACGGTCGAGCATCAGAGTAACCAGATCATTAGGGCGCACCTTATAGTTGCTCTTTACCGGTTTACCATTGACATGGATGAATCCGGCATCAGCAGCCTGCTGAATACGGTTACGGCTCTGATAGGCCATCTTATCAGCCAGGTACTTATCGATACGCACCGGATCCTGGTTGGCATCCACCTGAACCTTCCAGTGCTCATAGAGTTCATCTCCTCCTTCACCAGAAGCAGCGTTTCCTTCCTCCATCTGGAGTTCATCATCCAGTTCGTTCATATCTCCTGCATCATCAAACCCGAAGTCATCCTCTACAGGAGCATATACCTTATTATATATATAATCTAAAAATATCATTCGTATTACTATTGAATTCTTCACTCTTCACTTTTCATTTCTCCTACTCCACCACTTCCTTCTGGTGGTGTTCATGCGAAGGAGCAGGCTCTGTGGCTTCCGTACCAGGAACCACCTCGAAGTTGTCTTCATGAGTTTCTCCGCTCATGTCACCTTCGCCTTCCATCACATCTTCTTCGCCGTGATAAACCGGATCTACCACATCGATGGAATCATCAACGCTCCGTTTACCATTACCAACCTGTATGACAAGCACATTATCGATAGAAACCTTATCACCAGCTACAACATGCTTACCCTTAACGAGGATACCATAAACCCAATCCTCTTCGCCAGGAATATATTCAGGTGTACCCAGTTTGAATCCCATAGCAGTAAGTTTAGCCATTGCCTCTCGCAACGAACTGTTGTCAATGACATCAGGAATGGTGATACGTGGAGAATGATCAGAATTGATGGTAACATAGATAACATGTCCCGACTTTACCACTTCTCCGAAAACCGGAGTCTGCTCCAGAATGACATCAGGCGGCAAAGAGCGGACATATCCCGTATCCGTTACAACAATTTCCAATCCCGCATCGTCGAGGATATGTGTAGCATCATCGATATTCTTATATCGAATATCCGGCACACGGATGGCCTCACCATGATGGGTATAGATATCAATGCCGTACTTGACACCGGCACAGAGCAACACCAGCACCAGAATCATGGCACCGATATTCCCCCAAAGGTACTTACTCTTAAACTTATTTATAAACTCTGATGAAGTCATATATTATTTTTTGGTGCAAAGATACAAGTATTTGGGGGAAGAACAAAATAAAAAGGAAAGTTTTTGCACTCTCACCACCTATTTTATGATATAAAAACAAAACATCTTTGTTCCCAAAAGAGCAATCTCAGAAAAGGAAGGGGCGTTATAAACAACAAAAAGCAGCAAAGAATACATCCTTGCTGCTTTTAATGTCATCGTCAACAGACGAATCTTTCCTCGGAATTACTTTCCGTGGTGCTCGTCAGATACAGTTAACTTCTTACGGCCATGAGCACGGCGAGAAGCCAATACGCGACGACCATTCTTAGTTGCCATACGCTCACGGAAACCATGCTTGTTTACGCGACGACGATTGTGAGGCTGAAATGTTCTTTTCATTTTTCTTATTTATTTTTTAATTAATATTCTTCACAAAAGTGCAAAACACGCCCTTTTTGGGCTGCAAAATTACGCATATTTTCTGAAATAACCAAGAAAACTACCAAATTTAGCTTAAATATTTATGTTTTTTTCGATATTTCCTTTGATTTTTCATGTTTTTGCCGTAACTTTGCACTCGATTTTGAGATTATTGTAATAACATTCAAGATAAACAAGAAATGATTAATTCACAGGAAATTAAGATTGGTACTTGCATCCGCATGGATGGCAAAGTATGGGTTTGCATCGACTTTCAGCACAGAAAGCCAGGTAAAGGTAACACCGTAATGAACACAAAATTGAAGAATGTTGCCGACGGTCGTGTATTGGAACGTACATTCCAGGTAGGTTTCAAATTGGAGGATGTTCGCGTTGAGCGCCGCCCTTACCAGTACCTCTACGAGGACGCTACTGGTTGCATCTTCATGAACCAGGAGACTTTCGAGCAGGTGCCTATCGCTAAGGAGAACGTTACTGGTGGCCAGTACATGAAGGAGGGTGACGTTGTTGAGGTGGTTACTGATACAACTGATGGTACTATCCTCTTGGCTGAAATGCCAGTGAAGACTACTTTGAAGATTACTCACTCTGAGCCAGGTGTAAAGGGTAATACTGCTACCAACGCTACAAAGCCTGCTACATTGGAGACTGGTGCTGAGGTTCGTGTTCCTTTGTTCGTCAACGAAGGCGAGACTATCCAGATCGACACCCGTGACGGTAGCTACCTCGGTCGTGTAAGCGAGTAATACATCCTCCAACAGGAAGATTGTGCTCTTATTGAGTAAAACTAACCCTTAATAGTAAGAAGAATGAAATATTCCATCATAGTACCTGTATTTAATCGTCCTGACGAAGTGGACGAACTTTTAGAGAGTCTGACTCATCAATCTGAGAAAGACTTCGAAGTTGTCATCGTTGAGGATGGCTCACAGACTCCCTGCGAGGAGGTGTGCAAACGATATGAACACATGATGGATATACATTATTACTATAAGGAGAACTCTGGTCCGGGCCAGAGTCGCAACTATGGTGCCGAGCGCGCCAAGGGTGAGTATCTTCTGATACTCGATAGCGACGTGGTCTTGCCAGAAGGTTATCTGAAGGCTGTAAGTGATGAGTTGAGCCGTGAGCCAGCCGATGCTTTCGGCGGTCCCGACAAGGCGCACTCATCATTTACAGATACTCAGAAAGCCATTTCTTATTCCATGACTTCTTTCTTTACCACCGGTGGTATCCGTGGCGGAAAGAAGAAGATGGATAAGTTTTATCCCCGTTCATTCAACATGGGCATCCGCAGGGATGTTTATCTCAGGTTGAATGGCTTTTCCAATATGCGTTTCGGTGAGGACATTGATTTCTCTATCCGTATCTTCAAGGCAGGCTGCCGTTGCCGTCTGTTCCCTGAAGCATGGGTATGGCATAAGCGCCGCACCGACTTCCGCAAGTTCTGGCGACAGGTCTACAACAGTGGCATCGCCCGCATCAACCTCTACAAGAAATATCCAGAGAGTCTCAAACTCGTGCATCTCCTTCCTATGGTCTTCACCGTGGGTGTAATAGGCACGCTGCTTCTGCTCTTCTTCGGCTTCCTGCCATACATGCTTGGCACCGTTCACGTATTCCCAACCTTGGGCAATGCGATGGCAGCATTGGGCTGCATCGGTCTCGCCGGCATCATTCTCTATACCATCGCACTGTTTATCGACAGCAGCAGAGAGAATCACAGCGTGAAGATAGGCTTGCTGAGCATTCGCGCTGCCTTCACACAGCTGATGGGTTACGGATGCGGATTTCTTTCTGCATGGTGGAAGAGATGCGTACTGGGACAGAGCGAATTCAGCGCATACAACAAGACTTTCTACAAATAAGACTTCCCCGCCAAAAGAGAAGCCAATAATAATCTACTAATCAGTTATTATTATGGCAGAGAAACTAACCATTGCCAATTGGGCAGAAGAAGACAAGCCCCGCGAGAAACTGGAGCGCTTGGGAGCCTCAGCATTATCCAATGCCGAACTCTTAGGTATTCTGATTGGTTCGGGATCTACTGACGAAAGTGCCGTAGACCTGATGAAACGCATTCTGAAGGATTGCGACAACAACCTGAACCAGCTAGGAAAGAAGACCATCAGAGAACTGACGCAATATAAAGGAATGGGACCCGCAAAAGCCATCACCATTCTTGCAGCCTGCGAACTGGGCAAGCGCCGTGCTCTCGATAAGATTGGCACACGTCCCGACTTAGGCTCATCCCTTGCCATCTACAACTATATGCTTCCGAAGATGCAGGATTTAGACACAGAGGAAGCATGGCTCCTGATGATGAACCAGAACTTCAAGCTCATCAAAGCGAGCTGCATCTCAAAAGGCGGCATTACAGAAACGGCAACCGACATCCGGCTCATCATAAAAGAAGCGGTGCTCAACAACGCTACTATTATCGCCTTCTGCCACAATCATCCCAGCAACAATCCTCAGCCAAGCAAAGCCGATGATGTACTTACCCAGAAGATTGCCAAAGCCTGCGAAATCATGCGCCTCTTCTTTATGGACCATGTCATCATAACCGACGGTGCCTTTTATTCATATCACGATAAAGGTAAATTGTAGTCTATTTGGGGTATATTAGACCTTCGGCAAGAAAAAAACAGCTTTTCTTTTTGTTTTGTCTGCAATAATTATTATCTTTGTAGGCAAAAACAAAGATTATTATGACACAAGAAGAAAAGACAAAGATAGAAGAAAAGATCGTAGATGTACTTAAGACCGTTTACGACCCTGAGATTCCTGTCAACATCTGGGACCTCGGTATGATTTATAAAATAGATGTGAAGGACGATGCCACCGTAGATCTCGACATGACCTTCACAGCCCCTTCATGCCCTGCTGCCGACTTCATCCTGGAGGATGTAAGAAGCAAGGTAGACAGCGTGGAAGGCGTAAAATCTGCCAATGTGAACCTTGTATTCGAACCGGCTTGGGATCAGAGTATGATGAGCGAGGAAGCTCGCGTAGAACTCGGCTTTGAATAAAGACGAAGCTGTTGAACTCTTCACTCCTCATTCTTCACTCTTCATTTAAAAAGAATCGCTTATGAAAAATGTATATTTCCTCTCAGATGCGCACCTTGGCTCATTAGCCATTCCGCATGCCCGCATGCAAGAACGCCGCCTGGTCCGTTTCCTGGACAGCATCAAGACGAAGGCTGCGGCAATTTATCTCCTGGGTGACATGTTTGACTTCTGGAACGAATATAAATATGTCGTACCAAAAGGCTATACACGCTTCTTAGGTAAGCTCTCGGAGTTGACCGATATGGGAGTGGAAGTACATTTCTTTACGGGTAACCACGATCTCTGGACCTATGGCTACCTGGAGGAAGAGTGTGGCATTACCGTACATTACAAGCCTCAGACCATAGAGATATACGATAAAGTATTCTATCTGGCACATGGAGACGGACTGGGTGACCCAGACAAGAAATTCAAGTTTCTGAAAAGAGTGTTCCAGAATCATACTTGCCAACGCCTCCTTAATGCGATTCATCCTCGCTGGGGAATGGCTTTGGGCTTGAACTGGGCTAAGCATAGCCGACTGAAACGTGCTGACGGAAAGGAAGAGCCTTATATGGGCGAAAAGAAGGAGTTTCTGGTGCGCTTTGCCAAACAGTATATGCAAAGTCACAAGGATATAGATTACTTCATGTTCGGCCATCGCCACATCGAACTGGATCTGATGTTGAGCAAAAAGACCCGACTGATGATTCTGGGCGACTGGATATGGCAGTTCACCTATGCCGTGTTTGATGGTGAACACATGTTTATGGAAGAATATGTGGAAGGCGAAAGCCAACCATAACAATAAAGGGCAGCTTTATGAGCTGCCCTTTATTGTTATCGCTGTATGCGACCTCCTGAAGAAGTCATGTTATTGATGATTTCTTCTTCTGTAACCAGATTCTGATCACCCGGAACCGTATTCTTTATCGCGCTTGCTGACAGTGAGAAATCCAGGCAATACTGGTTCTTGTCGCCCCACTTCTGATGGGCATGAATATAGGCAGCAATAAAGGCATCACCTACACCCATCGGATCAACAATCGGCTCAATATCATAGATTCTTGTAGTATAGAGCTGATCTTCTACAGCATCATAGAGCAAGCCGCTCAAGGTATGATGACTGCTGGCAATCTGATTTCTTACCGCCATCAGCATCTTCTTACACTTAGGGAAGAGCTGATGCATCTTGCGGAAATACTCCAGATAAGCCTCCTTGGCTATCTCATAGTCTGCATCCAAAGCCTCGAAAGGAATATGAGGCACACCGCTGGCTATCTCCCACTCATTCTGGTCACCAAAGATGATGTCGCTATACTGCATCATCTGGAATAGCACATCATGAGGCTCCAGACCATATCCCCAGAGATTCTTACGGTAATTAATGTCGCAGGCAATGGTCAACCCGTCAGAAACAGCAAGTTTGATGGCATCCATAGTTGATTCCATCGCATCGCGGCTGATAGCACAGGTAATGCCGGAGCAATGGAATACAGCTGCATCAGCCAGCACCTTATCCCATTTCACCATTCCGCGCTTCAGCGTATAGAAAGAAGAATTCTTGCGGTCGTAAACCACACGGGAATTGCGCATAGCTACAGCTTCCTCGAAATAATAAGTTCCGAGACGTTCACCGCCACGCACAACATGAGAAACATTCAGACCGTACTCTCTGAGATGCATCAACGCGGCCTCACCCATCTCACCGTATGGCACACGGGTTACATACTCTACATTATCGCCTAAATAAGCCAAAGAGATGGCTGCATTAGCCTCACTGCCACCATAATTGCCAAACATATGATGTCCCTGAAATAAACGTTGATAACCAGGCTTAGAAATCCTAAGCAATATTTCTCCGAAAGTTACAATCTTTGTTTTCATAATTCTAAAAATTTAAAAAGGTGAAGACCATTCACTTATGTTTCTAGTCTTCACCTTATTATATATAGCGTATGATTACTTGTTAGCAACCAACTCCATTGTATCGCGAGCGATAACAATCTCCTCGTCGGTAGGAACTACAACTACCTTCACCTTACTGTCGTCAGTAGAGATGATAGCTTCCTCGCCACGAACCTTGTCATTTACTTCCTTGTTAATCTTGATGCCAAGATACTCCAGATTCTTGCAAGCTTCCTCGCGCAGGTCGGTCTGATTCTCACCCACACCAGCAGTAAATACGATAGCGTCAACGCCACCCATAGCTGCAGTATAAGCACCAATGTACTTCTTGATGCGATACTCATACATACGGAGAGCCAGCTGAGCCTTCTCGTTACCCTCGTTGGCAGCGTTTTCGATGTCGCGCATATCAGAAGAAATACCTGTAATACCGAGCACACCACTCTTCTTGTTCAGGAAGTCAGCCATCTCCTGTGGCTTCATGTTCAACTTCTCCATCAAGTAGGTAACGGCAGAAGCATCGATGTCACCACAACGTGAACCCATCATCAAACCTGCCAATGGAGTCAAGCCCATTGAAGTATCCAATACCTTACCATTCAATACAGCAGCTACAGAGCCACCGTTACCGATGTGGCAAGTGATGATCTTAGAGTTGTTCTGGTCGAGACCGAGAATCTCGCAAACACGCTTAGAAACATAGCGGTGAGATGTTCCGTGGAAACCATAACGGCGTACGTGATACTTCTCGTACAACTCGTAAGGAATTGCATAGAGGTAAGCGTAGTCAGGCATTGTGCTGTGGAATGCGTTGTCGAATACGCAAACCTGAGGAGTGCCAGGCATCAAAGAGTCAACGGCACGGATACCCTTCAGGTGACCTGCGTTGTGAACAGGAGCGAGGTCGCAAAGTTCCTCGATACCATCCTCTACGCTCTTGTCAACGATAACACTCTCCTTGAACTTGTCACCACCCTGTACGACACGGTGTCCTACAGCGTCGATTTCTTTCAAATCCTTGATAGCGCCGATTTCCGGGTCGAGCAAGCACTTGAACACGAAGTTCACACCTTCCTTGTGGTCAGGCATGTCGTGCATGATCTGCTTCTTCTCGCCATTAGGCAATTTCACCTTGATGAAAGCGTTATCAAGACCGATACGCTCTACACCACCCTGTGCCAATACAGACTCATCGTCCATATTATATAATTTGTACTTGATAGATGAACTACCACAGTTCAGAACCAATACTTTCATAATGTTAAATGTTGAATGTTAAATGTTGAATGTTGAATTAAGCCTTCTTAGCGTCCTGTGCCTGGCAAGCTGTGATGGCTACCATGTAGTAGATGTCATCAACAGAGCAACCACGAGAAAGATCGTTTACAGGACGGGCAATACCCTGAAGGATAGGACCGATAGCGATGGCACCACCCAAGCGCTGAACGAGCTTGTAGCCGATGTTACCAACCTCGAGGTTAGGAACTACCAAAACGTTAGCCTTACCAGCTACGTCAGAACCTGGAGCCTTCTTGGCAGCTACCTCAGGAACGAGGGCTGCATCTGCCTGAAGCTCACCATCGAGATGAAGCTCTGGGAACTTCTCCTTAGCGATAGCAACAGCATCCTTCACCTTGTCAATAATATAAACGCTCTTGCCAGTCTCCTTGTTGATAGCATCCTTTGCGCTACCCTTTGTAGAGAAGCTCAACATGGCAATCTGTGGATCAGCAATACCTGCCACTGACTGAGCTGTATGAGCTGTAGTATAGGCAATCTGAGCAAGCTGGTCTGCTGTAGGGTTTGGAGTTACAGCAACGTCACCCATTACTACAACGCCATTCTGACCATACTGCTTCTGGTCTGAGATGAGCAACATAGCACCACTTACGCAAGTGATACCTGGACTGCACTTGATGATCTGAAGAGCTGGACGGAGAGTATCGCCAGTAGTGCTCAATGCACCAGAAATCTGACCGTCAGCGCCCTCAGTCTTGATAATCATACAACCGAGGTAGAGGTTGTTCTTAGTTACGAGTTCACGAGCCTGCTCTACGGTCATGCCCTTCTTCTTGCGAAGTTCAGCGAGCTTCTCAGCATACTCCTCAGACTTAGGGTTGTTTTGTGGATCAACGATAGTAGCCTTGTCGATGTTGTTAAGACCCCACTGAGCAGCGAGATTCTTAATATTGGCAGGGTTACCGATGAGGATGATGTCTGCGAGATCATCAGCCAAAACTTTATCGGCTGCTTTCAATGTACGCTCCTCTTCTGCTTCAGGGAGCACGATGCGCTGCTTGTCAGCTTTAGCGCGAGCTACGATTTGCTGTAATAAATCCATTTTACTTTTTAATATTTTATATATTTTGTTGTTTCCTAAGTAGATCTGTCAAAGTGTAAGGCGATGTTATCTTGTTTTTCACCTTTTTGCCACATCGACTTTGCAAAAGTACACATTTTCTTTGAAATAGCAGCGATTAAAATGTGTAAAAAAAGCTAAATCGGGAGATTATTCATGTCGTAAAGGTTTACGTAGCAGGAAAAGTGATGAATTCTTCACCCTTCGTTCTTCACTCTTCACTTAACTTATATCATTTCCAGAGTAAGAATGCTTTCCAGTTCCTCGGCTGAGAGTCTGAGTTTGAACTCGCCCTTGATGGCCACGCTGATTCGTCCGGTCTCCTCGGATACGATGACGGCGATGGCATCACTGCTCTGTGATATTCCGAGAGCGGCACGATGGCGGAGTCCCAGTTCCTTCGGAATATCGAGGTTATGACTCACAGGCAGAATACATCCGGCTGCCATGATGCGCTTATTGCTCACCACCATGGCTCCATCATGAAGCGGCGAATTCTTGAAGAAAATATTCTCTATCAGCCGCTGGTTAATCTTGGCGTCTATCTCCTCACCCGTATCCATGATGTCCTTCAGTGGAACGCCTCGCTCTATAACGATAAGAGCACCTACGTATTTCTTCGCCATACTCATACACGCCATCACAATCGGCATGATGGTCTCCTTGTTAGCCTCCTTCTGGCTCTCCTTGCTGGAGTGGAAGAAGCGAACCAGCCGGCGCATACCTTTCTGCGAACCGATTTCATAGAGGAATCTACGGATATCCTCCTGGAAGATGACGATGAGAGCGATGACTCCCACGCTCACCAGTTTATCCAGGATAGAACCCAGCAGACGCATTTCCAGTATCTGACTCACAAAAAGCCAGATTAGCACGAAGAGCATGATGCCCACGAAGATGTTCAGTGAGCGCGATTCCTTCATCAGACGATAAACATAGAACAGCAGCGAGGCTACCAGGAGAATATCGAGAAAGTCTTTGATGCCAAATTCTATCATGTGCGTCCCTCCTTCATTGCTTCTATTATCTTCACAGCCTCAGCAGCTTCTTTCACATCGTGCACTCTGAGGATGCTGGCGCCCTTCATCAGAGCGATGGTGTCGAGCACGGAAGTTCCATTGAGCGATGTCGTAGCATCTCCACCCAACAGCTTGTATATCATACTCTTGCGGGAGATGCCTACCAGAACCGGAAGTTCCATCACGTTCAACTTCTCCATTTCATTATAAATCTGATAATTCTGGATGAGATTCTTGCCGAAGCCGAAGCCCGGGTCGAGGATGATGTCCTTGGCTCCCAGGTCACGCAACTGCTGTACCTCTCTGGCAAAGCCCTTCATCATCGTTTCGAGCGTAGGCTGCACCGACATTAATATATAAGGTACCTTCAGTTCGCCCACCACACGGAACATTTCAGGATATTCCTCCTGTCTCTGCTCCAACGGCACATTGGCGATACCTGTGATTCCACCTTCTGATACATCGTTGATGATGTCAGCTCCCCACTCTTCGATACACTTACGTGCCAAGGTAGGGCGATAGGTATCTACGGAGACGGCAGCATCCGGTTGCTCCCTGCGAACGATGTCGAGAGCGAACTTCAGGCGTCTTCCCTCCTCCTCTTCCGATACTTCATCGGCACCGGGACGGGTGGAGAAAGCGCCCACATCAATGATGCTTCCACCTTCTTCTATAATCTGATTAGCTCTCTGAGCTATCTCCATTTCTGTCTGTTTTCTACTGCCAGAGTAGAAACTGTCGGGCGTAACGTTCAGGATGCCCATCACCTGAGGGGTACTCAAATCCATCAAGCGCCCCTTGATATTGATCGTATATTCCATCGGATTATAACTCCTTAAGCCACTTTTTACCCGACGTTGTATAACTCCAAGCTATAAGAGCAATAACAACAATAGAAGTTATCATAAAAAATAACGCTAAATAACTCATACTATAAACTTTTTAGCCATTTCTTCCCTGATTCAGTATATGTCCAAAGCAAAATACCACCACCTATTAAAGTGCCTATTCCAAATATCAAAATCATTGTTTCCATTTTCTTAATATTTTAAAATTCGATTACCTACTATTGCAAACAAAATTGTCATGCACACACCAAATAAAACATACAGAAGATTCATATAATCGAATTCTCCTGTTATCATTGGCGTAAGCCCACCCAAAACCATCGCTCCAAAACTTAGTTTGGAGATATCGAAGAAATAACCAGCTAGCTTGTCTTTCCTCGTTTTTAATTTATCTCTTTCTATGTTTGCGCCCATTCCGACCTCACTTTCCAAAGATTACTTGAATATTTTCTGCAAAAATAGAAAGAATTATCGAGATTACCATCATTTTTTGGGAAAATTGTTTGTTATGTCCATAATTTAGATTACTTTTGCACCCAAAATAACAGTTATAGACTATGGATATTTCAGAACTCTATCAGATTTACCAAGCGCACCCAGTGATTACCACTGACAGCCGCGACTGCCCAAAGGGCAGCATCTTCCTGGCTTTGAAGGGCGCATCGTTTGATGGCAACAAGTTTGCCGACATGGCTTTGGAGAAAGGCTGTGCCTATGTGATTGTAGATGAAAAAGAGTATGCTAAGGAAGGCGACGAGCGCTACATCCTCGTAGAGGATTGCCTCACCACCTTCAAGGAACTAGCCCGTGAGCATCGCCGCCACTTCGATATTCCTGTAGTAGGAATCACCGGAACCAACGGCAAGACCACCACCAAGGAACTCGTCTCTGCTGTTCTCGGCGAGAAGTTCAACGTGATGTTCACCCAGGGTAACTTCAATAATGACGTAGGCGTACCAAAGACCCTCTTCCGTCTCTCACCAGAGAATGAGATTGCCGTTGTAGAGATGGGTGCTTCCCATCCTGGTGACATCCGAAAACTCGTGGAATACGTGGAGCCAACCTGCGGTATGATTACCAACGTAGGCCGTGCCCACCTGCAGGGATTCGGCAGTTTCGAAGGCGTGAAGAAGACCAAGGGAGAACTCTATGATTACCTCGCAGCCAACGATGCCCTCATCTTCATCAATGCAGACAACGAGCATCTGATGCAGATGGCTGAGCAGCGCAACATCAACCGCCTCATCACCTACGGCAAGGATGAAAACTGCGATGTTTGGGGAGAAGTCATCTCCTGCGCTCCTTTCCTGAAGTTCCGCTGGCGCACCGAGAGTTTCGACTGGCATGAGGTTCAGACTCATCTCATCGGCTCTTACAATATCGACAACATGCTTGCCGCCATCACCATCGGTCTTCATTTCGATGTGAAGCCTCAGCAGATAGATCATGCCCTGGAGAACTACATCCCAAGCAACAACCGTTCGCAGTTGGAAGAGACGGCGCACAACAAGCTGGTGGTGGATGCCTACAATGCCAACCCATCGAGCATGGCAGCCGCCATCGAGAACTTCCGCGTGATGGATGTACCTCATAAGATGGCGATTCTCGGACAGATGGGCGAACTCGGCGAAGTGAGCCACGAGGAGCACCAGAAGGTAGTAGACCAGTTGCAGGCAGCCGGTCTGGAGAATGTATGGCTGGTAGGCGATGAGTTCAAGGATATTCCATGCAGCTACCGCAAGTTCCAGAATGTAGAGGAAGTGAAGGAAGCACTCAAGGCGAACCAGCCTCACGACCATTACATCCTCATCAAGGGCAGCAACAGCGTGAAGCTCTTCCAGCTTCCGGAGTTGTTATAAACGGTTATTATCGTACAACTAAAAGGTGTGTGGTTGTACGATTATAGGGTATTGCCACTAGGCTCGGCAGATGTGCTGACTGCAGTCGGCAGACCTGCTGACTAGGCTCAGCAGAGCTGCTGAGCCTAGTGGGAATCTCTTAGAAACAGCCTCCTTGAACCTGATATTCCGACTTCTTTAACCTGAGCAAACGTATTCTTTCACTTACTCAGTCGTATCCTTGTGCTTGCTCAGTCATATCTGTAGGCTTATTCAGATATATCAGTAGGCTCACTCTGCCGCATCATTTCGCTTACTCAGACGAATCTTTTACTTACTCAACCTGCTCTCAGGCTCAACTCCAGGAACTTGTCACATAATTGGTAAACGCCTTCATCTTGCGTGATAAAGTCTCTGTCCAGTAAGGTCTTGACAGCTCCTTGCACGGTGCTTGCACCAAGATGATACTTCTGCAAGAACTCTTGCGACATCAGGGAAGAAGGCTTACCTTCCTGAGCAATGGCTATGAGAAGCAGTTTCTGCTTGGCTGTAAGCTGATACAGCAAGGCCTGATAGGCAAAGCGTTGCTGGGAAAGGATGCCATCAATCGCCATCCTGACATCATCTTCCTGCAACAAAGACTTATCAGATATTGAAGTGTAAAGCATATTGAGAACATACTGAATATACCAGGTAATGCCATCGAAATGATGATATAAATAGGTAAAAGCTGCTGCACTTATCTCTTTATTGTTCCTGGCAAGATGGTGATTGGCAAATTCCAGGTAAGTTTGCTCATTGATTGCCTCCAACCCCATGATACTCGAACTATGATAGAATGGGCGTGACTGGGAAGTAAACATCAATGCCATCATGTGGCGCTTGGAGCCAGAAAAGACAAAGTTTGCATTGTGGCAATTCTGTATTCGTTTACGCAAGGTTGCCTCAACGGTTTTCTCTGGATAGTTTGCAATTGTCTGAAATTCATCTATCGCCACCAGACAAGGTTTATCTGCCTGTTCGAGATAAGCGAAGATCTCATCCAGCGTAATATCCGGAGCCTGAATATCTCCCAAACCAACACTCCACTCCGGATTTCCATTGATGTCAAAAGAGATAGTTGACTTCAGAGACTGGAGCATATTCAGGAAAAATTCCCATACTTTCCTGCCCTTTGGCTTGAGTGCCGTCAGGATTCCCTTGCCCAGCGCATAGACGAATTCGTTCAAATTCTTCGTATCATAAATATCAATATAGATGCAATGATACTGCTCACGGATGTTTTCCTGCTGAAAACAATTATAAATCAGTCCCGACTTACCCAAACGTCTTGGCGCAATCAATGCGACATTGCACCGATTGGTCAAATGGCGGGTAAGAAGAGCTGTTTCCTCTACCCTATCACAAAAATATTCCGGCGAAAGATAGCCTTCAATAACAAAAGGATTTAACTGTACCATAAGCATTTACATCATTATGAGTTTTACGTAACGAAGATTTCATAATGCAAAGATACGATGAATATTTGTAAACGGCAAACATTTATCGGAAAAAAGTATCTGACATTCAATAAAAAAGTATCTTAGGATACTTGCTCATGTATCTTAAGATACTTGGCAATGTATCCTAAGATACTTTGCTATGTAGCTTCATGTGCCCATGAAGCCTGTTCATCGGCCGACGAAATAAGTTTCATCTCTGGATGAAGCCTACTTGCTGCACATCCCCAGAAAATACTTATGAATCTCCAGACTTTCGTTCAGTTCAGGATGGAAGGCGGTAACGAGCTGGTTACCCTGGCGGGCAGCCACAATCTTGCCATCTACCTCAGCCAGAACCTCAGCATCTCCCCACACCTCCTTAATATAAGGAGCACGGATGAAAGTCATTGGGATATTGCCCTCGATGCCCTTCATCGGAGCCTCGATGTAGAAACTGCCCAACTGGCGACCGTAGGCATTTCTCAAAGCCGTGATGTCCATCGAAGCAATGCGCTGGCTAGGCTCACCCTCAATCTTCTTGGCAAGAAGAATCAAACCGGCACAGGTACCATAAACAGGCAAGCCGGCAGCAATCGCCTCCTTCACTGGCTCCATCAATCCCAGTTCATTCAAGAGTTTCGCCTGAGTGGTACTCTCACCGCCCGGAATAATCAAGCCATCCTTTGGCTGGTCCCAATCCTTCAACTGGCGAACCTCAAAACTATCCACGCCCAACTGAGCCAACTTCTGTCTGTGCTCAGCAAAAGCGCCTTGTAAAGCTAATACTGCTATTCTCATAACATACTTATCTAATATAAAAGCCCCTTCTTGTGCAGGAGGGGCTCTTATCCGTTATCTCATTTATTATTACTTACCTCTTTCAGCCATGAGCAAAGCAATCTCCTGCTCATTGATACCTACCATTGCCTCGCCGAGATCCTCGCTCAACTCAGCCAGCATCTTAGGGTCGTTGTAGTTGGTAACAGCCTTCACGATAGCCTGTGCACGCTTAGCAGGGTTACCGCTCTTGAAGATTCCTGAACCTACGAATACACCCTCGGCACCGAGCTGCATCATCAAGGCAGCATCAGCTGGAGTAGCCACACCACCGGCAGCGAAATTAACCACTGGCAACTTGCCGTTCTCGTGAACATACTTCACCAGGTCGTAAGGAGCCTGCAACTGCTTGGCTGCCTCGTAAAGTTCATCCTCGCTCATAGAAACCAGGCGGCGGATTTCGCTCTGCATCATACGCATGTGGGTAACAGCCTGAACCACATCACCTGTTCCTGGCTCACCCTTGGTACGGATCATGGTAGCACCCTCAGCGATACGGCGGAGCGCCTCGCCCAGGTTCTTGGCACCACAAACGAATGGCACGTCGAACTTAGTCTTGTCGATGTGATAAACATTATCAGCTGGAGAGAGCACCTCGCTCTCGTCGATATAGTCGATTTCGATAGCCTGAAGAATCTGAGCCTCAGCGAAGTGACCGATGCGGCACTTAGCCATTACAGGGATAGAAACAGCCTCCTGAATACCCTTGATCATCTTAGGGTCGCTCATACGTGAAACACCACCTGCTGCACGGATATCAGCTGGAATACGTTCCAGCGCCATTACTGCGCATGCACCTGCTGCCTCTGCGATTTTTGCCTGTTCTGGAGTTGTTACGTCCATAATCACACCACCCTTGAGCATCTGAGCCAAGTTGCGGTTCAATTCTTGTCTATTTTCTGCCATAATTCTTATATTTTTATTCAATTACGGCTGCAAAGGAAACATTTTTCAGCGAAATAGCAGAAAAATGTTCCATTTTCTGCAAACATTGAGTCATTTTGTATAAAGAGAGATTCGCAAATATATAAGAGATATTCCTGAATATATAAAGCAGTACACAGATTGTACTGCTAAGAGAAACCGAGAGGAGTTCACCTTCTGAACTTCTACATTTTTTGTATCTTAGCGAAAAATTTCGTAACGAAAAATTTCGATTATGGAATATAGAAGACCCATTCTTCAGGAAATTGATACTCAAGAACATGATTGAGTAAGATTATATACAGAGAAATCGCCAGCGAAGCCTTTCTACAGCATCGCTGGCGATTCTGCAAGAGAGATTTATCTATGTGTCAACAAAAAAACTCGCTCCAAATTGGACATTGATAGAATATCATGAAGTTTCAACTCTATATTATTTGATTCTTTTTATTCCATCTCAAACGCATTTTAGTTTCCCAATTCCAACTGATTCTTCACAAGATTATAATATGCCCCTCGCTTGGCGGTTAAAGATTCATGGTTGCCAACCTCAACCACCTTTCCCTGGTCAAGGACCACGATTTGGTCGGCATTCTTCACCGTGCTTAGGCGATGAGCAACTATCACAACTGTCTTACCTTGATAGAACTTATTCAGGTTTTCCACAATATTACGCTCATTGTTGGCATCAAGCGAGTTGGTTGCCTCGTCCAGGAAGATATAGTCTGGGTTCTTATAAACAGCTCTCGCTATCAGGATGCGCTGTTTCTGGCCCTGGCTCAGTCCCACGCCATCACGCCCAATCTTGGTGTTGAACTTCAGCGGCAAGACCATCACATAATCCTTGATGCAAGCTATCTCTGCAGCTCTCATCAAACGTTCCTGATCTATCTCTGCATCATCCACTGCTATGTTGCGCCCGATGCTTTCCGAGAAGATGACGCCCTCCTGCATCACAACTCCACACTGTCGGCGCCACCATTTCCTGTTGAGCTGGTTGATATCGGTATTGCCAATGGAGATTTTTCCTTCCAGCACCGGGTAGTACCCCAGCATCAATCGGATGAGCGTGGTCTTTCCGCTGCCCGAAGCTCCCACTATCGCCGTCACCTTGCCTTGAGGAATATGAATATCCACCCCGTCTATTGTCTTTCTGAGGGCATGAGGATCATACTTGAACAGGATGTTGCTGATATGGATACCATCCTCAGGTTGTTCAAGACCTGTTAGCAAGCCCTCCTTTCCGTTCTCATCATCCATCTGATGAATCTCATTGATTCGTTCCAGGCTGATTTTCACATCCTGAACGGAATAGAAGAAGTTCATCAGCTGTTCCACCGGCGAGTTGAGCTGTCCAATGATATATTGCACGGCGAGCATCATACCCAAGGTCATGTGCCCTTGGATTACCGCCGTAGCGGCAACCACCGTCACCACGATATTCTTCACCTCATTGATAAAAATACTGCCTGCCTCCTGGGTCTGCTGTAGTTTTAGAGATTTCTGCTGCACCCTGAAAAGATTCACCTGTGTCTCCTCCCACTCCTTCCGCTTGCGCTGCTCACAATCCTGCAACTTGATTTCCTGCATAGAAGTGATGAACTCGTATGTCCTGTTGTTATTGATGGCCTGCTGCTCGAAGAGTTCATAATCGAGCACCTTTCTTCGACGCAGGAAGAGAGCCATCCATCCTCCGTACAGGATGCTGCCAAGCAAGAAGATGGCAAACACCACCTTATTATATATAAAGAGCACCACCGAAAACACCACGAAGGTAAGCATGGCAAAGGTGATGTTGAGCGTCTGCTGGGTGAGGAAGTTGTTCACACGGCTATGATCGTTCATTCTCTGCATCAAGTCGCCCATCAGTTTGGTGTCGAAGAACGACATCGGCAGTTTCAGCAGTTTGATGAAGAAATCGCTCACCAGGGAGATGTTGATCCGCATGGAGATGCGGAGCAGGAACCATCGGCGGGCGAAGTCTATCGCTGTTCGGCTGACGGTGAGCATCAACTGGCCTAAGAGTATGAGCCAGATGAATCCAATGTCTTGGTTCTTGATACCGACATCCACGATGGATTGGGTAAGGAACGGCAACACCAGCTGCAGGGCGCTGCCCGCAAGCAGTCCCGAGACAATCCAGGAGAATGCCTTGCGGTATTTCTTGAAATATCTGAAAAGGAACTTGAAGGAACGCTTCTCCTTCTGTCTATCTTCTCCTTCCATCTGATAGGTGAAGAAGGCAGGAGTGGTCTCGAAGAACATGGCGATACCCTTGTCCTCGTCATTAGAGCGAGTGCTTATCCAATGCCGTCTGAATTCTTCAAGATTATAAGTTGTCTTTCCCTTGCCAGGGTCTGCGATATAGAATTTCTTGCCCTTCTTCATCTTATATAATACCACGAAATGGTTCTGGTTCCAATGAAGGATGCAAGGGAGCGGAATCTCGCTAAGTTCCTCTATTGTAGCCCTAGCCGAAACCGTTTGAAATCCCAATATTCTTGCAGCCTCATTGATGCCCAGCATGGAGACACCTTCCGTTGTTGCAAAGCAAATCTTCGACAGAGATTCCAATGTATAGTCTCTGCCGAAATATTTACAAATCATCAGCAAGCAAGTAATGCCACATAGCATACTATCATGCTGAAAACAAACAGGAAATCTATTCATTTACTTTTCCACATCTAAATTCTTACTATTATTTAGCTTTGTTGTCTTCCCCTTACCCAAACTATACTTAACACTGATTAGGGCAACAAAAGCATTTACTCTATTATCTCCATAGGTTTGATAAGCAAAATTTGGAAGACTCACTTTCGTATAAGTCTTCTTGGAAATCATGGACGTCGGTATACTTACTTCCAAAGATATTGGCAACTTACCTTTTAACAAAGAGCAAGAAGTTCCAATAAACAACTTTTCCTCTTCATCATACTGTTTACCTTGTAATAATGGGAATTTGTCATGTCGAAGGAAATAGCTAGCCATGAAACTCAATTTTGTATTTGGAACATTCCAAAGAAGCTGTGTATCAAGATACCAGGTTCTACCAAAATGCTTCGTGTCATCTTTCATATACCGATGATACCATTGGTAATTTGCAACAAATGACAGTTCTACGCCTTTGCCAAGATTATAATCACCTTCCATTCCCAAGTAATTATGTCTATAATTACAATTTGCTTGAGTTTGATAAGTTTTATCCTCTTCTTGCTGATAATAATCTATAATCTCATCCTTGCTCTGCTTGTACATATAGTCAATCTTGACTATATTGACAAAGTTGACAGTAATTTCAGAATAATGCATAATTCTAGGTTTCAACTCAGAATTACCTCTATGCCAAAGCACATCATTCACTTGCCATCTTACCGTTGACAGCTGATCAAGGTTGGGGTATTCCACATCACAAAAATAATTATATTGCAAATACATCCACTTAACAGGTTTCCAATAACATTTAAACAAAGGCATCCAAGATGTATGCTTCTCAGATACAGTCTTCAATTGGTTTTCATCTTTGACAGTCAACAAATGAGTGCCTAGCAAAGCATTGAAATTTCTAAATGGCTGATATGATATTGCTCCCATCAATTTACTTCGAGTTTCCTTGCTACTATGCAACAGAACATTCTCATTTCGGTCAGAATTAGAATAATCTTTCCATATTTGGGTGTAGTCTGCCCACAAAGACACCTTGCTGCCTAAGTTATAGTAACCAGACAAATAATAACGCCAATAGTTTTTATCTCCCTTGTAAGGGGTTCGAGCTACATCATTTTTTGCACTATAAAATCTATCTTCATGAATATCATACCTATTATATATAAGTTCCGAAGATAAATTTAAAAGTTTTAGAACCATTCCCTTATAAAACAATCCAATAGTATAATCATCTGTATTGAAATCATCTAGGCTATTTGATTCATATTTTTCGTCCCTATTAGAAACAGAAAAAAAATCACTTTGTTTACTCCCCTTAGTCTCTATCCAAACTTGCACAGATAGTGTTTGATTATCTGACAATTTATAATCTGTTCCCAAACTAAAGCTACCAATATTGCTCCTAGTACTCATGTTTGGTTTTCTATAATCAATAGCCTTTGATTTTATCGTCACATCACCCAAGTTACTATATTCATAACCTAATACATCATAATTCTGACGATGCGTAAAGTTTAGGCTGCCATACAGATTAACTCTTGGAAATGTATAGGTAAAGTTTGCACCCATAGCTTCCCTATTGGAATGCTTATTTCTGAAAGAATACAAATTGCGAGAGAACGCACTTATATCCCATCCTGTATAGTCATTAACCAGTTCCATATTAAGCACTACAGGATATTCAGAATATTTACCAGCAGGATAACGCATAATTTCTACTGTTTTGATGCGCTTTGGGTTTATGCTGATGGCATATTCTCGTTTTACTTCCTTGCCATTGATAATTACAGGTACATTTTTATCTTTTCCTACATTCACTTCGTCTGTTCCCCAATCTGTTGTTATACCTGGAATTTTTGCTAATAGCTCTATAGCACCAGTGGTTCCTTTTCGAAGGGAATCGGTGATAAATATAGTTTCTTTAGATGCATTTCTGCTCACCATATCAGCCACAGCTACCACCTCCTTTAAGTTCTCCACCTTTGATTGCAATACAACAACACCAATATCGCCCTTGAAACCAAGAGGAGAAATAGTATCTCGTTTTTCAAAACCTATCGACTGGAAAGACAATTTATATATATCTTCTTTGCTCTCTAAAGAAAAATCTCCTGTTTCCATACAGTGCACTCCACACAGAAACCGATTTGTTTTATCAAAAGCAGAAACTGTAACAAAAGGTACACAAGAGGAATCCGATACAGATACAATTTTTCCTCTCACCTGCGCTAAGCAAGTGAAAGGAAACAAAAATACCATCAACACTACCCAAATGTACTTCATCTCTTAAGTTTTTTATTATTAATGACTCACCAATAATAATCTTTTATACGATGTTCCAACAATTCATATCGTCCTTGATGACCACAAAGAATTTTACCATGATTTTCCTTTATTCTGTCCTCTCGCAATATCGGACATTCACAATAACATAACGGATAATAATGGCAATTATTACAAACGCATTTTTCGTCAAACAAGTCATAGTCAGAAAAGATAGGTTTTTCTGTCCAAACTATGTCGCCTTCAGAATTCAAATGTCCACGTAAATTCCCAATTGGTCGCTTATCACATTTTTCCACTCCCCCGTTATAATAAAACATATTATAATGTTCTTTTTCTACATAGCACATCGAGAATACATGTTGAATAGAAAGTTCAAAGCCACACTTAATAAGTTTCTCTTGCAAATTACGAAGTAAACTTATAGACACGTTCTGCTCATTAACCTGCCATACTTTTTGTAAATCTACCAATATTCTGTTTCTATATTCTTGGGGAATATATTTAGTTATATCTGTTACAAGAGACTCACTTTTCAATGTTGCCAATGTATAATTTATTCTCAATGTAACTTTTGCATCTGAGTTCATTCTCAACAAGTTGACAATATTATTCAATATCAAGCGAAAAGAACTGTCAGACAAACAATCTTGCTTGTTTTTATTATGAGTCTTCTCATCGCCATCTATTGCTATTTGATAATAATCAACCTTGCATTTCTGTAACAGTTTGATATTATCAATATTGAGCAAAGCACCATTCGTAGTTACGCCACTGCTAAAATCTATTTTATGCTCTTCACAAAAACTAATCAACTGAGGGGCTATATATTCTATAACTTTAGGCTGAGTCAAAGGTTCTCCACCAAACCAAGATAATACATACTCTTGAATTGAATTTTCCAACATATATTTTTTGATATGTTTAATCATCAAATCAAAACGAGTATAATCCAGCACAACTGGCTCATGCTCTTGTAAACAATACCAACATTTATAATTACACTCGAAGGTAGGAAGAATGGTCGTTTTGTATTCTGATGCATGGATAAAACTTTCCCTTTCCGCTTTCAAAATTGCTCTTTCGTCGAAATCGTCTTCAACTATAAATTTTAAAGCAACTAATCTTTGTAATATTTTAGGGTGAGAACTTGCATAAGCATCAGGATTATTTATCAATTTCACCATTGATGCCAAGGCCTTTTCCTCTAAAATGAGATTTTCCTTGTTAAATCCATTGAAGATTACAAAATGTACATTGTCATCTAATGAAACATTATATAAGTATTTATTTGCTCTCATAGTTACTTCTTTTTACAAATAATCAAGTTGGATAAGACTCATGAAAATCTAACCAACCTGACTATTTAAGTTTAAAATTTCACTAACATGTGAAAGACAAAACTTCAAATGCTATGAGCAATGATGACATTTATCACAGTTGTTGCATTTAGCATTCTTATCACCTGGCCGGGTTATCACTTCGTTTTCAGCAAAACCTCCGCCTAGCAATACCATCAACTCTTCTTCATTCAAGACAGAAGAGTTCTCCAAATTGAAAGTTTGTAAATTCATAATAACACAATTTATGCCTACTTAAATAAACGCATCAGCAATCGTTCCTTTATACAGTAAGGTCTGTAAACAATATTATCGATTTATCGTTTCAAAGTAATAATTTACAGATTCCTACATCTTTTTAAGATATGAGATATCCTCTGTTGAACATAACTTAAAGATTGACATCAAACGACAATTGTTCGTCTAGCGCAAACAAGTTACCTACGTTAGTATCTTTTTGAGGCAATTCATTTTCATTAGACAAAAACGACGTATATTCTACGACAGCCCCAACCTTGCAAGTTTTTTATTTATTTAATTGTTTTGTACTTAGATTAAGCGAGAATTACATCTTCGCCATTTGGTTCTTCATCACTTTCGATGTAGATCCATTGTCCACTAGGAGTTAGCCACCAATAGCCGCCACCTAGGACTTTGCCCTGTTCATGATTTTTCAATATATCCATAGCTGTTACTCTTTATATCAATTAAACATCCAGGTGCAAAATTACGGCAAATTGCTCAAACCGCCAAACTTTTCACATCAAATCTCACATAATACTTGCCCCATAGATTATTATATAAAAATGATGTTAGAAAATACGCTACTTTGAAAAAATATTTGTATTTTTGCATTTTGATTTTTAACATTATAAAAACATAATATATGAAAAAGTATTATTGTATAACACTTTTAGCTTTTATCGTTGTCATCTTGTTACAAGGATATAACATATCCCTGCAATACAAAGGTTATATCAATAACAAAACAGATAAGGTCAACTCGACTTTAAAAATTGCAATAGACGAAGAATATGCATATCGGGCACATAAAAACAAGTTCTCACAAAAAGATGGGAAACAACGAGTTTATTACAAACAAATGTCAGAAGAAGACTTTCTCAAGGCAAAGCCAAAGAAAGAAGACATCATCAACTTAGACGAAATCAATATTCAAGACTTAAGAGTTAGGGGTATTGCAGAAACAGAAGCCGATGCTCTTGGGCTACTTAGCAAAGATATTTTTACCGCCAAGGGTAATCCCATTAATTTAGCCAAACTCTCCCAAATATTCAAGAAAAATCTGAATGAGGGGTTTACCTATACCTTATTGATATTAGATGAGAACAAAAAGAGCATTAAGAGTTATGGACAAACAAAGGATATTGAGAGTTGGCAGGCTAGCAAGCCTATCGCCATCGGGCTCAAACCTATCCGTTTTGTACAGGCAAAGGTAGATGTGACACCATCTTCCTTCATCATAAATTCTATAGAGATTCTAATCTCTACTATATTGTTGGCTCTTATCATCGTATTTTGCATAGGATACCAGATGACTGCCATCAGAAACAAGGAAGACCTTCTGAGGAATCGTGAGGTAAGCCTTCATGGAACTGTACACGACTTGAAAGCTCCATTGGCAAGCATCTTGCTAAAGTTGGGATTCATCAAAGACTATATCAAGGATGCTGACTTGCAGGAGATGATTACTTCTTCTGAAAGACAAATCAAGAATCTTGCAAATACCATCAAGACAATACTTATCACCTCTAAGGCTAGTGAAAGTAAGTTGGTTATCAACAAAGAACAAGTTGACATCATCGAGCTGACACAACAAGCGCAAGAACAAATAGACACCAACTATGCCAGCAAGCCACATGCCATCGGCATCCACGACCATCGTGAAGAGAATGCACCGGTGTATGCAGATAAGTACCTGATAGGAAATGTGATGCACAATCTAATGGAGAATGCCGTTAAATACTCAGACAAGGAGGCAAATGTTGATGTCAACATCAAACAGGATGAACATTTCACCATCATCAGCGTGTCTGACCATGGCGTAGGCATTGACAAGAAATATCAGAAGAAGATATTCGAGCAGTTCTATCGCATACCAGCCACACACCATAAGAGCGGATATGGCATAGGCCTTGCTATGGTAAAATATGCCGTCAAGGCACATGGTGGAACCATCAAGGTGGTGAGCGAACCAGGCAAGGGCAGCACCTTTACATTCACATTGCCGTTCAACTAAAAGTAACAAATCGTAATGGGAAAGGAACAAGATAAAACATTAAAAATAAGATATATGGAAAAGATAAAAGTACTATTGGTCGATGATGACCTGGATTTCGGCAACACAGCAGTCTTGCTACTTAAAAAAGCAGGCTATGAGGTCTATTTTCAAAACACGCTGTTTGGAGTAGAAAGCCTTATCATGAAGTTGTCTCCCAACCTCATCATCCTCGATGTGATGATAGGAGAAGAGAACAGTCTGGAAAGAATCAACGACATCCGACTTGCCGCAGAAGACATCCCTATCATGTGTGTATCTTCGTTACATGATTCAGAACTCAAAACCGAGGCTGCAAATAATGGTGCCATGATTTACATCGAGAAGCCTTTCGACAGCCGTGAGTTCCTGGGATGGGTAAACCGCTATGCCAAGCGCAAAGACTTCAGCAATTCTCGTATGATAAACATGGGAGCCTACACCGTAGATACAGAGACTCATGTGCTCAGTTTTCGTGGCTGCAACGAGAAGACGCTGGGCAATACCGAGTTTGCTACACTCAAGCTATTATGGATCAATAAGGGCGAAGTCGTGCCACGCCAAGACCTCAAGGATACAGTTTGGAGAGGCGTACACTGTAGCGAAGAAAGTCTCAATAATGTGATGTACAACTTGCGACGATATTTCGCCAAGGATGCCTCCATCCACCTGGAGACATTGCGCGGCGAAGGATTCAGAATGTGGATGGATGACTAGTTTTATGACGGCTCAACCCGAAAGATGTTAAACAATAATAATTTAAAGGAGTTTATCTTCTAAGCATCTTTATTTTTCGTATCTTTGCGAAAAATTTCGTTACGAAAAATTTCGATTATGGAAAATCCTTTTCAAGTTGTCTCATTAGTTGATGCCCCATACTTTACAGACAGAGTGAAAGAACTGGACTACATCGTACAGTTTCTCAAGAGCGAGAACCATCTCGTTCTTATGTCACCACGACGTTTTGGCAAATCAAGTCTCGTAAAAAAGGCTGTTGTACAAACCCAACGACCATACCTATGGCTCAATATGCAAGCCGTGCTCAGCAAAGAATATTTTGCGGCAAAGCTTCTGAAGGAACTGCTCAATCAATTCAAACTGGAAAAGATGAAGCACTATCTTCGTAACTTCCGCATCATTCCATCTATCAACATGAACCCGATGACAGACGAGGTATCGGTTTCATTCCAACCATCAACCGACAATGGATCAACCGCAATAGAAGATGTTTTAAATACAATTCAGAAGGTTTCTACACCTCAAAACAAACTGATTGTTGTCCTGGACGAGTTCCAAAGCATTCTGGAAATCGACAAAAACATGGATAAGCAGCTCCGTTCCATCATGCAGGAACAGACAGACATCAATTACATCTTTCTGGGTAGTCAGGAATCGATGATGACAGATATCTTTGAACGAGTTAAATCACCGTTCTATCATTTTGGAATGCTGATGAGACTCAACAAGATTCCATACGAAGATTTCAAGACATATATTGCAGACAGATTGGAAGATGTATCAGAACAGCCTACCCAAATTGCAGACGAGATACTGGCCTTTACAAGTTGCCATCCATACTACACGCAACAGCTTTCATTCGCAGTTTGGAACAACCTGGTAGCTGGTAAAAACGAGGATGTACTCCAACTCGCCATAGAAGACATCATAACGACTCATGATTTAGACTACGAACGTTTATGGTTGAATTTCAACAAGACAGACAAGTATGTAATGGTCAGTATCTGCGAGGGCAACAATCCTGCACAAGACAGGAATCAACCTACCAGCACGATGACCAGTGCCCTATTGCGTTTAAGCAAGAAAGGCTACATCATCCGAAGTGACAGATATGAAATAGAAGACCCATTCTTCAGGAAATGGATACTCAAGAATATGATTGAGTAAGATTATATACAGAGAAATCGCCAGCGAAGCCTTTCTACAGCGTCGCTGGCGATTCTGCAAAACTATCAGATAACAGAATCTCACGCTTTGGTTGTCAGGAGTCATTATGTTAAAAATCCCAACTCATAGTTTTATGGTTCCTAAGTCTATGAGTTCCGAGGTGAAAAACATAGAGTTAAAAGGCAAAGAAAAAAATAACACGGACAAATTGAATTTGTCCGGACAAATTGTCCGGTAGCTTATAAGTTACTAATATTTAACCCTTTACAAGCGACCGAACAAAAGAGCCGGACAAATTCAATTTGTCCGTGTTTCTATTTTAACTTAATTACTTTAACTTTTCTTCGTTCATACACTACGCTGATGCAACTTAGTACCGTTACCAGGCAAGAAGTAAAATGAACCTTATTTTAATCTTTCAGTTTCTTTGCCAGCATTTGGTCTGCGATTCTATATTTGTATTCCATATTTTCAAATATTTGATTACGTGTGCAAAGATACTACTTTTTTTTGATATTTCCTCAGTTGGCTGGATTTTATTTCCTCAGTTGGCTGGATTTCATTTCCTCAGTTGGCTGGATTTTATTTCCTCAGTTGGCTGGACTCATTTTAATCAACAGGTTTTGGTTGCCTGAAAGCAGAAGGCGTTACCCCTCTCATCTTCTTGAAGAATTTGGTGAGATGAGCCTGCGAGGAGAAACCGAAGGTATTGGCTATCTCCTGAACCGTATGCGTGGTGGTAGAGAGCTCACGCTCTATCTCCTTCACGATGTATTCATCGATGATTGCCTTCGGCGTCTTGCCGGAGATGCGACGGGTAACCTGAGCCAGATAACGGCCACTCACATTCAACTGGTCGGCATAGAAATGAACATCGCTGTAAGTGCGGCAGAAGTTATTCACCTGCGAGATAAACTGGTTGTAGAGCTCGGAACTCCTGCCCTGCAGATTGCTCTGGCGCACGAGTTCTACATTGATGAAATCCTGCGCCATCGCCAACGCCTCCTCCATCTTCTTGCCCTGATTCAGATAGACGGCAAGAGCTGAAGAGAAACGGTTGATGAGACCATGCGAATTGGCATTGTCGAGGCGATAGATCCGGAGTCCCTGCTTCTCGGCAAGGCTCAGCAGTTTAGAATTCTGAAGAATGATGTCGCTCTCCTTCTTGCGTGACACGACGACAGAACAGAGCGGCAGCAGACGGTATTTGATCTGGCTCACCACATCTTCCGTCATCAGCGCATCGCCCTGGCTCGACCAGATGGCAGGGGCATAGATGATATGGGCAGGACGGTACTTGGTCAACGCATCGATGACCACATTCAGCGTCTCCACCCTGCGTATCATACCAATCTTCACTATATCAGGCTGCATATCGTTCATGATAGCCTCTATCTGCCCCGAAACAATCTCGGCAGGAATATCGAAGAACTCCTGAATACCGAGCGTATTCTGCACAGTGATGCTGGTTATTGCCGAAACAGCATAACCGCCCAACTCGGAAATCGTCCTGATGTCCGCCTGCACACCAGAGCCTCCGGTGCTGTCTGAACCTGTAATCGTTAATATCATATTCTTAAACTTTGAACCCGATGATAAGTTTGAGGGCAAAGATACAAAAAAAGAGCGAATAATCCGCAGAATTTGCAGATAATTCGCTCTTTTTTTTATTCTTCAGTGAGATCTTTACAATCCTTGAGTATCTCGGCAGGTACCTCATTGCAACGCTTGTAGCGGCTGATGTCGGTAGCATCGTCCTTGACGGTCCATATCATCGAACCTGATGCCAGGAGACGGGTTACGAGATAACTCTGGTTCCAGTCGCCCTTACCGTTATCATAGCTTCCGCTGATGATGTAGCCCTGGTATGGATCGTTCTTGATAGCGAACGAACCGGTGATATGGCGACCATACATACTGTCAAACTTCTGATACATCTCGAAAGTCTGGTCCTTGCGGTTGAAAACGATGTAGCAGTATGTGCCCTCAGCAAGAGGTTCACCGTTCCACTCAGCCAACTCCCATGTGCCATGAAGATTGGCAGGTGTAACTTCCAGAGAAGGCTCCTCCGGTTCTTCATCATCGCTGCTGCAGGCTGCAAAGCCGCAGGCAAACAAAGCAATCACCAGGAGGGTGAAGAGTTTTTTCAAATATTTCATTGTCTTGGTATTTTTTCTTTTTTACTTTTTTCCTTTTTTACCTTTCTAACTTTACAACGACCTGTATCGTTCTGTCAGACGGGCGGGCGTCCAAGCCCTCCAGAATAACAGGGAAGGTGAAGGATTCGGGCATCGTAGCCGGAATCTTATCGGCTATGATGGTGATGACGAGGTCAGCCTCATCACCCGGTTCTATCACCTCAGGCTCTGTCGTAAGACGGGCATAAGGAGGAAGAAGGAGGCCGGATATACGGAGCGGCTTGTCGCCGCTGTTTCCGCAGAGGATGCGTGCCTCAGGCTCTGTGCCCGGCTTTACCTCTGTGATACTTGCCTTCGCCTGTTTCAGTCTGAGTGCGCCCATCTTGTGCGGATAGCGTGCCCACTGGTCAGCACCCGGCAGCACCTTGCCCGTTAAGGCAAGCTTAACGGCAGGCTGTCCCTCTACCTCTTTCAGATAGAGATAAGCACCCGTATTGATGGTGCCCGGATAGCGGTTAGGCGTGAAGGTGATCTGCACCTGACAGGTATCGCCAGGCTTCATCACATCGCCCCTGACATAAGAACTGGTACATCCACAGGTGGTTCTCACCTGTGTGATGTGCAGTATCTTCTTGCTCACATTCTTACCTACGAAGGTGAAGGTGCGAGGCGCATCGTCCTCGGTCATCGTACCTGCATCGATAAGCGGATGCTCAAACTTCAGCAGTTCCTCCTGCGCATTCACCGTAACAGGCAAAGCCAGGAAGAAAAGCGATAGGAAAGCAAATATCTTCATATTACATCCAATTACATCCAACCATTATTACCGGCACTCTTTCTAACGGTCACAACTACAGTCTGGCTGGTACCATCAGCAGCTGTTACGGTGAGCGATGTGCTTCCGGCAGCGAGTCCCTTCACGATGAGCGTCTTATCATCTACTGAAGCAGAAGCTACGCTACCATTCGCTACAGAGCAAGAGAATCCCTCTGTCTGACCTGCGAAATATGCAGCGAGGTTGAGAGAAACAGTCTTCTCGATGCCCACATACACGTTAGGCAACTTCATATCAGAACTGAGTTTCTTGTTCTTGATGTTATTCAAGAGCTGAGCTGCATCAATCAGACCAGCACCCATCTTGCCGATGTACTTAGAGAGCTGTACAATCTCTGGCGAAGCACCTACGGTAGTATGGTTCATGTAGTAGGTCTTGGTTGCACCATTCTGATAATGACTATCCAGTTCCTTTACAGACTTCTTCATCAGGGCTACGAAATCGGCAGCACGATAATGACGGTTCGTCTTGGCAGCATAAGCGAGACCCAAGGCAGCCACACCCGAAACGTGAGGACAAGCCATAGAGGTTCCCTCCATATAGCCGTAAGCAGGCTTACCATTCTGGATCATCGTAGAGAGCACAGCACCTTTCTGCTCGGTTGTCGTCTCTGCCCAGTATTCATCTTCCTGCTCGCCAATCTTGCTGTAATATTCCAAGTCGCCACCAGGAGCGCTCAGGGTTACGAGCGAACCGTAATCAGTGTAGCAGGCTGGAGTATAGTCGGCAGCTAATGAAGATACGCTGACGCACTTAGAGTAAGCACCTGGGAAAGCAGGATTGCCAGCATACTCGTTACCGGCTGCGAAGACAGGAATACCGCCGTCGATGACACCATTAGGCGAACCGGCATTGTTGATGAAGTAATCCAGAGCTTCCTTCTCCAGCGGATAGGTCTCAGCCCATTCCTTCTCGGTAGCAGGACCCGGAGTATAACCATTGATGATGCTAGACTCTGAAGAGTTGTAACCCCAACTGCACTGCAGGATGACAGCACCATTATCGGCAGCATACTTGATGGCTCTCGCCTCGCCTGCCAAGGTTACACTGTTCTGACCAGAGAACACCTGGCATGACATGATCTTGACACCAGAGTTAGGAGTTCCGTCACCACCAGCTACACCACAAACACCTCTACCATTATTATTTACGGCTGCAATGGTACCAGCTACGTGAGTACCATGACCGGTGTCATTGGCATCAGTCCAGGTAATATCGCCGCTCTCAGTAACGAAGTTGTAGCCATGAAGGTCGCCCTCATAACCGTTTCCGTCGCCGTCAGTCTTGGCACCCTGAGTAGTTTCGCCCGGGTTGCACCACATGTTGGCTTCCAGATCAGGGTGCTTATACATCACGCCCTCATCAAGAATAGCCACGATGATAGAAGGATCGCCTGTACAGGTTTTCCATGCCTCAAGTGCATTCACGTCACATCCTGCCTTAGCACCCACCTGATTATTGTTGAGCTTCTCAAAGTCATAGTGGCCCTCACCCAGGTTACGGTAATGCCACTGGCTGGCAAAGCCCGGGTCGTTTGGGTAGTTTGGCTCGTCCTCGGCTGCTGAGCGGGTAGACTTCTGCTGAAGTGCCTTATCGCTGAGATAGATGCGCTTGCTGTCTGTCTTGTAAGCACGCTTGATGCGACCGTTGGTCTGAACCTTTGAGATTTCGCCCAACTGCTTCAGGCGCTCGGCAGCCGCCTTCAGGTCGGTTCCCTTATTAAACTTCACCGTATACCAGAGGTGGAGTCCCGCCTCGCGGGTTCTTGCCTCAGTATTTGCATCTACCGGGAACACACGCTCGAAGCTGTAGCTTCCCAGGATGTCGAGCACCTCGTCGGTAGAAGGAATACCCGAACGGGTAGCCTTTCCGGAGCGGGTCTTGCTCAGTTGTGCCTGGTCGAGGATATCGCTCATTTCCGGACTGAACTTAATCAGCAGTTCACCCGCCTCAGCATCTGCAGGGATGGTGATTTCTGAATTGCCGTCAGAAGAGCCGATGGTTGACAGGCTGTCAGAACAGCCCGTCAATGCCAATGCGACCATTGCTATATAGAAAAACTTTTTCTTCATTGTTTGCTTCTATATTGTTTTTATGTTTATCTTACTTTTTCTTAGTTCTCCTGTACTTAGCCATCAGCGCAGCTTCATTAATATCGCCTGCTGCCACGTATTTGCGGTAGTAGAGCGGATAAGCTACACCCGGAAGCTCCCACTTGCTGCCTGGGTCGCTGGTTCCGTAGAAGTAATCGAAACTGAAGCTATCCTCTGTCATATTAGAGAAACCAACGGCAGCGCCATCGCTGTTCTTACCCTTAGGCTGCTGGTTGAAGATCATGATAGAAGGAGTCCATTCTACCAGATGTGGATGATAAAGAATCCACTTTGGCACCGCACCTGTCAGGAAGTTAAGGTTGAGCGACAACTGACGGCAGTTAGGCAATACACGTGGCACCTGAAGAGGATAAACATTCTCATAAACTACAGAACCATCCTTGTGCTTGCAAGTTACTGGATTATCCCAGCCAGAGAGCAACCATTTACAGGTATCACCTACCAGTTTGTCGAGATAATCAGCCTTATTGGTAGAGAAGTCTGCCCTGCTGTAGCGGGTAGCCTTGCCGGCAGCCTCCAGTGCCTCAGTCATCTCTTCATCGGTAGGAAGTTCACCCTCCAGGAAGCAGTAAGACAACTCCAGTGTATTCAGCTTATCCCATGTCAGGAGCTTGAGAAGCGCCTGGCGGTCTGCGGATTCGGCATTTACCTTACCATACAGTCCGATAGGATAGTTATTATAAACATAGACGCCTGATGCGTTCTTTTCTCCCAGCGAAGCGATGTTGGTGACAACATCCGTACGGCGCTGTGCGTAGAGAATGAGGTTACGCAACTTAGGGAAGTTCTTCTCGTTGACGATATTGGTGATATCCGACAACTTGTTGAAGTTGTTACTTACCAGATTGAGCGTTTCAAGGCTGCTACCCAGTTTAGCAAAGTCAGTAGGCAACTGAGTCAGACCATAAGCCTGAACGGTAAGATTCTTCAGATACTTCAGTGAGCAGATTTCATCACCGAGCTCTACCTCGCGAATCTGGTTGTTCTCGTTGGCAGCAACAGAGAATGACTCCAGGAACTTGAGGTTGCCCACTTCCTTAGGAAGCGTTTCGCCACTCTTGAGGTTGAACATGCTGAACTTGACAGAACGTACACGTCCTAAAGCCTCAGGATGATCCTTCACGAAAGCATCAGTAGCTTCCCAGAGCGTTACGCCGCTCCAGTTGCGCATGTTATCGCTGGAATCGAAGGTAGCAATGCTACCCAGTTTCTGGTTGATCATGATGACAGAGAGAGAGTCACCGGCACGGTTGTCCTCAATCTTTGGTGCTGCCTTCTGACGAACGGTCAGGATGACATCATCTGTAGGTTTGCCATCTGCATCTACCAGCTGGTCTTCATCCTTGACTGGCACGAGATGAACCTTAGCCACACGAACGGCAGGAACCACGTTCATTGCCCAGCGGAACTTGAAGCTCACGGTGCGAGGACGGTACTTTCTGTCCAGCACGATACCCAGGTTAGTACCTGTCAGCTTATTTTCATCTTTGCTGTTCAGGAGCCAACCCTCACGTTCGCTCTCGTTCTCTGCCTTCTCAGCATCGGTCAGATCACCCTCGAAAGAATACTCAATCTTACCAATCTTGCATTCTACGTTGGCAGAAATCAGACTCTCGAAAGCACGTTTATCGTAAGAATCGGAGTTTTCGATTTCTACAACAGGATCCTTCAGGAAGATCTGCTTGCCATAACCGAACTGGGTGATGGTAAGCTTGCGACTCTGTCCGTTGGCACCCTGGAAGCTGAGTTCTGTGCTGCGAAGCGTGTTGGAAAGAGTAGAATCCACCTTGATGGTACCCTCAACAGAACCCACGCCGTTGGCAGGCGAAAGCATCAGCCAAGGCTCAGAGGTATTTGCCACCCAGTCTTGCGAGGCAGCGATGGCAATCTGCTCTGTTCCACCCTGAGGGCCTATGGCTATCTCCTCTTTATCGAGCGCCAGTCCTCCCGGGATATCGACATCATCCTTATCGCTGCAGGCTGTGAAAAGCCCGGCAACGAGAACGATACCTAATGTCAGTTTATTCATATATTTCATATTACTACTTTCTTATAGGGTTTAATTTTCGAGATCCAAAGCATCGCAACCGCGGATGTCCTGATTCTTGTCGTAGAACAGCTTATACATACCTGCCTTGATGTATGGGCAGACGCTGGTTACATCGATAGAGATGTTAGGGTTGTCTGCGATATTCAGGATATAAAGGTGAGAGGTCAGTGTCTCTTCTACCTTACGGATATCGTTGGAACCAATCTGGAACTGGATCAGGCTCGGACAGGTTGTGATTCCTGTAGGCCATGTACGCAGGCAACGCTGGTCGTTATTCTCATCACGCTGGTGGTTGATGGCAAAGGCACGGAGCACGGCACTGTTCAATGGCTGGGTTGGCACCTCGGTGAAGCAGTTGTAGCTCAAGTCCATATTGGTAATGTATGGCAATGTAGTTGAGCGGAAGTCATCAGAGAGGGATGTCAACTTGTTGAATCGGAGGTCGATGACCTGCAGCAGATAAGCCTTCTTGCCCTTGATGGAACCCTTAGGGATGGTACGCATCCGGTTGCCGCTCAAATCGATGGTTGTGATTGGCGAACCGGCTGTAAACAGCTCTGAAGGGAACTTCTCTATCTTATTGTTTGACAGACTGACTGAAGCAGCATTGATACCCTTGTAGGTACCTTGACTCTTATCTACACCTGTAATCTCGTTGTAAGAGAAGTCTACAGAACCCATCTCGCGAACAGAACTTGCATCGAAGATGTTCGGAATCTTCTTCAGTTTGTTATGAGCGAAGGTCAGACTCTCTACATCATCCGTAAAGGCACAGAGATCAGCAGGAACCTCCTCAATCTGGTTGTTGTTCAGATAGAGTGAAGAAAGCGCTACCTCAGAACCGAACTTATGCAACTTCTTGATGTTGTTGTAAGCCAGGTCGAGCAGACCGAGATTTACCATCTTTCTCAATGCAGAATACTCTGGGAACTCCTCCAGGTTATTGTAGCTCATATAGAGAATCTGGAGTGTCTTACCTGTCTTCTCCTCAGCTAAGCGAGTCCAGTCATTTCTCAACTGATTGGCAGAAATTCCCTTGCATCGTGCCAGGTTCATCGCCTGCAATTTAGGGAGATTATAGTAGAAGTCTGGAATGCGACTGATCTTCGGACAGTTGTAAAGCTCGATATCGGTCAGGTTTTCCATCTTGTCCCAATCCTCATCCTTAAACTCCTGCGCAAACTTACCATAAACAGGATCGTCAGCATTGTAGAACTTCGCACAAACCTCATCGGATGTGATAGAAGAGTTACCGATGTAGAACTGCTGCAATTTGGTCAGACGGTAGATGGCCTTTGAAATACCGGTAATCTTGTTGGTCAATGTACCGATCTGTGCATCCTTCAGGTTGATGCGGCTGTCCTTCTTGATTCTGTTCTTCGGTGCCACCTTAGGATCAGAGTTGTAGCTTTTTACAATCATCTCCGACATGTTGGCACGTGGGTCATACTTCAGGAACTTGTTCTCATAGTCGTGACGCATGCTGCTCTTCTTTGCTGCAGTCAGACTGTTTGCATCATAATTATTGAAGATATTGGCACCAATCTTCTCATCGTGAGAACCGAGGTTGAGCACCTGGAGTTCTGTCAGCTGTCCGATGGCATCAGGTACGATTCCCTTTGCACCGAAACCGGCGATGATAAGACCGATGACACGGCCGTTGCTGTTGAGCGTTACGCCCGGCTGTTCGCCCCACATATCGAGTTCCTTGTTGAAGTTCCAGTTAGCTCCCTTGAAGGTAGCATCGCCATAGAAGCTCCACTCCTTACCCTGGAGAGATTCCCAGATAGCCTTCAAAGCCTCATAGTCCTTGATATACTCCTTTGTCTTGGAAAGGAGGATAGGCACCTGAGCTTTATCATTGAGTTGATTGTCCTCTATAATGAAAGCCTCACCCTTTACAGGCTGGGTCTCATACTTGGTCTTCACCGCACCAGTCTTGCCATAGGTGGTATATGAGGTAACCTGATAAGTACCGGCAGGCAGCCATACGGTAGAATCGCAGTAAGCTGTACCTGTGTCCATATACTTATCGTTCTCATTGTCAGGATTCTGATGCTCTACGCTAGACTCCTTATATTTCACCTTCAGTTCAGGGAAGGTATAGGTCTCACGGGTAAAGAGGTTGGTTACGCTGACGTCAACGAGACGGATGTTAGAGAAGAGATACTCTGTACCACCGGCACGGGTCTTCTCCCACTCCTTCACGAGATTGAACTTCACCTTACCACGCTCCACAGTCTCCACCATGAGGTTCTGTACTTCCAGACCACCACCTACTACAGTGAATGTTTCGCCGGCAGAAGAAGCCAGCAACTCCTCGTCTACAGCATCATAGAGATAGAAACCGATGACGGTGTAAGTACCCGAAGCGAGTTGCAGTTTTTCACTTCTCAGACCATACTCTGCATTCTCTGAATTATAAGAATTGAGCACCAGTGTCTGAGAGACAGTTGTACCGTTGTGCTCCATGACCACCTTGATTTTCTTGGCATCATCCAGTTTCTCAAGTTTGTCAAGGGCAGTAGCACGGGTAGCTCTTGAAGAAACCTTCTTGCTGAGCTTGAACTGCACATATCCGTATGTGCCGTCCCAGCCTCCGGTTTCATCATCCGAGCAACTTGTTGCTGCAAAGGTCAAGAGAGAGACCAAGAGCAACAAGAGTGCCTTTGAAAATATTTTCATTCTATTCATTACTTTCTAATTTTTCTGATAGAAGTATGTTTCTTACTCATTCCCTCACCAGGAGATTCAACAACAAGAACCTTTACAGGAGTTCCGTTGTCCTTGAATACCATAAATATCGGAGTAGCAGCTGGAACATTTACGAAGAATACCCAGTTATTATTCGCATCCATACTAGGCTCTGCATTAACATCATTTCCGTTACTATCCATAGCTGTAAGATAGCCTGTCTCCATCATAGTGGTAGGGTCCCAATCCTTGATATTAGGATTAACTGTAAGAGAACTTCCTACTTCTGACTGAGCAACATATATTTCGTCACCATTGTAACCAAATGCTTCTGATATGATAGAACCATACATTGATTTATCCTTCTTGCACTCTACTGGCAAGTAGTTCATCTTCAAGATTGTCGGTGCTGCAGACTGATCATCAGCAGAAGAGTTGGCCTTCTTCTGTACAACATCCATCAGGAAGTAGCGGTCATAATCGCTCTTCACGCTTGTGAAGTCGTTCTCAAGCATCTCATCGAGACCGTTCTCAAAATCAGCATAAACGCCCTGTGGCAATGCATAAACCAGGAACTCACGGCTTCCGCTGCTCAAGGCATCAATAGTGAGCTTAACATCACCCTTTTCACCCTTCAGTTTCACAGCACCAGATGTATCCTCGAACAGACCATCTTCCTTTTTCTCGAAGACTACCAGCTGGTAAGCATCACCCAAGGTCTTGAGCGTGAAAGGAACGAAGTTGTAGAAGGTAAAATCGTTGGTATCACCACCATTCAGGCTAGAACCATTCTGAGTGAACACCTTACCATCGAGAGATACATTCCATACTGCCCACTGTGAAGAGGTTGGATAAGTAACATCCATGGTGCTGGTGGTCATACCATTATAGATAACAGGTATGGTTACAGCAGCCTTGCCATCCTCAGAAGTGAAGGTGATGGTGTAGTTGCCGTCCTTAGCGATGGCATACTTAGCACTTACGCCCTGATTCTCCTTGAAGGAAACACCGCCTACAGCATCCTTGTTAGGTGTACCTACCAGGAAGCCGCCTTCCAAGTCTACCCAAGCTGGAGTATTGGTAACCGCAAAACGGTAGTTTGACTTTACAGTAAACTTGTTGTATACATTGTAACCTACGGTGATACCTGTCTCGGTAATATCTTCGCCAGTCGCATCGTAAACCTTGAGATCATAGCCCTCAGCAGAACGCTGAATCTCAGCAATTGTCACTTCCTGACCGCCCATCTTCAAGTTCAACTGAGCTACGCTCAAGTCCTTGCTGGCATCATCGTCAGTAATAGTTATCTGGATTGTCTGCTTACCAGCAGCACCATTGAGCACGAAACCAGGCTTTACAGCAGCCTTCGCCTCTTCCTGATTCTCATTCTGAGCCTCTACCTTAGAGATCTTACACCAGATCTGATTAGAAGAAAGGCTCCAGCTCTCGTTAGCTTCGAAAGTAAACTCTTTCACTTCACCAGCTTCACCGGCGATAGTCTGTACCTGTGGGAATACAGGAGTTACGGCATCGTCATCGCTGGAACAAGCTGTGAACAGAGTCACTGATACCAGCGCCATCAATACGAGCCAATATTTTGAAATCAATGTTTTCATTTTCTTTTTATTCTACGATTAATATCCTTGTTCTTTCAATTTCTCTGCCTCTGCATCGCTGATCCATTCATACATGGTGATGAAGGTTCCTACGTTGCCGAAGGTTGAACCATCCTTGTTGTCAACACTCATGTTGACATACTGCAATACATAGTTCTGGCAGGTGTTATAATAAGAGGTATAGAGAGAAGGCTGGCTGATGCGCAACTTGCCGTCTCCATAGATGGTACCGAACGCCTCACCGGTTTCACCGGCTATCTGGTCGTCCATCTCTACCTTTGGCTCAAGCATGTTCTTGGTATTGAACTTCAACTTCAGGTTGTAGCCCTTATAGTAAACATCCTTCAGCAGAACGGTATTCTCCTCGCCTTCCACCACCTCGGTCTTGATCAGACGGTTGGTTACGTTGTTCAGATACTTGCTGTAGAAGGTAGATGTTACCATACACCAGCCAGAGAAGTTGTGGATATCGAAAGGACAAGACTTCTGCATTACCACGTGGGCATAGTCCTTATAGAGATCTGTCCAGTTATACTTCTCCGGAATCACCAGTTTCAGGGTGAAGCCGAGCGAGTCGGTCTTGCCGATGTTATCATAGATACCCTGAACCTTCACATTTCCTACCATCTCGCCCGCCTTGATTGTAACGGTGTTGTTGAGGATGCGGTAATGCTTACCCTCGATGGCATTGCTCTGCTTGTCTACTACCTCCACGCCGAAGGTGCGGTCGTAGTCAGCTTTTTCGGTTGCAGATACAGGCACATTGAAAACCTCATTGCTTTCCTGTACAGCATACTGATAGAGCGTATCAGAGAACATGATATGACTTGGACCAGCATAAGTGGTATAATCCTGTGAACAACTCACAAGAGCGATGAGTGCAGCTACGGCTGCCAAACATCCCATCATTATTTTCTTCATGATCGTCTCCTTATTTTATTTGTTACTTTCATTAGGCTGAATCTCAGAACCTGGTGCCTCAAGCTCATGCTGAGGAATTGGCCAGACAAAGAGAGGGTCATCCTTTTCAACCTTCAGACTGCTCTGCACGAAGTTGGCAGCAGGCTGGTCAGCAGCCTTACGCTCAAATCCCTTGTGCCAGCGCTTGAGGTCGTTCAGACGGAAGCCTTCCATATAGAGTTCCTTCACGCGCTCTGCCTCGATTATCTTCATGGCGTTGCTCTCGCTCATCGAGGTGTTACCACCATAAGATGAGTAGCGGGCTGTACGCAAGGTAGAGATGTCCTTACCTGCCTTACTATAGTCCCCCTTCATGGCGTAAGCCTCAGCACGTATCAGATACTGCTCTGAGAGACGGAATACCATTGGTTGGTGAACATGCAGGATGTTGTTGTTCAGGAATTCTGCATCGCCGAAATACTTGCTCAGCAAAGGCCACTGCAAACCGTGCTCATAACCTGTTACACGGGTTGTGAAGATGGCTGCAGCACGGAGGTCATTGGCGTCGAATGAGTTGATGACCCATGTCTCAGGCACATAGTCTGGACGATAAGTTACGAAGTTGTAGTTATCGAAGATGGTACCCAGAGCACCGCCATAGCTGTTCACGGTAAAGCCTACCTTCCAGATAGCCTCACGCGAATCACCATAGGTCCAGATATACTTGTAATCGTTCACCTGGTTTGAATAGGTGTTGGAAGAAGCCTTCTCCAATGTATAATACTTACTGCCGATTACCTTAGATGCATACTTAATGGCATCATCGTACTTGTGCATATATAAGGATACGCGCGCACGCAAGGCATGACAGGTATACTCATTGAAGAAAATCTCGTTGTAGAGACTTCCGGTGAAGTCTTCGTCTACCTTCAGATACTCAGTAGCCCTGTCAAGGTCTCTCAATACGAATTCGTATGATTCCTTCAGAGTGGCTCTCTTCTGTGGCTCATTGCCGTAATAGTGCTCTGTGAGTACAACGCCAAGTTCCTTCGCAGCCTGCTCATCGCTATCGTAAGCCTTGCAGAAACACTTGATCAGTTCTGAATAAGCCAGGGCACGGGCAAAATAAGCCTCGCCCTCACACTGCTCCAGCTTGTCGAGCTCCTTATCACTGTTGGTGTTTGCCTTTACCTTATCTACATTATCGAGCAGGAAGTTGGCATTGTTGATAACACCATAAAGATCGGCATATACCGCCTCGATGTCGGTGTTGGTAGCCTTGATATCTTTCCAACGGTAGATATCGCCATAGGCATTAGAGTAGCCCTTCACGCAGTACACGAAGTCTGCCTGCAGATCTGGCAGGATTGTCAGATTGCCCGAATAGAGGGCGCTGCTCTTGAAACTGTCGTAGATACCGTACACCAGCTTATCTATGTCGCCCACCGTGTTGATAGCCTGGTCCATGCGGATAGAATCCTCTGGATACTTATCAAGACAGGAAGACATCGAGAGGGCTAGGATTCCCGACAGGATGTATGTCTTTATATTTTTGATATTCATTTTTTTCTCCTTTCTTGGTTAGAATTGCAATTCAACACCCAGAGTAAACTGGCGTGATGCCGGATACTGTGCCTGGTAAATATTGGATGAAACCTCAGGATCCAGACCGTTGAAACCGGTTACGGTGAAGAGGTTCTGTGCCTGACCATAGATTCTGACCATAGAGAAGAAGTTGGTCTTGCGCAACAGACTCTGTGGCAATGAATAGGACAGACTGAGATTCTTCAGACGGAGGAACGATGCATTCTCCAAGAAGCGGTCGTCGAGCTGGGTTACCTCGCCCCAACGTGGGATGTCGGTAATATCGCCAGGCTGCTTCCAACGGTCGTACAACAGACGGTTTGACTGGTTGTAAGCAGTACCGAAGGTTACACCGCTCTCCTCGAAGTAACGGTCGTTGTTGATCACGTAGCGTGTACCAATCCAGCTGAACTGGGCAGAAAGCTGCAAGCCCTTCCAACGGAAGCTTGTACCGAAACCGCCCATCCAAGGTGCATCATAGGTCTTGCCTGTCATCACCTTGTCGCTCTCGCGGAACTCGTTGGTCACGTTGCCATCCTTATCATACCAGAGCTGCTCACCATTCGCTGGGTTCACACCGGCATAACGGTTCAGGAAGAACTCGCTTACTGAGTGACCTACCACATACTTCAAACCAGTGGTTGAGTTTACATACTCGGTTACACCGTTATAGAGTTCCTTCAATCGGTTCTGGTTGTAAGATACGTTGGCACTTACATTCCAGGTAAAGTCGCGTGTGCGGATTACATCACCGTCAGCGCTCAGCTCGATACCCTTGTTAGCCATCACACCTACGTTCTTCCAGCGATAACCCTCGCCGGTAACGGTATAAGACTCAGGAACGCGCATCAGCATATTGGAAGTACGCTTGTAGTAAGCCTCGAAGCTGAAGTTGATTCTGTCGAGGAAGCCCAAACGGAGGGCGAAGTTGTTTGCCCATGTTGACTCCCAACCCAATTCCTCGTTACCACTCTGTGATGGAGAGAAACCGGCAGTATTATCGTAGTTGGCACCACCCGATACCAGAGCCAGGTGATAATAGTTAGGAATCTCAGAGTTACCCGATGTACCGGTACTTACGGCAATCTGGGCAGTGCTGAGCCACTTCATATCCTTCAGCCAGTCGGTAGACTTCACGTTATACATGAAACCGAGCGACCAGAATGTACCCCAGCGATGATCCTTACCGAAACGTGAAGAAGCATCAGTACGCAGAGAGAAGTCGGCATAGTAAAGCTCCTTATAGTTATACTCGCCACGCATGAAGAATGACAGGTAAGAGTAGTCAGAAGATGAATCTGCCCAGCGGCTGGCACGTGTACCTGATGATACGTTGGTCAGGAGATCGCTGGTCTGACCCTTGGAATATACCTGGAAACCCTCTGAGTGGAAATTGACAGCCTCCTGACCCAGCATCACGTTGAACGAATGGATATCGTTCAGGGTGAAACGGTAGTTAGCCGTAGTGGTCTCTGTCAGGTTGATGGCATCGCTGCTCTGGCGTGCCGCAGTACCCTGTCCGTTATTTGAAGAGAGACTTGGGAACGACTGGAGGAACGCTGTAGAATGGGTGAAATCGGCACCGAACTGAGTACGGATAGTCAGATTCTCTATCGGATAGATTTCAGCATACATGGTAGAGAGCACCTTATATTTCTTGTTCTTGATAGGATTCAAGCCCATGTAAACGATAGGGTTCTCGCTGGTTCCAGCCCAGTTGCCTGCAGCAAGTGAAGCCAGACTGCCATCCTTTGCGTATGGATTCCAGTAAGGCAGCATGAATCGGCATGCTGAGATAGGAGTAACGGTATTATAGCTACCGTCGTCAGCCTGCTGAGCCTCCTCATAGGCAGCCATGGTGTTGGTACCTACCTTCAACCACTTGCCTGCCTTTACATCAGCATTGGTGCGGATGTTGTAACGGCGGAAGGTTGAATTCTGTGCGATACCGTCCTGATCGTAGAAACCACCAGAAACATAGTAGTTCAAGCGGTCGGTAGCACGGTTGATAGAGAGTTCGTAGCTCTGCAGCGGAGCGCGGTCGTTGAACACCTCGTCCAGCCAGTTTACGTTTACTCTTGAAAGGAGATTGTAATCCTTACCTGTATCCAGGCCTACTTCTTTCTCAAACTGTATACGCTCGTCGGTATTCATCATCTTCCAGTTGGTCTGTGCCAACTCAGAGAATCCATACTGTGCACGGAGCGTAATCTTCGCCTTGTCCATTGACAAACCTCGCTTGGAAGTGATGACAACCACACCATTGGCAGCACGTGCACCATAGATTGAGGTAGAAGAGGCATCCTTCAATACAGAGATACTTTCGATGTCGTTAGGACTCAAGGTATTGAAATCAGAACTTGAGATTGGCACGCCGTCGAGGATAAAGAGTGGCGACTTGCCGGAGTTGATAGAGTTGGTACCACGGATCTGGAAGGTAGCCGCCTTGCTAGGTTCACCCGAAGAAGAGATGACCTGCAAACCAGTACTCTGTCCCTGCAAAGCTTGGTCGAAGCTTGCCGCCGGCACATTTTCTATCTTTTCAGACTTTACGGCAGACACGGAACCCGCAATGGTTCCCTTCTTTCTCACGCCATACGCCACCACAACCACTTCATCCATCATCTTGGAATCCGAAGCAAGGGTGATGTTGAGCGTATTTGTCTGCGCTTTCACAACGTGCTTCTGCGTAACGCAACCCACATAAGAGTAGGCAAGCGTAGCCTTCGAAGCACCCTTAATTTCGATGGTATAGTTACCGTCAATATCGGTCACTACGCCATTTGATGTTCCCTCTTGCATAATGGTCACACCAATCATCGGTTCGTTGTCTTCAGCAGACACGACTGTACCCTTGACGCTGAAACTCTGCGCCAAGACCGATTGGATAGACAACAATACAAGTGAGACAAGTAAAAGAGTTAATCTTCTCATCCTTGTTTGTTTCAAGTTTACTAATTAATAATTATTATTTTTTTCTCATCTCGTTTGGTAAAAGCCGAAAGCACTCAGGGCGACACTTCACCCCTCCATTTATACATTCTTTCACTAAAATGCACGCATGGAAATACCTATTTAACTTAAATCGGTGCAAAATTACGAATATTTTCTTATTTGCCCAAGATAATCGCTTAAAATTTAAATAATTAACACGAAATATCTATGTTTTTTAGCATATTTGCTCATAAATTTAGTTAATTGTCGATTTTTTGTCACTTTCAGTTGCAGTTTTCAAAAATAATCATTACCTTTGCGGCGACAAGAGAGAAGATGGGTAACTATTAGATTAAATCCTAATAACCGCCATTCTTCAGATTATTAACAATTAATATATTAAAGTATGAGAAAAACTTTACTCATTGCAGCCGCATTGTGCCTGTCGGCTTCTGCTATGGCACAGACTTTCGAAAAACCGCTGTCTGTGTCACAAGGCAACAACCTTTACAATACAGAGAAAGCAGGGGATGTTTACTGGAAATTCACAGCCGACCAGGACTACATCGCAACAGTTGGCAACTATGATGGAGGAGAGCATCCTTCAGTAGCACTCCTTAAGGATGGAGCAACCAAGCCAACAAACATCGGCGGCACATTCACACCTGATTATGACGGCAAAATCTATGCCTTTGAAAAGGGCAAGACCTACTACTTCATCCTGAATGCAACAGGCGCCGTAGAGTTAGGATTCACTCTGAAGCTGGAAGCCACCAAGAATGTAGGTAAAGGACTTACAGAAGCTGATCCGCTGGAAATCAAACTGGGCGAAACTCAGGTTATCGGCAACCCGGCATACGAAGGTACTGGTTCCATCAACGCTTATGCCACTTATAAGGCAGAGAAAGACGGTCAGCTGCAGATCAAGACAGAACAGAACGCTTACAAGGCAACTGTAAATGGTACCGTCATTTCTGCTGTAACAGAAAACGGAAAGAAGATATTCAAATTCAAGACCGAAAAGGGTCAGGTTTACAACATCAACTTCCAACTCTCTATCCCAGTTGTCATCATCACATCAGAAGTGGTAGATGTAAAGGAAGGCTCTTTTGACATGCCATACGTACTGAAGGAAGGCGAGAACACCATTCCTGCCGAAGCTGGCAAATATTACTTCAGCTATGCACTTTCCAAGAAGGGCTATCTCAAAATTACCAGCGACGAAAAGATTGCGGGCGGCAAGTTGAGCGTTTACAGAAACCAGTTTAACGCTAAATCTGAAACAAACGCAGTGGTAGAGTCGGCTGAAGGCACTTTCGATGTACGCACAGAGATTGCTTCTATTTATGGTACCTATTATGTTGTAGTCAACAAAACTACAAAGACAGATAATCCAAGCACCTTCAAGATGCAGATGGAAGACTACCAGGCGGGCGAGACTGCTGAAACAGCCATCCCTGTTGCCGTAAGCGAAACAGCTACAGCCATCACATTGCCAGGAGCTAAAGGTAAGTATTTCTATACCTTCACTGTTCCTGCCAACACCAAGAAGCTCCTCACCGTTGAGTCTCCTGCAGCTTTGAGCGAGGGCACTTCTGCCTACGTTAACACCTCAGCAGGAACATATGGTGAAACCAAGATGGAGAACCAGATCATTAAGAGAGATGTCAACAGTACAAGAGAGCAGAAATACTATCTGGTTGTCACATCCAATGAGTCTGCTCCGCTTACCCTCAACATCAGGTATGCAGATGTAGAAAAGGGTTCGCTGATTACTGAACCTAAGGATGCTGTACTCGGTAACAACACCATAGATTTCAATGGTACTGAATATTATACCTACAAGGCAACAAGCAATTGTAAGCTTGCTGTTACCGTAGAAGATGGCGTAACGGTTACCTTCCCAAAGAACACATCAGGTTACGGCTCATACGATGTTTTCCAAAAGGGCAATACATATAGCATCCAGGCTACTGCCGGCATGATATACTACATCGTTCTCAAGAACGTGAAGAAAACTTCTACCTTTACATTGGCAGAGGCGAAGTTTGATGCGGGTGAGGTTCGTGAGAACCCTATCGTCATGACAGGCGACACTTATACTCTGGGCAAGAATGCAAGCAATCTTTGGTTGAAATATGATGTCACCGAGACTGGCGTGATAGAATTCTCCTGCGATGCTCCTTTCTCATGGTCAAACAACATCGGCATTGTCAAGAACGACGGTAAGGCTCCTGTCAGCATGGCAGACCAGATTCAGGACGAGTCTACCTTGGACCAGGCTGACCCAGCTCGCCTCAGGGTATATCACGCAGTATTCTCTGCCAAGAAGGGTGATGCTCTGTATATCCAGATTAATATAGAAGGTGATGCTACAGGCAAGAAGCTGACTCTTACCCAGCGTGCTTCAAAGCCAGGCGAAACCATCGACAATCCTATCGAACTCAAGAAGGGTGAAACTCTGGATGTATCTAAGGCAAGCCTCAACAATCCAATCTGGGTGAAGGCAAGACTCGCCGAGGGCAAGAATGAATTCAAGAATGCCGGCAACGGCTATTTCACTCCACAGAAGTCATGCCGCCTTTCAGGTGACGGTATTAGCTATGATGGAAGTGCCATCCAGTGGACCGACGATTCATTCATCGAGGATGCAACAGAGGAAAAGGATTTCATCTTCATGGTTTCTTATGCTGAAGGCAGAGCGAAGGTGAAGTTCGTAGATAATAATACCGATGGCATCAGCCGCATCGAGCTGGTTCCAGACAGCAAGCCAGCCACCTATACCATCAATGGTACCAAGATCAACAGCATCACTGGCAGCGGTGTTTACATCATCAAGTCGAATGGTAAGACCAAGAAGGTTGTTATCAAGAAATAATCTTTCTGATTGATACAATCAGAGAATATATCACAAGAAAAGGGGTGTGTCATAAATCCAAGACACACCCTTTTTTTGTTTCTATGCTGCCGTTTTCATAAAGCTGAAATTACGTCCCGACGCATCTCGTACTACGTCCGGACGTAACTCTTGCTGCGTCGGGACGTAGCAAATGCTACATCGGGACGCATTTTTATCAGCGTTTTTGCTCAATATCATCTTTGTTTTCACCCAAAAATCCCTCTAGAACACCTATATTTTGCTGGATTTAGGCAAAATGTGGCAACAGGTGGCAATAAGGTGATAACAAAAGCACCCCTTACCATCACACGTTATTTGCTTATAATCAAAGAGTTAAGTATAAGTGTGGCAAATGTGGCATTAAGTTAGAGAAAATATACACATGTAATGTAACTGAATACTGATATAGTTCAGTCAGCTAACGCAAGTGGCTCTGTCTGCAAACGCAAGTGGCTCTGTCTGCAAACGCAAGTAGCTCAATCAGCTGACTCAAGTGGCTCAATCAGCTGACGCAGATATCTCGACAAGCCGAAGGATACGTCTCCATTAGCCTACGGAGTCGTATCCGTAACCCAACGGAGTCGTATCCGTAACCCAACACAGCCATATTCTTAACCCCACGCAGCCATATCTATAGGCAAACGGAAGCACATCATTTATTTACCTCTTCACCTTCATATATTCCGTAGGAGTCATGCCATACTCCTTGGAGAAGCATTTGGAGAAATAACTGCTGTTGGAAAAACCAACGGTATACATCACCTCGGAAACACTGAACTTACCCTGGCTCAGGAGCTCGGCAGCACGGCTCATACGCATCTCACGGATATACTCTACAGGCGTACGGCCCGTTATCGCCTTCGTCTTGCGATACAGCTGTTTGCCACCTATGCCTATCACATCCTGCAACATCGAAACGTTGAAGTCGGAATCAATCATGTGCTTCTCTATCGCCTCATTGATCTCTTCGAGCAGACGCTTGTCTGCCACATCCAACTCGCTGACATTTACTTCCTTCTTTTCCTCTTCAGAAGATTCAGAGCGTGCAGAAACTGGTTCTGAGGATGATGACTCTGGCTCAGATTCAGGCGAAGCGGATAACCCAGTGGCAACAGAATATGGCTCCTCTGGTTTCTTCACATTCAGGTAGCGGACCATCAGAGCTGTCACCTCATCAAATGAATGATGAGCTACGGCAGCCTTCAAATCTTCCGTCAAACGGTTGAAGAAGTCCATACGCATCTGTACCTGCTCCAACACCTCAGCCTTCTGCTTCTGGGCATCAGCCAGTTCCTTGCGCAGGAAATACCAGCTTACCAGCCATGCCACAAACACGATGAGTGCCGTGATATAGAAGAGCTTGCACCAGAAGGAGAGATACCAAGGCGGCAGGACGGAGATGTCGAGCGAATAAACCTCGGCAGCTATCTTGCCTTCACCATCCACGGCATGAACCGTAAGATGATAATCGCCATAAGACAAACCATTATAAGTGATATCGATATTGCCGGAGTTCAGATAATGCCAGTCGTGATCACTGCCTTCGAGTTTGTAAGCATAAACGGCTGAAGGATGATCAGCAAAAGGAAGGTCGGTGAGCTGCAGGGTGAAGTTGTTCTCATCACTCTTCAGTTTCAGGATTTCTCCACGCTCCTCACAAGCCTGTCCGTTTACGATGATTCCAGCCAGCATCAGGCGAGTAAACTGCTTAGGCTTCTGTGCTACATCGGAACTGATTGCCACATAGCCGTCATTGCCGCCCATCATTACCTCATGAGTCAGTCTGCTGTAACAGATGTTGAGCGGCACAACAGAAGGAATCACGAAGCGCTGGCTCTCGCCCTGAGGGTCGATTACGCAGCATTCATTGCCCGATACTACCCATATCTTGCCTTCCACATCGCACATGGTACTTACCTTGCCACCAATCTGCCATGTCTTGGAAGAAAAGCTGTTACCCAGCACTGAACCGGATGCATAATAACAGGTTACCGAAGTGTTATCACCCATCCAGATATTGCCCTTGCTGTCAGCCATCAGATAGTTGACAACATCTGAGTTAGCCACCTGCACCACCTTCATATTGTTCGGATTGATGCAGTTGAGACGGGTATAGGTAGAAACCCAAATCCTACCCTTTCCATCCATCACCATCTGCCCTACATGCAGACCAGAGAGCGCATTCTTTCCCTTGTCCGAGTAATGCCAGTCGGCTATGGTCTTGCCACTCAGAAGAGCCGCCTTATCCATCACGAAGACACCGCCCTGATAAGAACCCATCCATATCCTGCCCTTCTTGTCCTGGAGAATATCGTAAGCCCAGGCGGTAGAATACTTGCCACTCTTATCGTAAACGATGAAGTTGCGCATCTGACGGGAACTGCGGTCATAGAAGTTGATGCCATGGTCGGTACAGATCCATACATCACCGTCATGGTCTTCATAGATCTTGCGTACACGGTTATGACTCATAGGGAAGGCAGCATTGTTCTGCTTGTACCATGCCACATTCTGATAACCTTCAGCATTGCGGGTGAAACGAATCAGACCGTTGGTACCGCCCATCCACCATTCGCCGTTACGGGTCTGGAGCATGGCATGGAGACAGTTGCCCTCACCCGACATCGTTATCTTATCGAGCGATACATAACGGTAATAGGTGTGGGTAGTGAGACGGGAGAGACCATTGTCGGTTCCCACCCATACATTCTGCCACTTATCTACAAAGCAAGCCCAGACGATGTTGTTAGGAATAGAAGCATCATCGCGGGAATCGTGGATATAATGAGTGATGGCATTGGAGAGTGCCATCTGATAGAGTCCGTTATCTGTTCCGATATAGAGATTGCCGGCAGCATCTGTAGCAAGACATTTGATGGAATTGCCGTTCAGAGCTGGAATCTGTGAGAAGTTCCTGAGTTGCAGGTCGGCACAATAGAGAGCGCCCTCGGTACCAATCCAGTAGCATCGGCGCTTGGCATCATAGGCGAGCGCATTGACCAGCGGCTGTTCTCCGGCACGGAGCGGAATCAGTCTGCTGCCGAGACGCAGACCAGCAAGCGAACCTACGAGCAAGCCTCGCGGAGTAGAGAGCAAGGCATAGACATCGCTACCGAAGGCAGTCTTACCACCCTTGATATCGAGCACACGGAGTTCCTTCAGCTGCTTGCGCTTCGCCTCATCGGCAAAAGCCTTCATGGCTGGTGTTTCGGCATATTGATAAGATTGCGTATCGAATTTCAGGATGCCGTTGCCAGTAGCCAGATAGAGCATTCTGCCCTCGAAACCGAGCGCATTGACACGCGTATTACTGAATGTATGTTCCTGAAAATGGCGGTAGCCATGATAACCATCATAGCTGTAAAGACCGTTATCGGTTCCGAGCCATATCATTCCATCACTGTCCTGGGTAATGGCACAAACGGACTGAGCACCTTCAAGGGAGGTGTTGACGAAACGCTGCGCATGGATGGCGAGCGAAATAAAGAGCATAGCAATTGCCATGCTGATGCGGTTTATAGGTTCTTTTGACTTTTTCATGTGTGCAAATTTACACAATATTCATGATAACGCCAAAAAATATCGGAGAAAATTCATAAAAAAAAAAGAATCCCCTGGGAAAATAGCCGCTGCTATTCCCAGAGGATCCGATATAAACTATATATTTAATAACCAACCGAAATCGGTCTTTGTCATCTTATATTGCCTGGAGCGTAATCGACTTTTCGATATTTCGCTTGCTGTCTTTTACCTTCAGGATGATGTCACCCTTCTGCTTGCTGCTCTGTACGATGACTACGAGTTTGCCGGAGAAGAGTTTCATCTGTGGCTGGGTGAACGGTTCGAGCGATGTGGCATCGCCGTTGCAGGCTGCCTTGAAAGTGCCGGCACCACTCACCTCGAAGGTCAGTTCGTCATCGGCAAGCGGACATTCATTGCCGTCCTTATCCTGCAGACTCACGGTGATGAAGGCAAGGTCGTTGCCATCGGCATTCAGAAGTACATTGTGTTCATCGGTACAGCCTTCTACCATGCAGGCAATAGGCTCATGGTCAGGTGTTTCTACGCTGAACTTCATCTGTGCAGGCTCGCCGGCAGTACGCTTCACGTCCTCGCCCACCTTATCGCCATACTGGTTGTAGGTAACCACGCGAATCTCACCCGGTTCATACTTCACATTGTTCCAGCGCAGACGGTAGCGGTCCAACCGGCTTGACTTGTCCTTGCGAACCCTGCCCTGACTCTTGCCGTTGACGAAGAGTTCGCCTTCCACACCATCGGTGTAGCAATATACAGGGGTAACCTGTCCCTCTCTGCCCTTCCAGTTCCAGTGAGGAAGAAGATGGGTGGTATGCTGCTGCTCGTTCCAGCGGGCACGATACATATAGTAACGGTCCTTAGGGAGTCCGGCAAGGTCACAGATGCCGAAGTAACTGCTGCGGCTTGGCCAGTAGGTATCGTAAGGAGTAGGCTCGCCCAGATAGTCGTAACCGGTCCATACAAACTCACCGATTACCCAACTGTAGTCATCCTGCATCTTCCAGTCATCATCAGGAAGATTGCTCCAGGAACAGTATTCGGTATCATAGCTTGAGCACTGACCATCAGGATAGGTAGCCTTATCACTTACCACTACCGGGAACTTGTATACGCCACGGGAGCTGACCGTAGAGGCGGTTTCTGAACCGAGGAGGAATCCCTGAGGCAACTGCTCAATATTCTTATAATATTTATGTACGCGATAGTTGAAGCCCGGCACATCCATTACCTGGGCAAATCCGCTCTTCAGGGCATCTTCTGCCTTATCCATACCCTGGGTTACAGGGCGGGATGGGTCGTACTGATGACAGATATCCTGCAGATGCTTGGCTATCTCCACACCCTCCTGGCTCCACTGTTCAGGAATCTCGTTACCGATGCTCCACATGATGATGCTAGGATGGTTGCGGTGATGCTTTACCAGATTGGTGATATCCTTATCGCTCCACTCCTTGAAGAACTTGGCATAGCCGTTCTTGCATTTAGGATAAATCCACATATCGAAACTCTCTGCCATGACCATCATACCGAGGGAATCGCAGAGTTCCATCTGCATGGTAGAAGGCATGTTGTGGGCTGTTCGGATAGCATCGCAGCCCATCTCCTTCATCGTCTTGATCTGGCGGATGAGGGCAGCCTTGTTCTCTGCTGCACCCAACGGACCGAGGTCGTGGTGCAGACAGACGCCCTTCAGTTTGCGGGTAACGCCATTGAGCTGGAAACCATATTCCTTGGATACGGCAATGGTGCGGATACCGGTCTTCAGGGTCTGGACATCAGCCACCTTCTTTCCTTCATATCGGGTAAGTTTTACCTGATAGAGGTAAGGAGATTCCGGAGACCAGAGCTGAGGATTCGCCACCTTCAGAGTAGTCTTGATTTCAGGATTGGCACCTGTGACGATCTGCTCGGCAACCTTCTTGCCAGCCTCATCCAACAGGGCTATGACGGTCTTGCCCGACTTACCAGTCTTTCCTTCCAGCAGCGCATTTACTTCTACTTCAGCTTCCTGCTTATCAGCTTTCAGGGTACGGACGAAGGTATCCCAGGTAGAGAAGTTCTCGTTGCCATAGAGTTCTACGGAAACCGGACGGTAAAGACCGCCACCCGGATACCAACGACTGCTCTCCTCTACATTATTAAGATGTACCTCGATGAGATTACTCTTACCAAACTGGATGAAAGGTGTGATGTCGATGCGGAAGGCATTGTAGCCATAAGCCCACTTGCCTGCCTCCTTGCCATTGACGCTGACAACAGGCTGGCTCATGGCACCGTCGAAGACGAGTACGGCACGCTTATAGCCCTTAGGAGCCGTCCAGTTCATCTTATACATACCCTCACCTATCCAAGGCAGCGCACCAGAACGTCCCGACTTCTCGGTCTTTTCGGTTTCGCCATTCTGCTCGATGGCCACCATCTGCAGGTCCCATTTCTTATCAAAAGGTCCCGAGATAGCCCAATCGTGCGGAACAGCTACCTGCTGCCACGCCTTGCCATCACGGGAGAAGTCCCATGAAGGCAGGTTGATAACCTTTCTGCTCTGCGCCTGGCACAGCGTAGTGAGTGCCAGGGCAAGAGTCATGAAAGTAATGCTTCTCTTAATCATATTGCTATTTAATATTCTTATTTATATGCATCGAATACGGCAGTTGGTTTGCCGCTGTTGTCGAAGGCTCCCTTGGTATATGCAGGCCAACCCAGAGTGGTATAGTTGGCTGGTTTCCAGTTGTTGTAAGCTTCTGGTTCCCAATAGAAGATACCCTCGCAGGTAGAGATTGCCTTGCAGCCATCCACCATCTTCTTCATCATTGGCGCAGCCTGGTCAGAGCCCCACCACATACCGATTTCAGAGATGATGACATTGCAGTTGTACTGTTCTGATAAAGTCTTAATATTATTCAGACAATTGGTGGTTAAATCCTGCCAATTGTTATCTTCTGGATAAAGTGACATACCGATGACATCCCATTTTCCACCCTTCTTCTTCAATTCACCAAAGAGCCAGGTATAACGGCCGAGGTTATGACCCTCATCCACATGCACGATGACTTTAGCTTGTGGATAAACCGCCTTAACAGCATCATATCCGGCGTTGATATAAGCAGCAAAGTTGGCTGCATTCTTAGATACCTGACCGGTTACAGCCTCATCGCTATTGAAGAGCATTCCGTCGCGGGTTTCATTGCCCACCTGCACCCACTCTACGTTGGTTACACCTCTATCCTTCAAGGCTTTCAATACATCCTTGGTATGATCAGCCACAGCCTGTTTCATTTGTTCGGCAGTATAGCCCTGCCATGCAGCAGGAACTTTCTGGTTGCCCGGGTCAGCCCAGGAATCAGAATAGTGGAAGTCAATCATCAGACGGAAGCCGAGCTGTTGAGCACGCCAAGCCTTGGCGATGACATCATTCTTGCCACACCAGCCACCTTCCGGATTTACCCAGACACGCAGACGGATGGAATTAGTTCCCTCTTCGCGAAGGAGCTTCATGCATTCTGTTGCCTTGCCATTCTGATTATAGAATTTCACACCATCCTTCTCCATCTCTGTGAGCCAACTTACATCGGCGCCCTTGGCGAAACCGCTCATATCGTATGTCTTCTCCTTTTCGGGAGTGGTATTATCATCATTGCTGCAACTTGTGCCCGTAATAGAAAACAAGAGTGCTGAAGCCAGCAATATGGCTTTTCCAAATATATTCTTCATTGCTATTTTTCTTATTAATTATTTATATTGCCATGTCATGGTGTTGAGGTCGGCTGTAACGGTAACTTCACCACCAGTTACATCATCCTTGAACCAAATATCCCAACAGTCACTAGCTGTTGACAATTTAAAAAGATCGCTTGGATCAGAACCATACCAAGTCTGCTTGTCGTCCTTGTTTTCACCTACGAAGATAAATCGGAAATTCTCCCAAGCTGTTGGCTTGTACTTGCAGGTATAAACGCCATCACTCACCTTGTTCATCACGGCAAGAAGGGTGTTACCGTCCTTGCTGAACATACAGAGGGTATTGCTAACCTCTGGCTCTGGAGTTGTCTGGTCGCCCTCAACGATGGTGTATTCCAGCTGGCTGTGCTCACCAACTTTCACGGTTACGGTATAAGTACCAGCCTTGGCAATATTTACACTTCCAGCTGTTGCAGCATCTGTCATTTTGCCATCAGCCAAAGTATAGTTCATGGTCTTCACCACAGCTGCAGCATCTTCTGTACCTGTATCCTTGCTGTACTCTGCACCTGTTGCTACGATGCTAATTGGAGTATTATCGGCTGCGGTTGTAATCACCTTGGTCCAAGCATAGTTAGGAGCATCATAGGTCATATCTTCACCATTCAACTGCATTGACTTGATGTAAGTTGGCTTAAGTTCCTTAGCTTTTGTGTCAAGAACTGTATAATAAATACCTGTCTGACCTGGGAACCAGATGTTCCATGCAGACTCAGTATTATCCATTTCGTACACATGACCATCCTGTCCTACATTACCCCAAATGGTACCATCATTTTCCTTACCCCAGATATGGAACCAAGAAGAGGCATTCATATAGCCAGAATAAACTCCATTAGAATTAGGAGAATAGAGTTTTGTCAGAACTTGTTCCTTATTCTCATTCAGGATATTGATGTAGCTCATATCAATGAGGTATGGAGTAACCTTTACCTGGCAGACATTGCTGTAAGCGGCATCAAGATTACTACCCATCAGACTCTTGATACGGAAATAAAGAGGTGAACTCACATCAGGAGACAAGCCGAGATCCTTGGCTGCAGCATTGAGGTCTGCACCGGTGAAAGCCTTGGAAAGGTCGGTTACGGTGTATTCCTTTTCTGAAGTAAAGTTCTCTGAGGCTGATACCTGCAGATAAGTTTTCAACACTCCACTGCCCGCAGGCTTGGTTTCATCGCTCGAAAGCAAGGTAGGATTCTGCCAAGCCAACGAGAGGACAACGTCCTTACTGTTATCTACAGACAGCTTCACATCGGATGCCGATGCCATCAGATCGGATGCCTTGAAGCCATCCAGATATATCTTGTCGCCACTCTCGTCGCAACTCACCAGGGCGGTGAGTGCGCAGAGAAGCATCATCAGGTTTCTAAATATCTTTTTCATTGTTATTTGCATTGTAATTTAACATTCAACACTCAACATTCAACATTGAGTTAATAGTTGTCGTTATGAAGATTTGGATTGGCGGTAAGCTCGGTGTTAGGGATTGGATAGATGTTGTACTTGCTGTCAACAGCCTGTCCGTCGTGGACACCACCCTTCCACTGCCAGATGTACTTGTTGGTTGTGAACTGACCATAGCGAATCAGGTCGGTACGGCGATAACCTTCGTGATAAAGTTCACGGGCACGCTCATCGAGAATGAACTGGAGGAAGGCTTCTTTTGATGAGAAGTTCTCTTTCCATACTTGTCCTCTAGGATTTCCATTTTCATCTTTTCCATATGCACGCTCGCGTACCTTGTTAATCCAATAGATAGCACCCTGCTTGCGGGAATCACTTTCAGCATCGCTACCACCAGCCCAGTCGTCCAATTTATCCTTGTCTTCAACAGTACGAGCCACGCACTCGGCATACATCAGATAGACATCAGCCAAACGGAAGAGAGGGAAATCGGTTTCTACACCTGCATCAGCAGTATTAGATGCAGTGGTTTTATCATCCTTCAGGTTGCTCCATTTCTCTGAGAGATAGCCGGCGGTTTCATCGGTCATGCTGGTTACATCCTTGCTCTGACCATTGGTAAAGAACTTGCAACGCTTGTCACCATTGCCATCAATATCACTCTGGGTAAACTTATCCACGAACTCAGGACGGAGACGGAATTCACTCCAGCCGGCAGTAACACCATAATCGGCTACATTCTGGTTGGCATTCGACATACTTACCTGTCCACAAACCAGATAAGTAGATGAACCCCAGCTTACAGTATGCTCTGCACTTACCGGCAAGGCAAAGATAATTTCGTTGGTACGCTTGTCGTTATCTGCATTGAAGAGTTTGCTGTAATCATCTTCCAGGGAGTAGCCCATGCTCATCACCTTCCAGCAAGCCTCCTTGCACTCGGCATACTTGTCAACGCCGGTATAAACCTCGCTGTTCAGATAAAGCTTGGCAAGCAAGGTATAGGCTGCGCCCTGAGAAGCCTGACCATAAGGACAGGTAGAAGCAGGAAGCATATCACCTACACAATCCTTCAACTCGCTCTCAATATAATCGAATGTCTGCTGAGGAGTATAACGAGGAGGAATGTAGCTGCCAACAGGGTCATTCTCTGTCACCATCGGAATGTTGCGATAGAAATCGAGGGCATGGTAATAGAACAGAGCACGCATAAAACGGACTTCTGCCTTATATTCCTTCATCTTCTCTGCATCAGCACCCGAGAAATTGGCACTATTGGCATTGCGGAGGAACTCGTTGCAAAGGGCGATGTTGTAGTAGATACGATAATACATATCTGATACCCACGCATCGTTGGCATCCCATGAAAGATAGGTCAGACCCGTAGTCTGCTCACCAGTCAGCCAGGTAGAGGCAAATTCATCGGTACCACACTCCTGCATATTGATAAACATACGCATGTAGTCGAAACCTGCTCCTTTGTTCAATACGGATTCCATATCCTTATTATCGCCGCCCTTGCCCTGACCACTGGTCACCATGGCAGCATAAATCTTACCCAGCACAGCCTCATAATTGGCAAGCGAGGTATAAACATCCTTAGAGGTTGTCTCTGTATGAGGATATTGGTCGAGATCGGAAACACAGCTGGTAGCGCCTGTCAGCACCGCTGTTCCCATCATCATACTATATAATATATTCTTAAGTTTCATTGTTATCTGTTTTGATTGTTAGAACTGAAGTCCGAGGCTTACTGAGTAAGTGCGAGGACGTGGATAGAATGAGTTGTCCATTCCGTTTGGCACCTCTGGGTCTGTACCTGAGTAACCGGTAATGGTGAATACATTCTGTACCATTGCAGATACGGTGAGCGAAGCCCACTTGTTGATCTTACCTACGTTGTAGCTCAAACTCAGGTTGTCGAGTTTCAGGAACGAAGCATTCTCTACGTAGTAATCTGAGAGATACTGACGGGTCTTGAAACCTGTCTTCAGAAAACTTGTATTGAGGTTGTTGAGCTGTGAGTTGTTGTAGCTTACTGTCTCGAAAGCACCTGTACTCATACCCATTCCGTTATATACATAGTTGTCAATATTGGCACGGAAACTCATACCGAGAGTCAGCTGCTTGTATCTCAAAGATGTGCTCAAGCCCATGATGTACTTAGGGGCTGGAGAATGATAGCGGTAGAGATCTGACTCATTGATTTCGCCATCATTGTTGAGATCGGCATAAGCACCCTCGATTGGCTTGCCTGTCTTAGAGTCGTAGAGCTGATGATATACATAGAACATGTATGGTTCATATCCCTCTGAGAGTACCTGGAACTGGTAAGCATCGATAGATGGACCTACCTTCACGTTGGTCTGGCTTCCACCCTTTGTCAATGAAAGGTTCTTCACCTTCATGTTCTGCCAGGTAAAGTTGTAGCTCAGGTTCCACTCCCAATCCTTGGTCTGGATAGGGGTTGCATTCAGAGAAACCTCGATACCCTTGCTGTCTACATTACCTACATTGGTAAGGATAGTCTTTGAGAAGTTGGTACCTGCTGCTGTTGGTACTGATGCCAACAGGTCCTTGGTCTTGCGGGTATAGAAATCGATGGCACCACCGATACGGCCATCCAGGAATCCGAAATCAAGACCGAAGTTCCAGGAGGTTGTAGTCTCCCACTTCAAGTCTGATACGTATGCCTCAGGACGGTAAGTATTGATATACTGTCCGTTGATGAATGCTTCGGCACCTGTCACGCTGTAGGTATAAACCGGCAGATAGTTGTAGTTGCCGATACCTTCCTGCTGACCGGTAACACCATAGCTGGCACGGAGTTTCAAGTTAGAAAGTACCTTCTGGTTCTTCAACCAAGGCTCTTCTGTCAAAGTCCAGCCCAAAGCAACAGATGGGAAAGTACCCCAACGGGTATCCTTAGAGAAACGGGAAGATGCGTCTCGACGAACGGTAGCCGTCAGGAGATACTTTCCATCGAATGAATAGTTGATACGTCCGTAATATGACAACATTACATGACGGTAATCTGATGCCTTTACGGTTGACAGGTTTGTGCCTGCCGCACTTTTGGTATAATAAAGAGGTGTAGTACTCTTCCAGTACTGGTAGTCGTAACCGGCTGTCAGATCTACATTACTCTTGATATCTTCGAAATATTTTGCATAGTTGGCATAGAGGGTAAGCAAGCGGTTCTCGTTCTTCTGAGGACCATACTTGTAATCGCTACCGCCCAAAGACTCATCCTTGTTGTAGCTCTGTGCTGCGCAGGCAGGAACATAAACGGTTCCGTCGCCCTTGGCATAGTCAGCACCCACGGTAGCATGGAGCTTGAGTTCTGGCAGGAAATGAACCTTGTAATCTACATCCATTGAACCGATGAAGCGGCTTACCTTACTCTTTGAATCATAAAGATCAACCAGACCGCGAGGGTTTCTTACACCCGCATTCACTGGATAGCCATCAGCATCGAGTGCCTCATTATAGCCACCATATTTGTCGTTGCCGGAATAAACCGGGATGGTTGGGTTGAATGTGGCAGCTGCCCATACGGCACCACCATTATTGAATGAGTTGTTATTGAGGGTTCCCTTGGCATTGATGGTCAACTTCAGGTGATCCTGGAAGAAGCTAGGAGTCAATACCACGTTACCTGTCCAACGCTCTACATTGTCTTTGCGAACCAGACCGCTCTGGTTGTAATAGCCTACAGACACACGGAATGGCAACCACTTGTCGATGCTGCCGCTCACGCTGAGGTTATTATCTGTACCGAAAGCTGTGCGGTAAACCTCATCATTCCAATCGGTATTGGCCGTACCGAGCAATGATTTCTGATTAGCGTCACCAAACTGGTTGATGACATTCACAAATTCATCACGACTCAGCATATCTACCATCTGCGCACGGGTCTGCAAACTGTTGGTGGTATTGAAGTTCACCTTTACAGCACCCTGCTGTCCCTTCTTGGTGGTAATGATAATGACACCGTTAGATGCACGGGAACCATAGATGGCTGTAGAAGAAGCATCCTTCAATACAGTCATGCTCTCGATATCAGAAGGGTTGATCATACTGAGGAAGTTGCTGCTGTTACCAGAGATACCACCCTGCTCCAATGGCACACCATCGAGCACGATAAGAGGGTCGTTGCTGGCATTAAGAGATGCACCACCACGCACACGGATGGTACTACCGGCAGAGGCAGAACCACTGTTGGACATAATCTGTACACCCGAAACCTTACCATTGATCAACTGTTCTGGAGAAGAAACGAGACCTTTATTAAAGTCCTTCGATTTCACGGTAGCTACGGAACCAGTCAGGTCACTCTTTCTTGCCGTACCATATCCGATGACCACGACATCAGCCAGCGCCTTGCTGTCAGATTCGAGTTTCACCTTCATATTGTCTGAGACAGAAAGTACCTTATCAATATAACCGATATAAGATACCTTGATCTTCTTGGCTGAAGAAGATACCTGAAGACTGAAGTTACCGTCAAAATCAGTAACTGTACCGCCCTTTTCGCCTTCCACCATGACAGTGGCGCCAATCAGAGCCTCACCATTCTGCGCATCAGTCACCTCACCTTTGATGGTTTTTGTCTGCGCCAAGAGTTGCAGACATCCGATGACGAACAATGCCACGAGAAGCAAACTTCTCTTTGCTAAATTCTGGATTGCGTTCATTGTTTTACTTTTAGGTTGCGTTTTACGTTTAAAATTGTTTTCAGTTGCAAAAGTAGGAAAAAAAGAAGAAAACAGCAGATAGATTTAAGACAAAAATAATGAAAAAACGGACAAAAGCAAATCTTTATCTAGCTTTTGTCCGTTTTGTCATTAAAGAGGCAGGAATCTTTAAATCAGTTCTATACCTTTACTCTTTTACAGGTACAAGTTTAATACCGAAGAGGTTGCATGTATCCTGCTTTGTAATAGTATGAGAACCTGCATCCAATGTTACAGTCATTGTCTTAGCTGTTGAATCAATAACTGCATTTACTTCAGCAGGCTTCTTTCCTTCAATTTTGGCGTTCGTCTTGCTATCTGCAGAACTGAAATAAAGGGTCATTGTGACTTTCTTATCAACAATTACTGAGATATTAGTTGCAGACTCCATCTTTACACAAGTAGAATATGAAGTGCCGTCAATAGTAGCAGTTCCCTTACTTGTAGAATAGTTGCCTGAAACTGTTACTATGCTACTTGAAGGCTTAGAACCTGTGAATGTTACCAAAACAGTACCCTCGATAGGAGTTACAGTACTGCCACCTTCTGTACCACCAGTAGAGCCACCAGTCTCGCCACCTCCGGTAGAACCACCTTCGCCTGTTGCATTGCTCTCACCGAACACTTTAACAACACCAGAAGTATAAGCGTCAAGAATACTTGCCAAAGCAGGCCATGGCTGCTGATGACCGTTTGTTACGACTGTTTCATCAGGAATAACGAAATCAATGTCACCATGATTCAAACGACCTGCACCATAGAAGCCTTCTACGATAGAAGGAACATCTTCTGCCTTATCAGCAACGTATGCATACATGAGGCTTGAGTTGGTATCGAAGTTGTTGTAAGAAGTACCACCAACCAAAGTCTTTACGCTTGCAGGAACCTGCTCACTTGGATCAGAAACCTCGTAGGCATCAAAGCTTGTATTGTTTTCTGCGTATGGGATATAGCTGAAGTTGTCTGGCTTGTTGGCAAATACATTGCCGTATGCCTTAATCAAACCACCTTTCTCACCAGAGAAAGTACCATCACCCTTGGCATCAGTACCCTGCAAAGAGCTCATGATAGGACGCTTAACAGCATCAAAGTAATTAGACTCCATGAATATACTTGAACCACTGGTTGCACCAATACCATAAACATCACAATGCTGATAGTAGTTGTTGTACATGTGAACACTCATGGTACGAACGCGAGCCATACGAGAGTCTGAATGGTCGAACCAGTTGTGATGATAAGTAATCCAGTTTTCACCAGTTTCACTCTTCATACCACACATAGAAGCCTTACCATTATCCCAGAAGCGGTTGTAAGCTACAGTAACATACTTAGAATCGCCCTTGATGTCTACAGTACCGTCACCCTTAGCCTGGTCGGCAGCACTACCCTTTTTACCATAGAAGAGATCCATATTGTGAATCCATACATGAGAGTTATCAGTATCAAGAGACATAGCATCATCCAGGCAACGCATGATAGCAAAGTTACGGAACTCTACACTCTCAGCCTCTCTAAGCAAGAAGCCGAAACCATATACGGTAGCATCATCACCGACACCTTCGAATGTCATATTCATCATAGCTCCCTTAACCTGCAAACCTTCAGCAGAACTTGAAATGTGATCCAAATCAGAAAGATTTACCTTACCGATGATACGGAAGGCGATAGGGGTTTTATCCTTACCTTTTGAATATGCATCAATAATAGACTGCAGACCTGTAATCGTCTCAAGCTTACCAGTATTAACTGTTGTAGAAACGGTCTTAGCTGTCTTGGCTGTAATATAGAGAACCTTAGCACCAGCCTTCAAAGTACCGTCATTATTATAAGCACCTACACCAGCATACTTGAAATGAGCAAAGCCCTCACGGTTGTAGCTCTGTACTACCAAGTTAGAAGCAGTATTGGCACCAGCAATCTCTTTACCGTCAGCATTTACAGGAACAACCTTTACAGAATAAGTGCCTTCCTTCAAACCGAGAACATCAGCACGATAGTAAGATTTATACTGACGAACCAGTTGAGCATCAATCTTCTTGTCATCTACATATACATTATAAGAAGAAGCGCCCTCGAATGGAGCCCACTTCAGGTAGGCAGACTCCTGCCAGCCCTTTGCCTCAGTAATCTGAATCACACCTGCAGGATTGTCAATATCACCACTTTCGCCCTGCTCTACTTTCTTTGCGAAACTGATTTTCAGAACAGAAGCATTGTACTCATCATTCTCTGCACCTGATTTAGGTGTGATGATTGCCTTATCACCTTCGAACTTCACACTTGTCAAGTCTGCAGTATTATAATACTTCACATCACCCGACTTGGTGGTAACATACATCTGGTTCACCTTGCTGTTACGAGCCACGGCATGGGTAATCTTAAATGTCGATGTCTGTGCTACAGCTGCACTCAAACTCATCAGGAGGAGTGCCAAAGTAAATACCATTTTCTTCATTGTTCAATCCTCCTTTTTTATTTGATAATTACTTTCTTACCATTAATCATATAAACGCCCTTAGATAAGCCCTTAGGGGAAGAACCTACATACTGGCCCTGAAGGTTATAAACCTTACCTTGCAATGCTTTCTTTATATCTTCTATCTGGCTGATGCCGGTAGTTTGATAAGTGAAAGAAAGGGTTACGAGCGACATGTCTGCCTGACCAGATGTATTATCTGAATACTGAAGAACTACATTGTCGCCATCGAAGGTAATCTCTGAGACAGTCTTTTCTATGAGCTGACCATCAATCTTAACCGTCTGTTTGCTGCCGGCAAATACTGCCGTAGACAACATTCCAGCCAACAATAATAAATAAGCTTTTTTCATTTTAATGAATGTTTGTTAGATTTATTTTTTGGTTTGTTTTTGAATTTTACAATGCAAAAGTAGTGAAAAAATATCTATTATAAACCATCCTGGCGCATTTTTCTTACGCAAACGTTTTCATAAGTGTAAAATGGAGTATTATAAAAAAGGGCATAAAAAAAGACTGAACCCTGTTACGAAGATTCAGTCTCATAAAGAAGTGGTACCACCAGGAATCGAACCGGGGACACAAGGATTTTCAGTCCTTTGCTCTACCAACTGAGCTATGGCACCAACTTTCACAAATCGCGATTTATCATTTGCGGGTGCAAAGGTAATACTTTTTTCTGGTTCCTGCAAATTTTTCGGGAAATTTCTTTCAAAAAAAGATAAAAAAGTCTATTTTTGTTGGTGTTGTCCATTATTTAATGTACCTTTGCAGCAGATATCGGGATTTAGCGCAGTTGGTAGCGCACGTCGTTCGGGACGATGAGGTCGCTGGTTCGAGTCCAGTAATCCCGACCAAAAATCATATAGACTTAAAATCCGTAAGCCTATGAAGTTTTTAAAGGATTTTTTTTATATCAATTACCATGAACGGCGAGCATTACTCGTAATCCTGACCCTGCTCGTTGTCAGTACCACAATGATTTTCATTGTAGGTTCTAAAGAAACTATGCCCTCAGAAAAGCAACAAGCCCATAACGACAGTATCATCAGACATGCCACGCGGCAACAGCCAGGCTATTATGACGAAGGACTTCAGTCGAGCGAAGTATTCGCCTTTGACCCCAATACGGCAAGCCAATCTGATTTCCAACGGCTGGGACTGCAATCATGGCAAGCCAGAAACATCATCAAATATCGAAATAAAGGAGGTATCTTCAGGACACCTAGAGACTTTGCACGGGTTTACGGACTAACCAAGAAGCAATTCGAAAAACTGCTGCCCTTTATCAGAATTGGTAAAGACTACCAGCCGGCTGCCAACTTTTACCCAAGAGAAAGATACAACTACGGCTATCAAGAGACGGCTATAAGAACTAGAGAAGAAAGGAAGAAAGACACTACCCAATACAGTTATCCACGAAAACTGAAAGAAGGTCAGTATATCAACATCAATTCTGCTGATACGACCGAACTGCAGAAAATTCCCGGCATAGGCTCTTACTATGCCAGAAGCATCATCCGTTACAGAGAGCGGTTAGGCGGTTTCGTTTCCATGAGCCAGATACAAGAAGTGGAAGGCGTGCCCGAGACAGCCCTCCACTATATGAATATTGATGCAAAACATATCCGGAAAATGAATGTCAACCAGCTCAGTTTAGCCGAACTGCGCAAACATCCTTACCTGGACTTTTACCAGGCAAAGGAAATCGTAAACTACCGCAGAACCCATGGTCCGCTGAAAAGTGCTGAAGAACTGCGTCTCCTCAAAGACTTTCCACCTGCCGAAATAGAAAGAATCAAGCCGTATCTTGCCTACTAGGGGCAAGATAGCCTGTCTGCAAGTTTGCCGGTTTTGCTAAATGACACCAAACTGGTGCAGGAAGATAAGGAAAATACAGATTGGACAGATGAAACGGATGGTGAACAGGAAGACTGGGAAGAGAGTTCCCTTCAGGGTTCCCCAGTTGGTAAACTCATCACGCACAATCTTCTTTGGCACATACCATCCCAGGAACAGACAGGTGATGAATGAACTCAACGGCATGAGCAGCTGGGCAGTAAAGTTGTCACAATTGCTCAGGAAATCCTTGCCGAAGAAGCCCAAATCAGGTACGGCACCCTGAGAGAGCGAACAGAATACAGCTATGATGCTGCAAACGATGGTCTCGAACCAGGCTCCCTTGGCACGGCTTATCTTTCCCTCCTCATAGATAAAGGCGGTACCTATCTCGTGCATCGAGATGGTAGAAGTCAGGGCTGCCAATACAAGCAAAGCATAGAACAACACCGAAATCACATAACCGACAACCGGCATGTTACCGAAAGCCTGCTGGAATACGTTTGGCAAGGTAATGAAGATGAGCGAAGGACCGCTGTCTGGCTGCACACCTACCGAGAAGGCTGCAGGGAATATCATCAAACCTGCCAATACGGCGATTACCGTATCAATGGTCACAATCTGAGTAGCAGACTTCAAGAGATTGGTCTGTCTGTTGAAGTAAGAGGCATAAGTACACAGACATGCCGTACCCATACTCAAAGAGAAGAACGCCTGTCCCAGCGCTTCGAGCAACACGTTTTCATCTACCTTAGAGAAATCCGGCTTCAACAGGAACTCCACTCCCTTCATCGCTCCCGGCAGAGAGCAGGAAGCTATCACAATCACAATCAACAGGAAGAAGAGCATAGGCATCAGTATCTTGGATGCTTTCTCTATACCATTGCGCACACCGCGTACTACTACCATGTGGGTAAGCAGGATAAAACCTACTGCCCATAAGGTAGGACGGATAGGATCGGCTGCAAAGGTCTGGAAATAGGTCTTCACATACGCTGCGTCGCCATGAACACCGCCCATGATACTGGCATAGAGATACTGCAGGCACCAGCCAGCCACTACGGCATAGAAACCCAGGATAATCATAGAGGTGATGATACCCATCAATCCCAAGGCACCCCAAGCCTTGTGCTTACCCAGATTGGTATAAGCACGGGCTGCATTGGATGCAGAATGACGGCCGATGATGAATTCACTCATCATGCCAGGCAATCCGAGCAGGATGATACATACCAAATAGATGAGAATGAAGGCGGCGCCACCATTCTGACCTGCCATATAAGGGAAACGCCACACATTACCCAAACCGACTGCCGAGCCGGCTGTAGCAAGAATAACGCCCAACTTACTACCAAAATTTCCTCTTGTTTCCATTATCTTAGTATTTAATGTGTAGTATTTATTTTTTCCGACGAAACGGCAGATGCTACACCTTATTATATATAGTTATATCCGATTACAAATACTTTATCCGAAGACCCCAAACTGGTTCAGGAATACCAGGAAGATGAGGACAGGACAAACGAACTTAATCAGGAAAAGATAAATACCGAAGAGACGGCCCTTCAAGGTTCCCCAGTTAGTAAACTCATCCTGTACGATCTGCTTAGGTACATACCAGCCCAGGAACAGGCAGGTAAGGAATCCTGCCAGAGGAAGGAATATCTGACCCGTAACGAAGTCGAACCAATCGAACAGTGCCTTTCCGAAGAACGAAAGCTTATCTGTTGCACCCAAAGAGAGCGAACAGAAGGCTCCGATGATGGCACAGGAAACCGTAACGATGGTAGCACCCTTCTTGCGGTCTATCTTCAACTCCTCGTAGAAGAAAGAGGTATTCACCTCATGAAGTGACATCAGCGAGGTCAAGGCAGCTACCGACAGCAATACGTAGAAGAGCAGCGAGATGATCCATCCCAATACAGGTAACGATGCAAACGCCTGATTAAAGACATTCGGCAAAGTGATAAAGATGAGCGAAGGACCACTATCCGGTGATACTCCTACAGAGAAGGCTGCAGGGAAAATCATCAGACCAGCCAGTACTGCTACCAGCAAATCGATGATGGAAATCTGCAAAGCACTCTTGAAGAGATTGGTCTGACGGCTGAAGTAAGAGGCATAGGTACAGATACAGCCCATACCGATACTCATAGAATAGAACGACTGTCCCAAGGCATTCAGGAACACGTTTCTGTCTACCTTTCCGAAATCAGGCTTCAACAGGAATTCCACGCCCTTACCTGCATCCGGCAACAGACAAGCTGCTACCACAATGATCAAAAGCAGGATGAACAGGAGAGGCATCATCACCTTAGAAGCCTTCTCTATACCGCCGCGCACACCATGAATAATCACGAAATGACAAATCAGGAATATCGCTACCGTCCACATAACCGGACGCACAGGATCAGAAGAAAACTCCTTGAAGTAATTCGCCACAAAGGTAGGGTCACCATGCAGTTCGCCCATGATGCTGGCATAGACATACTGCAGACACCAGCCCGAAACCACCGCATAATAGCCCGTAATCAGGAAACCGGTAAGCACCTCCAGGTAGCCTACCCACTTCCATGCCGTACCATTAGAGAGTTTGGTATAGGCACGTGCGGTATTTGAGGCACCATGACGGCCGATGATAAACTCAGAAATCATACATGGAATGCCCAACAGGAGCACACTTCCGATGTATACCAGAATAAAGGCTGCGCCACCTTCCTGACCGGCCATATAAGGGAAGCGCCATACGTTACCCAAACCTACGGCGCCACCTGCTGTAGCAAGAATCAATCCAATCTTGCTACCAAAACTTCCTCTATTTGAATCAGTCATTTCTATCTTTCTATTACTAATTTCTTATTTTTTAATTTTTCTTCGTGCAAAATTATAAAATAATTCTGAAATAAATGAATTATTTGAAAGCAAAAACACAAATTTAGTAATATTTATGCTATTTAGTCTGTTTTAGAGCGCAGAAATGACCTTTTCGATACATTTTCTAACGATATTCAGCCGGCAAGGTATCACGCCACTTCGAGAAAGGATTGCCCAAGAGATGCGAATTGTAGAATCGCTTGTCACCTGTTACCTCCATACCGATGAAATCAGGTTTCTCATAGGCTTCGGTCTCGCTAGCCAACTCCACCTCTGCCATGACCAGACCTTCATTATCGCCATAGAACTCATCTACCTCGAAGGTATGACTGCCACTTTTCACCAGATAGCGACGCTTATCGATGACGCCTCCCTGACAAAGTTGCAGAAGATGCTGCGCCTCGTCCATCGTTATCTCCTTTTCAAACTCATAGCGGGTCATGCCGCCATTTACCGACTTGCCCTTAATAGTAAGGTAAGCCTTCTCATCCCGTGTGCGAACCCGCACCGTAGCCCCCTCGGCAGGAATATATCCCTGCTGGATATGACTAGAAGAAAAGGCGGCGCTTTTGTAAGCGTCGCCCTTCTTAACGAGGAATTTTCTTTCTATCTCTAATCCACTCATTGTTTTATACTAATGATGTTGCATAGATGGCGAATAGCATACCAAGGACTATCAATCCTATAAATATCCACTTGATTACTTTCTCGCCTTTTGCAGCCTGTTTCTTCTGATAAGCCTCATGTTTGGCTCTTCTTAAGTCTTTATTTCCACTCATAGTCGTATATTTTTTAGATTATTATTGTTGTTCGTCATCATTCGTAGGGAACTCCATCAGGTATGCCTTGATGAAATCATCGATCTTGCCGTCCATCACGCCATCTACATCCGATGTCTGATAGTTGGTACGGTGGTCTTTCACACGACGGTCGTCGAAGACATAACTTCTAATCTGGCTTCCCCACTCTATCTTCTTCTTACCAGCCTCAATCTTAGCCTTAGCCTCCAGACGCTTCTTCATGGCGCGGTCGTAGAGTTGGCTCTTCAAGAGCAACAGGGCTTTGGCACGGTTCTTTGGCTGGTCACGGGTCTCGGTGTTCTCGATGAGGATTTCTTCTTCCTCACCGGTATCAGGGTCGGTATACCAATAACGCAGACGGACACCGGACTCCACCTTGTTCACATTCTGACCACCGGCACCACTCGAACGGAAGGTATCCCAGGAAAGCTTGGCTAGGTCGACATATACCTCGATGGTATCATCTACCAGCGGAGTTACGAAGACACTGGCGAAACTGGTCATTCGCTTGCCCTGGGCATTGAAAGGAGAAACACGCACCAGTCGGTGCACACCGTTCTCGCTCTTCAGATAACCATAAGCGTACTCGCCGCCCTCAATGGTCATGGTCACGCTCTTGATACCAGCCTCATCGCCTTCCTGCATATCGGTGATGGTTACCTTGTAGCCATGAGCCTCAGCCCAGCGCATATACATACGCATCAGCATCTGTGCCCAGTCCTGGCTTTCTGTACCACCGGCACCGGAATTAATCTTGAGCACGCAGTCCATCGGGTCTTCCTTCTGGCGAAGCATGTTCTTCAACTCCAGGTCTTCGATGGCTTTTATCGCCTTGGCATAATCGGCATCCACCTCTTCCTCGGTCACCATTTCGTCTTTATAGAAGTCGAAGGCAAGCTGCAGTTCATCGGCATAAAGACGTACAGTCTTATAACCTTCGAGCCATTTCTGGATGCCTTTCACCTTCTTCATCTGCTCCTGAGCATACTTCGGGTCTTCCCAGAAGTCAGGAGCCTGGGTGCGGAGCTGCTCCTCTTCGAATTCTACTTTCTTCTGGTCTATATTGAGATAGTGATGCAGAGCGTCAGCTCTGTCCATCACATCCTTCAACTGGTCAGCTGTAATCATTAACTCTTAACTATAAACGTTTAACTTTAAACTTTATGATTACTCCTCATACATCTTGTCAATCTCCGCCTTATAGTTCTTGTTGATGATAGGGCGGCGAATCTTCAAGGTATTGGTCAACTCACCCGACTCCATAGAGAAGTGGTGAGCCAGGAGGGTAATGCGCTTAATCTGCTCATAATAAGCCAGATGCTGCTGGAGAATCTGGATACGGTCCATCAGCATCTTCTGCACCTTCTCGTTAGCACACAGGTCTTCACGGCAGGTGAAGGCGATATGATGCTCACGTGCCCAGTCCTCCACGAGACGGAACTCTGGAACGACGAGGGCTGATACGAACTTGCGCTGGTCGGCAATCACAGCCACCTGATCGATAAACTTATCTACCAGGAGCAACGATTCTACCTGCTGCGGAGCGATATATTTACCATTCGATGTCTTGAACAGGTCCTTGATACGCTCGGTGAGATAAAGCTCGCCATCCTTCAAGTAGCCGGCATCACCGGTATGGAAGAATCCATCCTTGTCGAATGCCTTCGCATTGGTGGTATCACGATGATAATAGCCCGGAGTGATGGTAGGACCTTTGAGGAGCACCTCATTATCCTCACCTATCTTTACCTGAATGCAGGAGATAGGGCGCCCCACAGAACCCAGACTGCGTTTCTTGTCAGAATGATCGCAAGATACGGTGGCAAGACTCTCGGTCAGACCATAACCCACCACCATATTGATACCGATGGCATGAACAAATTCCTCTACTTCCGGACTTACATAAGCACCCGCTGTAGGGAAGATATTCGGTTTTTCCAAGCCCAACTGCTTGCGAACCATGCTCAGAATGGTCTTGTTGATAATCTGATATTCCAACTCCAATGTCAGAGGAGGGCGCTTGCAGTTTGCCAGATATTCTATATTCCGCTTCTTTCCTACTGCCAAGGCATGGTAGAAGAGTTTCTTCTGGATAGGACCGGCATCATCCATCTTTGCCTTTACGGCGATATACACCTTCTCCCAGAAACGTGGCACACTACACATACAGGTAGGATGCATCTCTCTCATACTCTCCTGAATTTCATGAGGATAAGTATTGATGATGAGTTCGGCACCTTCGCTCAAGCAGAGATATGCCCATCCACGCTCAAAGATATGGGTGAATGGAAGGAAATCGATGACACGGTCCTTTTCGGTAACAGGAATGCACTCATCGTTTGCCTTCAAAGCAGCATAATACTGGCTATAGGTCAGCATCACGCCCTTACTGTCGCCCGTTGTTCCACTGGTATAGAGGATATTAACCAAATCATCCATACTTGCCTGCTTGTAGAGTTCCTCTACCTCCGTCTGACGAGGAAAATTCTCTCCCAGCTTCAGGAAGTCCTTGAAATAGAGGGCAGCAGGATCATGTGTACTGATGCGCACGCTGGAATCGAAGATGATGATACGCTCCAGAGACGGACAGAGGGCAAAGATACGGTGAGCCTTGTCATACTGCTCCTGTTCGCCTACAAAGAGGAAGCGAATCTGCGCATCATTAATCATATATTGAATCTGCTGCTCGCTGCTGTTGGCATAGAAAGGCACAGAGGTAACTCTGATACCGTACGCACCGAAGTCGGTGTACAGATAATGCACACAGTTCTGCGAGAAGACAGCGATTTTGTCAAGAGGTTTAGCCCCAAGATTCAGGAGGGCATTGCTCACTTGTTTCACTCTTAAGGAAAAGAGGTTGAATGAAACCGATTGCCACTGGTCGCTGCCAAACTTTCTGAAAGTTAAAGCAGTTTTCTCTCCCCATTTCTTGGCGAGATCATGTACCAGTACCGAAAGATGACTATTAATCTGCATAAGCTTATATTTATATTCTGATGCAAAGATAATAGAATTTGTTAAGAACACAAAATAAAAAGATATTTTTTCCACTTTATCTGCTCTTTTTTTCGTATCTTTGCCCTCGAAATCAAAAAATAGGGAGATTATGATGACACAAGAAGAATATGTAAGCGATGCCGTGGATTTGCTGAAAAAGCTCATCGCCACCCCATCTGTAAGCAGAAACGAGAAGGAGGCTGCCGACATCATGGAGCAGACCATCCGCAAATATGGTTTCGAACCTCATCGTGAGGCGAACAACATCTGGATGATCGACCCTCATTACGATGAGAGCCGACCTACCCTGCTGCTCAACGCTCACATCGATACCGTGAAGCCTGTGGCTTCATGGACACGCAACCCGTTTTCACCGGATATTGAAGAGGGTGTACTTTACGGTTTGGGCAGCAACGATTGCGGCGGCGGACTCTGTTCGCTCCTCCAGATATTCAGACTGCTGACCGCAAAGCCTCAGCAGTATAATCTTATCTATCTGGCATCCGCCGAAGAAGAGGTGTCGGGAAAGGATGGCATTACCCGTGCCCTGCCTTTGCTTCCGCATATCGACCTTGCCATTGTAGGTGAACCTACCGGCATGAACCCGGCTGTTGCCGAAAAGGGACTGATGGTGCTGGATGTGATTGCTCACGGTAAGAGCGGTCATGCTGCCCGCAACGAGGGAGTAAACGCTATCTACGAGGCATTGGATGATATGCGATGGATTCGTGACTATAAGTTTGAGAAGGTAAGCGAGTTCCTGGGACCTACCAAGATGACGCTTACCGTAGTGAATGCCGGAACCCAGCATAATGTGATTCCGGATAAATGTACGATGCTTGTGGATATCCGCACCAACGAGTTTTACGACAACGAGGAGGTTTACGAGTTTATCTGCCAGCACCTGAAGAGCGAGGTAAAGGCCCACAGTTTCCGCCTGAAGTCATCCCGCATCGACCCGGCGCATCCTCTTATCAGGAAATGTGTAGCCATGGGCATGAAGCCATTCGGCAGTCCTACCCTCAGCGACCAGGCTCTGATGCCATTTCCTTCCTTCAAGTTGGGACCAGGAGAGTCTTCCCGCTCCCATTCCGCAGATGAGTTTATCAGAATAAGCGAAATAGCTGATGCTATTGCCAAATACAAAGAGCTCTTAGATGGCGCTGCCATCTAAGAGCTCAATTCTATTCATCTATTATATTATTTATTATACCTTATCTATATAACATTACAAGGACTTGCCAATATAAGCGAAAGGAACGGTGATATTGTCGTCATCTTCCTTCTCTTTTGTAGTAGAAGGATCTCTTGAATAAGACTGATCGGCATTGTCGCTCATACTTGTGTCGTAAGGCAGACAGTCCATACCACTTGTACCAAAGGTAGCTACTAACATCACACCCAATCCCTTGCTTGCCACATCGGCAGCTGTAACACCAAGCTTAGCTAAAGGAATCGAGATTTCGTAATGGAAATCGTATTGGGAAGACTTGTGTCCTAAGGTATTGAAATCTACATAAGTAGATGTACCCTTTGTCATATCACCTACAAGACGGTTCTGTGACTCTCCATAACATTCTTTAATACCCTTTATCGTTTTGCTGAGAATACCCATACCATACTTCACAACAACACCTGTCTCTTTATAGGCTACCTCTTCCAAAGCATTCAGTCCTGCGCTGCTTCCACCATAAATGAATGGACCATTGGTGTTATTGGTTGAGAATACCACTACCTTGTTGACTGGGCTTTCGCAAGTAATGCCACTATCCCAAAGAGTACCACCCGCTGTCGTCTTACAATGATTGCCTATTCCTGTAGAGGCATTATTGGTGTTGATGCCGATAAAGAATGGCATATTGTAATTTTTGAACAGCAGACCATTACTGAGTGGAAAATCAGCTTCTGGAGCTACCACATCTTGAACGTTGGTCATCTCCCACATCAGATAGAGGTTATTATCGTCATAGCAACCATAAAGTGCATAGAGATCGACAGGATTCTCGTGCATGGCAGCATCCATATATACACGTGGGTCGTCATTGGCAGCACCCTGTGCTATAATCATACTCTCATCCCAATCGCTGATATCACCATCTACAGTAATGGTTTTCTTAACACCTACACCATTTGGATTGGTCTGATACTGAGCATCCAGATTCTGTGGATCAGGGGTAGGTGTTGGAGTTGGCTCTGGAGTTGGAGTTGGCTCTGGCTCTGGAGTTGGAGTTGGCTCAGGCTCTGGAGTTGGAGTTGGTGCCACTACAGCACCTTCGTTTACTACCTTTTCAGCAGAAGCATTTGCACCATTGATAGGAGTACCAGCAGTACCATCGTTGATGAAGAACTTAGCATTGAGGTATGCTGTAGGAATCGTTGCCTTATACCATCCTGTCTTACCATTATGAGAAGCAGAAGCATCGTAAGTCATCTTTACACCTGGCCATGCGGTAGAAGAGGTGGTACCATTATAGAAGTAGCAATACACATTCTCCCAGTTGGAAGCATTGTCATAATAAACATACTCTGGATCAACGATCTCATCTTCATGTACCTTGGTCACAGTATTGCTGTATGCTCCGTCAACATAGTAGCCGTGGTTGACAAACTCCACGTCAGCAGTTAACTTATTTCCATTACCATCCAAGAAAATGATTTGAGTAGGAGCAGTTGTCTCGGTGCCATCATAAGTCCACTTGAAGACATTCTTTCCAGAAACGCTCTTACCTACAAGAGGCAACTTTTTATTGATAGCATCATTCCATGCACCAGCATACTTAATTACAGGACTAACCTTGTTATTCCATACATATACGGCTGCTGCCGCATTAGATGTCTCCAAGAAACAGGAGATTTCATCAGCCTTACCCAATTCTGGAACGTAAGCCTTCACCTTCTTGTAAGTGACCGAACCTGTTTCTGTCTTGCCTTCCTTGTCGGTTGCACCCCAAGTGATAGTGACATTCTTACCATAGGCAACATCAGCACCTACAGTAAACTGCTTGGCTGCAGTAAAAGTCTGCTTAGCACCATCATTCACCTGAATCCAGGCAGAAACAGCATTCAAAGGAGTAGCAGTCACAGTGAGAGACTCATCAGAGAAGGCTGTACCATCAGCTGGATTGAAAACAACCTCAGGAGTCAGCACGACAGGACCAGCATTATAGATGACAGCAATACCTGACTCGCCAACATGACCAGAGATTGTAGAAGCATTGACGGTGAAAGCACCACCGCCTACCATATCCTTATAAGTACCAGACTTGAGCCACTTGCCGTCGCCAGCACCATTGTCTACAGTCACGTCACGGTCAGAACCACTTCCCAATACGATAATAGCGCCACTCTTACGAACCTGAGCACAAACGCCATTACCTTTTACATAATAGTTAGGCTCGCCGGCACAAACATTGTGCATGTGGTTTACCTGAGCCACTTCGGCATCTTTGAAGTGAACACTTCCCTTATCGCCAAATCTGATATCATTCTTTGCCTTCTGAGCAGGACGGGAGAAATAAAGAGCGGTAGCTCCATTGTTACCTGCAACAACAGCATACGCACGGTCGATAACATTCTGGCTTTTATTCTTTGACTCACCACCATCGTTGGCATAAGTATCATGGCTTTCACCCCAATAAACCAACTTTTCTGTCTTTGCCTTTCTCTGATTGAAATTACCTACAGACTCGTTGATAGAACCACCGGCAAAGGAATTGGCAAATCCATTACCATAACCATTATCAGTAATGCTCATGTAGGTCTGATACTCTGGGAAAAGGACATTATCATCACCACCAGTACTGTCAAGGATCTCACCATAGTTGTACATCTCCTGATCCACCACATTCTGCATAAAAGAGTCACCCTCAGAAGGCAAACCAATGTGCTTGATAGCATCCCAACGTATACCATCCACACCACAGGCCTTCAAATCCTGGATGTATTGTTTGATGATGGCTTGCACAGTAGGATTGTTGGTATCGAGGTCCCACATACCAATCATGCCAAATGTCACCTGATGACGGTCGTGCCAGTTACCCACACCAAATCGTTCATGATAAAGACTCTCATCCAGTAAGCGTTCAGCCACGTTACCATAATCGGTATGATTGGCAACAACATCCACAATCACCTTAACACCATACTCATGAGCCTTAGCACAGAGAGCCTTCAGGTCAGCTTCAGTACCAAGACCATTACCTATCTTAAAGTCGTATGGACGATAAACATCATACCAGACGGATCCTTTACCTGCTCTTTCGTGAACAGGAGAAGTCTGAACTGCAGTAAAGCCTGCCTTGGCGATATTAGGAATTTCTTCCTGGATATCTGCCAACGTCCAGTCGAAACAATGAAGGATGACACCATCCTGAATATTGTCTTTAAGACCATATTTGTTGTCTGCGAAGATGTTGGATGCCATGGTGAACAGCATCACCAACATCAGAAGACCATAATTGATTGTCTTTTTCATAATCTGCTATTATTTTCTGATGATTACTTTCTTACCATTATGAATATAGAGTCCTGGCTGAGTAGGCTTCTTGATACGGACACCTGTGATAGAATACCAGGCATCATCGGTTGTCTTCTTCACAGCTGTGATGGTAGTATTCTCTATGGCTGTAACAATCTTACCGTTTACATAAACCGTTTCTCCCTGAAGAGTTGAACCTGCTTCGCCATTATTGATGACGAAACAACCTGTAAGGAAAGCAGCAGGAACCTCCAAAGAATAATAGCCTTTCTTGCCGTTATACTCAGTCTCTTCGTCGAGCTGCATCTTCACGCCAGGCCATTCTACAGAAGCCTCAGTTCCGTTATAAATATAGCAATATACATTCTTCAGGTTCTCTATTGCATTATCAAAGAACACCTTTACCTTGCCTGCAGGAGCAGTCTCAATGGTCTTGGTGAATTTACCTTCTACGTAATATCCATGATTCTTGAATTCCTGATCACCACCATTCAGCTTATCACCATCATGAGTAAAAATCACACCTGTAGGGATTTCTGTTCCTCCTGTATAAGTCCATTTAAAGACATTCTTGCCATCTTTAGTTCCCATCAAGGTCATGGCATCTCCAGGCCAAGCAGCAGTAGTAAACTGTTTAACCTTGTCATTCCAGGCCCAAATCTTGGCATTGTCATAACTTGTTTCCAAGAACACGGAGATTTCATTTTCCGTTACCACACGTGTATAGTCTGCCGCAAGTGCTGAAACTGGAGCCATGAAAGTCATGCTCAGCAGCAATACCAGTGTACAAATCAACGTATAAAATTTCTGCATAAACAAAATGTATTAAGTTTAAATTATAAGATTTCGTCGGCAAAAATAAGAATACTTTTTGAAAAACAGATGAAGAAAAGTTGAATAAATAGCATAAAAAAAAGACAATCGTTTGCACAATTTGCAAGCGATTGTCTTCTATTTTCTGACTTAATAATATTTATATTATTAGCGCTACGTCCTAGCGCATTCAGGTTCTTTCTTTGCTATTCCGGAATACTACTGACAGACATAGTTACAGAACAGTCCTCAGAAGCGCTTGAGCGAGATCTGGTAGAACCAAGCGAAAGTTTCAAATGAAGGAGATATGTCTTCCTCTTTTCAAATTTAAAAGGATTATTAACATCTAACAGATTTTTATTTACCTTTACCGTATTCTGAGAAGTTCCCTGCTGTACCGTATAAGTAATCTGCAGATAAAATGCCTCTTTCTTTTCCTGAGGGATCACATAGAGATAAGAATTGGGATTATTTTCTATTTTTGCACATGTATGGTCTAACTGAGAAGCAGTTAACTTTAAGTCGCCTCCATCTTCAGTATCGGGAGGAGTCCAAGTATAAATCACTCTTGTACTTTCTTCTTTGACAACAGACCACCCCCAGAACACATTATCTCTTTCGTCTGCCAGATTCAGGTAGCCCTGGACATCCAAAGCCCCTTCTTTATCTGTTTTTCCATACAGTTTCACCTCCTCAACTTTTACCACAGCACCATTTTTCTCTAATTGCTGATTGACTGTGATATCAAATGCCAAACGGGCTAAAGCATGCTTAAACTGAAAATCCACTTTACTGGCAGAAGTCGGAGATTTTGGTACTTCTCTCTTTTTTACTGCCCACACCAAATCTACAGGATTAACAAAAGAATTAAACTCTATATAAGTTGGATTAGCTTTGTTTTCCCCGGGGGCATTAACCAGTTTTACTCCATCAATATGAGGAGCATAGGCATAGAATTCCACAGAACCATTATCTGGCCAATATTGGGTATTTGTGTATCCCCAACTATTTCCATTCCAGGTTACGTGTTCATTATCCATCATATCTGAAATTGCCCCATTAGCATGGATATGTCTTGCAAAGACACTAAATCCGGACGTTTCCTTGAGAGAAGCAAGATTGGTTTCTCCAACACGGGTTGATGCATTCGTACCAAGACAAGCATCAAAGTTGATTTCAGAAGATGAAGGTGAAGTTTCATCCATACCTTCGCCAGCACAACCAGATAATACCAGCTGTGCTATCAAAACATAATAGGCTAAACGAAGAAACTTCATCTTATTATATCTATTAATTCTTTATTTTTACCCGATACGATTAATTCCAAGAATTGATTTCGCCCTGATTGATATCTGTCCAAGTATCAACTGTAGCATCGAATTCGATTGGAGTCAGACCAAGAGTCAAGTTGAGCGTATAAGCCTTACCCTGCTCGAAGTTCTTTTCAAGTTTCTGATAAACCTTAGTTTTCATAGTTGTCTGATCACTATAGCTTATAGTGTACTCTACGACAACATAAAGTGCATCAGCACTAGTTGTTTTTTGAGAGAAATTCTGTGGAATTACAAACAAATGATCTGTCTCATCATTTTTAGTTTCAGTACTACTTAACTCCTTATTACTAGAAACCCAATCAAACTTCAGCTTAGTATCAGAATTTAAATTTGTCCAAAGATCTGTAGAAGAAGTCTTAGACAAATCTATGATACCCGCTGAATAGAAAGCCCCTTTTGCTCCATCATTAGATCCTGCCAATGTAATTTGATTCAATGTAATAGTTGTACCTTCAGCGGCAGCATTTGTTTTGACGGTATAACCAAGTCTAGACAAAGCATGATTGAAAATAAATGTAACAGGTTTGTCAGTATTAGTCTTATTCGCTGCATTAGCCCACAACAAATCTTTTTGCGCTGTAATAGTGGAATTAACAGTAAAATCAAGTTTTGAGCTTTCTTTCAATTTTTGATTACTATCAAATGGAGCATACGCCAAGAAATCAATATGACCTGCTGGTGACCAATACTTAACAGGTTTATATGTCCACGCAGGTGTCTCAGCAGTTGCATTATAAGTTACCTGCTGGTTCTTAAACAAGTTCTCACCATAAGTTGTTGTAGTTACATCAGTAGAAGTATAGTTACCAAACACACCAAAGCCTTCAGATATATTCTGAAGATCCTCAGCCTTATCTATCACGCTACCACGTGAATCATTTACTGAAACTGCACTTCTTCCCCAATAGCCATCAAAGCTGATAGCCTCGTTCTTAGAAGAATTGTCTGAAAGACTATTCAAGTCATCGCTTGAACAACTTACCAATGTCAACGCTGCCATTGCAGCAATACCCATAAAAAATTTCTTATACATATCTGTTTGGATTTTTAAATTAAACTAAACTATTATTACTCTTTTACTATTTTTATCTGATTCTTATCACTTTTTCTACAGTTCCATATCAATATCCTCAGGTTTACCCCAATCCTTGACCGTGACGTCAAAACCGCCAGAACTTCCTTCCGAAGGCTTCACATCAGGTAAAGGTTTCGACAACTCAACATCAACATGGAGAGAAGAAAAATAACCTAACTCCGATGAATTTTCATCTTCCTTAAACTTATCTCCTACCGCAAACTGATAATCTACCTGCGTCTTTTTGTCTATCAACAAAGCTGAAAAAGACAGCTTATTGTTTTCTGCATCAGGATGGGCAGTTTCTGGTAGGCCAAAACATTTAACCGATGCTTTCAACGTTCCTAGAGTCGCATCATTCTCATCAACCGATTTCGTCCAGGTCTCCAGAAGATAAGTCACTTTACTCTGAAGCGGCTTACCCTGCCCCAACAGAAAGCCTTCCGAAATACCTGTTAAGGATCCTCTCGCAGAACGCAGGTATCCTATACTTGGAACTTTCACGCTGACCTGGATATGCGAAAGCACATTCCTTGGAGTTAAAGTAACCTCAGAAAAGTCTCCAGAAACCTCGAATTCATCGAGTTTATCAGAGGCAAGCCACTCGGGCTCAACCCCTATCAATTCATCATCTCCACGCGAGTACCAGCGCGATGTTGTATGCTGTACCACAGCTCGCGCTGTCTCGTAAGAGTCCATTCCCAGAAAGTCGAGTGTACCAAACTCGGTCGTACTCTGGTTGAATACCAGTACATGATATTTTCCAGGTTCTAAGGAAAAGTCGGCATGAGTTATCTCATTAGTCAAGACAGTATGCGGAGCACCACCTGACCAGGGAAACACCATGACCGTCATACCAGTAGGCACCTCTTTATCAAACAAATGCCAATCCACATTAATCCGCACCATTTTACGGCCATCCTTTTGCGGACAACCGGAATAGTCATCATAAATGCAAGAAGTAAGCAAAATAATAAGGAGCCAACAGTATAAGAATAGCCCTATACATCTTTTCATGAATGCTTCATATTTATAAAACTTCTTTTCTAGTTATTATATTCATTTCAAAATTTCGGGTGCAAAAGTACAATATAAAAAGTACAATATAAAATTGATTTAGGTCTTAAAGAATGTTTAATAAAAGTAAAATGACAAAAAAGATACCATTTTTGTTACATCATAAAAAAATGCCAGTAACCACCTCTTTAGTAAGCAATTAAAAAACCTCCAATCAAACCTATTGATTGGAGGTTTCATTTCTATCATTTACAGCAGCCAGGCAGTAAAAACACTACGGCTGCAACTATTCATACATTATCTGCTCAGCCAAGCCTCCGGATTGAGCTTGGCAGTCTCCTTGCGAAGCTGGAACTGGAGGATGTTTTCAGAGCCAACACTACCCAAAGCCTGACGGGTACGTACCTTCTGACCCTTATGAACGCTGACCGATTTCAGATTACAGTAAACAGAGATGTAGGCACCATGAC
>OJRH01000037.1_pt1 | contig 77909 bp, 63 predicted proteins | sample 1599131 | NCBI WGS metagenome assembly OJRH01 (sample SAMN03922527, study PRJEB24848) | human gut metagenome | isolation source: stool sample | host: Homo sapiens | place: Germany | collected 2010-05
TACCACACGCGGCTTCGCTTGTCAAGAACTTTTTTCAACTTTCTTTCGGAAGTTTGTTTTGTTCTTGGCACTCCCCGTGAGCGCTTTGCTAATATACCACCCAAATCGACGCCTGTCAACAACTTTTTTCGCATTTTCGTAAAAAAGTTTTTACCCTTTTTTCGGGCACAAAATATTGTGGTTTTTTCCGGTTATACTACGCAATATGCAAACCAACTTCTTTCACCGCGGTGCCGATGATGGGCCGCACCCGCGCCCGCAGCCGCAGTATGACGTGCCGGTCACGGCGGGCGAACTGAAAAAAATATTTTCCGACTGCGATGATTTTGAGGCGCGCGCTGTGCGCATTGGCCTCGAGAGCCGCCTGACGGTGACTGTCTGCTGGCTTGACGGTGTGGTCTCGGCGGGCGACGTGTCCACGGACGTGCTGCGGCCGCTGACGGAGGGCGGCCGTCTGGCGGACATCGCCTCTACGCGCGAGGCCGTGCGCCGGATCGAGCAGGGCGCAGTCTACAGCTGCTCGATGCGCACGCGCACGGAGATGGACGACGTCGTCTCGGATCTGACCAACGGCTCGGTCGCGCTTGTGTTCGACGCGCAGCGCAGGGCCGTCACGTTCGAGGTGCGCACGGCGAACGTGCGCGCGGTGTCGGAGCCGACGATCGAGAAATCCGTCAGCGGATCGAAGGACGCCTTCGTCGAGACGCTGCGCATCAACACCTCGCTCGTGCGGCGCAAGCTGCACACCCCGGCGCTGAAGCTGCAGCAGACGGTCGTCGGCCGGCAGTCGGAGACGACGGTGGCGGTGCTGTATGTGGACGGCATCGCCGACCCCGCGCGCGTGCAGCGCATCCTCGACAAGCTCGACACCATCGACGAGCAGGCGCTGCTCGGCCGCGGCGACCTGGAACCGTACCTGACGCAGCGGCCGCGGGCGCTGCTGCCGCAGCTGGGTCAGACGGAGCGCCCGGACAAGTTCGCCGGTGCGCTGCTCGACGGCTGCGTGGGCCTACTGGTGGACGGGCTGCCAATGGGCTACCTGCTGCCGACGACATTCCGGCTGCTGATGCACGCGCCGGAGGACGAATCGCACCACTATCTGCTGGCCTCGGCGCTGATCGTGCTGCGGTACTTCGCGCTGGCGATCTCGCTGACATTCCCAGCACTGTACGTGGCCGTGGCGATGCACCACCAGGAGATGATCCCGGCGAAGCTGCTGCTGTCGGTCATCCAGGCCAAGCAGCAGGTGCCGTTTTCCGTGCCGACGATCATTTTGTTCATGCTCATCGCCTTCGAGCTGCTGCAGGAGGCCGGACTGCGGCTGCCGAACTCGATCGGCCAGACGGTGTCGATCATCGGAGCGCTGCTCGTGGGTCAGTCGGCCGTGGACGCGAAGGTGGTCAGCCCGGTGGCGATCATCGTGGTGGCGCTCGCGGGCATCGCAGGCTACACGCTGCCGAACCAGGAACTGAGCAACGCCGTGCGTCTGCTGCGGCTGGGGCTGGTGCTGGTGGCGGCGCTGGCGGGATTGTTCGGCATTCTGGCGGCGCTGGGGCTCGTGATCTGGTATCTGTGCACGATCGAGAGCGACGGCGTGGCGTATATGGCCCCGTTCGTGGACAGCGAACGGCCGACCATCTTCCGCACGCTGCTGCGCCGGCCGCAGCCGGACGAAAAATTCCGCCCGCCGGAATACGGCAGCCCCAACCGCCGGCAGCAGAGATAAGGCACACCATTATAATATAAGGAGGGATGGCCCATGCGGTGCAGACGGGCGCTGGCGCTGCTGCTGGCGGCGGGCATGCTGTGCAGCGGGTGCAGCACCGGCGCGATCTCAAGCAATTACCGCCCGGTCGAGGATCTGGAGCTGATCCAGACGATCGGCGTGGACCGCGCGCCGGAGGGCGTGTGCCTGAGCGCGGCGACGGGCAAGGCGGGCGAGGGCGAGGCGCCGAAGCGCATGACGCAGTCCGGCGTGTCGATGCTCGCGGCGCTCGACCAGCTGCAGGACCGCACGCCGAGCGCCGAGCTGTTTTACGCGCAGACGAGCTATCTGCTCCTCGGCGAGGAGGCGGCCGCGGCGGGCGGGCTCGCGCCGCTGCTGGACTTCATCGCGCGCGACCCGGACATGCGCCTGAGCGCGCCGCTGTTTATCGTGCGCGGCGGCACGGCGCAGCAGGCGGTCATGGAGACGGGTGACGACAAGACCGACGTGACGGAAGCGCTCGCGGCGCTGGAAAAGGACATCGCGCTCGACGGTACGAGCCATGCCTGCTCCTGCACGGACATCGCCCGCGCGCTCGCGGGCAGCGGCTGCGCCGTGGTGGGCGCTGTGACGTGCGTGCGCACGCCGGAGGACGAGGGCGGCAAGCTGGCGCTCGCCCCGGCGGGATACGCAATCTTCCGCGACGGGGACTACGTCGGCAGCATCGAGCCGGAGACGGCGCGCGGGGCCAGCATGCTCCTCGGCGTAGCCGGGCACGGCGATCTCGCCGTCACCGACAGCGACGGCAGCACCGTCATGCTCACGCTCGACACGTGCAAGACGCGCTTTCGCCCGGTATGGGGCAGCGACGGCGCGCTCGCGCGCGTGGACGTGACGCTGAAGCTGCGCGCGGGTATCGCCGAGCTGCGCGTGCCGCGCCGGATCACGGCGCAGGCCTATCAGGGCGAGCTCAACGCGGCGCTCGCCGCCCTCGTGACCGGCTGGGCGGAGGACGTGATTGCCGCATCACAGGCGCTGGGTGCGGACTTTCTCGGCGTGGGGCAGGCGCTCGCCATCGGCGGCGGGCGCAGATGGGCCGCCATCCGCGACGACTGGCCGGCCGTCTGGCAGGCCGTGCCGGTGCGCGTGACGGTCAGCGCCGACGTGGGCCGGACATTCGACCTGCGCGACGGCATCAACACATCGGGAGGCGGAACATGACGGGACTTCAACTCACGCGGCGGCAGTACTACGCGCTGTGCACGATGGTGCTGCTCTCGCCGTTGCTGCATCTCGTGCCGCGCAAGACGACCGCGGAGGCCGGCTGCGGCGGATGGCTGTGCGCGCTGGCGGCGCTGGTGCCGCTGGTGCTGTTCGCGTGGATGCTCGAGGGCATTCTGCATCGCGGGCGGCCGGGCGAGGGCATCGGCGAGATCACGCTGCGCGCGCTCGGGCCGGTCGCGGGGCGCGTGCTGCTGGGCGTCTACGCGCTGTGGTTTCTGCTCTACAGCGCGTTTGCGCTGCGCATCGGGGCAGAGCGGTTCATCGAGACAGTGTTCCCGCTGAGCCGGCCGTGGCCGTTCGTGGTGACGATCCTGGTCATGGCGGTCTGCGGCGCGCTCGGGAGCACGAAGGCACTCTTTCGCGCCTCGGAGATCTTTCTGCCGCTGCTGATGCTCGTGCTGGCGCTGGTGCTGGTGTTCGCGGTACCGGGGCTGGGCGTGAACAATCTGCTGCCCGTGACGGCGCAGGATCTCCCCGGCGTGGCGCGCAGCGGGCTGACGGTGTTCGGCATCGGGGCGGCGGTGCTGTTTTTCGGCGCGTTCACCGGCGGGCGCACACCGCCAGCCCCCGGCCGGGGGCGCGCGGCCGTGTGGTGGTGCGTGCGCATGTGCGTGCTCGTGACGCTGCTGAGCGCGTTCGCGATCGGCATTCTCGGCGCGGAGCTGACGGCAAAGCTCACCCACCCGTTTTTCACCATGCTGCGCAATGTGAGCCTGTTTCACGCGGTCGAGCGCTTCGGCGCGCTCGTGATCGGGCTGTGGGTGCTGCCGGACTTTGTGCTCGTGTCAATGCTGCTGACGCTGGCGGTCAACTGCCTGCGTGCGGCGTGCTCACGCAACGGGCGGCTGTTCGCGCAGAAGAACCCGCCCGCGCTCGTGCTCCTGTGCGCGGCAGCAGCCGGGGCAGGAGCGCTGTTTCTGGCGCAGAACGCATTCGAGACCGACGCGCTGCAGACGAACGTCGTGCCGGTCGTGAACATCGTCCTGCTGGGCGTCGGCACGGTCGGGATGTATCTGATCGGCCGCGCACGCGGAAAGATCTAAGCGCAAAACCGCCCTGCCGGAGGCCCGGCAGGGCGGTTTCTGTCTATGCGCGATCTCCGCTCACGGAGCGAGCCGGTCGCGCCAGCGGGCGGTGAGCCGCTCGAGCTCCTCGGCAAAGGCGCTCAGGCCCTTGTTCGGGCATCCGGCGCAGTGGCGCACGAGGGCCGTGAGCTCGCCGAGCGCGCGCTGCAGCCGCGCGTAGGCCGGGCTCTCGCGGCGCTTTCCGGCCGCGGCAGCCTGGCGCGTCTCGTCGCGGCGGATGGGCCGCGGCGGAGCAACATAGGTATACGCGCCGGCAGCGAGGTCAAATTCGCTGCCGCTGTAGGGTGCGTCCGCGTCGTAGCCGTACTCGTCGCGCAGGCAGGCGGCGAACGCCGTGCACGCATCGTCGTCGCCGTGGTTGACGAATACGTGCGCGGGCTTTTGCTCCATAGCGTTGATCCAGCCCAGCAGCCCCTGCTTATCCGCGTGGCCGCTCACGCCGGGCAGGACGGTGATCTCGGCGTGCACGGCGATCTCGTCGCCGAAGATCTTCACGCTCTCGGCGCCGTCGTGCAGCTTGCGGCCGAGCGTGCCGACTGCCTGATAGCCCACGAACAGCACCGTGCACTCCGGCCGCCAGAGGTTATACTTCAGATGGTGGCGGATGCGGCCGGCGTCGCACATGCCGCTCGAGGAGAGGATGACCTTCGGCGTCTTGTCGGTGTTGAGCGCCATGGAGTCTTCCTTCGTGACGGCGGTGTGCAGGTCGTCAAAATACAGCGGGTTGATGCCGCTGCGGATGAGCGCGCAGGCCTCGTCGTCGAGAAAGCTCGTGTCCGTCTGCAAAAAGACGCGCGTGGCCTCGTTGGCGAGCGGGCTGTCCACATACACGGGGAAGTGCGGGTGACCGTGCACCATGCCGGCGTCCTTGATCTGGCGGATGAAATACAGCAGCTCCTGCGTGCGGCCGACGGCGAACGACGGGATGACGACATTGCCGCCGCGGTCGAGCGTGCGCTGGATGCAGTCCGCGAGCGCAGTCAGATAGTCCACGCGCGGGCCGTGGCTGCGGTCACCGTAAGTCGACTCGATGAGCACGTAGTCCGCGCCCGAAACGGTCTGCGGATCGCGGATGATGGGCTGGTCGGTGTTACCGATGTCGCCGGAAAAGACGATCTTCTTTTCCGTGCCGCCCTCGGTGAGCCACGCCTCGATGCACGCGCTGCCAAGCAGGTGGCCGACATCCGTGAAGCGGATGATGATGTTCTCGCCGACCTGGATGCGCTTGCCGTAGCCGCACGGGCGCAGCAGGCGCAGCACGCCCTCCACATCCTCGAGCGTATACAGCGGCTCGGGCGCCGGCTGGCCGGCGCGGGCGGCCTTGCGCCCCTTCCACTCGGCCTCGGACATCTGAATGTGCGCCGCGTCGCGCAGCATGATGCCGCACAGGTCGCACGTCGCCTCCGTGGCGTAGACCGTGCCGCGAAAGCCCTGCTTATACAGCAGCGGCAGGTGGCCGGTGTGATCCATGTGCGCGTGCGTGACGAGCACGAACTCGATCTGTGCCGCCGGGACGGGAATGGCGATATTCTCGAACAGATCGCGCCCCTGCTCCATGCCGCAGTCGATCAGGCCGTAGTGCCCGCCGATCTCGAGCAGGGTGCAGCTGCCGGTCACCTCGTGGTCGGCGCGGATAAATGTCAGCTTCATGGGCTCGCTCCCTTCCGGTTTTCTTTCCCTGATTTTAACACAAGCGCACGCCGAGCGCAACCGCGGCGCGAAAAGTTCACAAATAACGCTTTTACCCCGGCGGGACATTGGTCCCCCCGGGGTAAAAAGCATGGGTCATTCGCTTCCGAGCTGCAGCAGCGCCTCGCGGTACTGCACCGTGACCCTGTCGCTCCAGCCGCACCAGTAGTCGATCGCCTCGGATGCGTGCCCGCTTGTCAGCCCGTCGAGCACCGTGCGGTAAGTCTTGCACAGCTCCTGCGTATCCAGCGTGTACGCCACGATGTAATACGTCACGTGCGCAAGCTCGCGCGACGAGCGCAGCAGGACGCGGAAGATCATGTTGTCCGACTCGGCAAACATGCACACCAGAAACTGATTGACCAGATCCAGAAATTTCGGATTATCCTTCTCTCCGTCCGGCGCGTAGGCGATGGCCTCCATCCGCTCGAGCAGCCCGTACAGGTGCCGCATCTGCTCCGTTTTGGGGTTGCGGCCCGTCCAGCGGAACCAGCCGAGCGCGACCATTTCGCGCAGCTCCAGAAACGCATCCACCAGCTCCGGCTGCGGTTTGCCGCCGTGCGTCATGATGGCGGCCAGCGTCTCCAGGTTCGCCTGCTCCCAGTAAGGCGCGACATAGGTCGCGTGCCGGGGCACGACCTTCAGAAAGCCCAGGCGCTCCAGCTCCTGCAGGCCAAGATGCACGTTCGTCTTGCGCAGGCCGTACTGCTCGGCCAGCTCGCTCTCCGTCGGCAGCCGGTCGCCCGGATTGCGCCACCCGCTGAGGATCTCTTTGAGCATGCAGTCAAGAAACCGCTCCCGTTCCGACCGGTTTTCCGTTTCCTTTTCTTTTGCCATATTCTTTTTCCCCCCGAAAAAACCTCCTGTAGATGCTACGCATTGTATTGCATTTTCTTCCCGGTGTAAAGAGAAAATAGCAATTTTTTTAAGATTTTTCCACCGCTGTACATAAAACGGGACTCTCCGGTGGCGGAGAGTCCCGTTTCCCTTTGAAATACCTAGATTTTTAACAATCACGGGCAGGCCGCAAAGCCGATGGCCAGCAGCGTCTGCGCAAGGATGTACGTGCACATGACAACAAAGTTCTGCTGCGTGGGCTCAGCCTTCTTGACGAAGAGCATGTCGCACAGCACACCGTCGGACGCGAGGAAGAACGTCGCGCCGAAAAACGCCACGAGCTTGCCCCACCAGAACGCCGTCAACAGCGGCAGGATCAGGCTCACGCTTAGCACGCAGAGCATGAGCATATACGCCAGCGCCAGCGGACGCAGCGCGCGCGGGATGCTCCTGCGGCTGTTGGCGTACACGAACGCGGCACCGGCGGCATAGATCACGCAGACCACGACGATCCAGATCCAGCTGACACGGATGACATAGTGCGTGTAGATAAAGATCAGATAGCACACGTGGCCCAGGAAGAACGACGACGTGCCGAGCGCAAAGAACTTCTTCTTGAGCGGCCAGAGCAGAAACAGATCGCCCAGGCAGCCAAACAGCAGGCCGGCGACCACCCAAAGCGACGGCATGCGGGCAAAGGCGAGGTAGGCCAGCGCAACGACCGGCATCAGCGCGACCTTCGTCGGCTTGCGCAGGTCGTCATCGCCGCGCCAGCAGCTGACGAGGTGCACAATGGCGAGCACCGCCAGGGACACCGGGAACACCCATTTTAATACGATCATCTTATCCCATCCTATCTCCAATCAGAATGTGTTCGGAATCCGCGCAAGTTTACATCTCGTTCATTGACACGGTATTCCGATGCAATTATAATAGATTTGGAAGTTTATCGTCAATGATTATTGGCAATATTTTAATATTTAATATGCTTGAAGGTGCCCGTTCATGCTCTATTATCTGCTGCTCATTCCCGCTGTGCTCAGCACCGCGTGGATTTATTTTTTGTCCCCCGCGCTGAGCTACTGGTGGCTGCTGCCGATCCTGATCGCCTGCTTCGTGGCAGCAAATCTTGTGTACGTGCTGCTGATGTTTGTCTGCACGTGGTTCGCCGGACCGAACAAAATGTACACGCACATCAGCCCGTTTTATCACGCGCTGACGATGGCGCTCGACGGCTGGATCCTTGCGCTCTGCCGCGTGAAGATCCACGTCACGGGGCTCGAAAAAGTGCCGACGGACACAGAATACCTGTTCGTGAGCAACCATCGCTCGAACTTTGACCCCATGGTGCAGTGGTGGGCGCTGCGGCGCTGGCGGCTGGCGTTCGTGTCCAAGCCGTCGAACATGCGCAAGTTCGTCATCGGCCCGTTCGTGCGCCGGTGCTGCTTTCTGCCGATCGACCGCGAGAACGCGCGCAACGCCCTGACCACGATCAACGCCGCAGCCGATCTCATCCGCGCGCATGAGTGCTCGTTCGCCATCTATCCCGAGGGCACGCGCAGCAAAAGCGGCAAGCTGCTGCCCTGGCACGCCGGCTCGCTCAAGATCGCGCAGAAGGCCAATGTCCCCATCGTCGTTGCGACCATCGAGGGCACGGAGCGCATCGCGCACAACGTCCCCTGGCGGCGCACGCACGTGTATCTCAGCATCCGCGAGGTCATCCCGGCCGAAACGGTCAAGGCCACAAAAACGAACGACCTCACCGAAGGCATCCGCAGCAAAATGATCGCCGAGCTGGGCAAATAATTCCGGAATCACAGGCAAGATCCTCGTCCGCACATCTGCGGGCGAGGATCTTTTTGCCCACGTTCGAGAAACGGACGCCGTTTCGGCACGCGCCTGCCTCCCGCGCTGTGACGCACGGCGGACGAACGCATGGCAGGGCACGAAAAGCGCCCGGAGCGATCGCTCCGGGCGCTTTATGACGTTTATGCTCGGTTCAGTGGCTGTCAGCCATGCGGTAGCCGACGCCGACCTCCGTGAAGATATACTGCGGTTCGACCGGGTTCGGCTCGATCTTGCGGCGGATGTTCGCCATGTGCACGCGCAGGAGCTTGTTGTCGCCGCCGACGCCGGGCCCCCAGAGCTCCTTCATCATGGACTTATAGGTGAGCACCTGCCCGGCGTGCCGGCCGAGCAGCGCCACGATCTTGTACTCGTTCGGCGTCAGGTGCGTGTCCTCGCCGGCGAGAAAAACGCGGTGCTTATTGTAGTCGATGCACAGGTCGCCGACGTGGTACTCCCCCGTCATGGCCAGGCCGTCGCTCGTGCCGTCGGTGCGCGTGTGGCGCAGCGCCGTGCGGATGCGCGCGAGCAGCTCCACCGTACCGAAGGGCTTGGTCAGGTAGTCATCCGCGCCCATGTCGAGCGCAGACGCCTTGTCGATCTCCGCGCTGCGGGCCGAGATGATGATGATCGGCATCCGGCTCCAGGCGCGCACGGAGCGGATGATCTCGCTGCCGTCCATATCCGGCAGGCCGAGATCCAGCAGCAGCAGATCCGGGCAGTGGGAGGCGATCATCTCCAGCGCGGTCTTGCCGTCGGGCGCGAGCAGCGTGTCATACTCATGGGAGCGCAGCGCCGCCTGCAGATATTTGCTGATGCCGGGGTCGTCCTCAACGATGATGATTTTATCACGGATCATGTGTTCGATTCCTCCTCCGCCGGCAGCCAGAAGCGGAACTCCGCGCCGCCGTCGATCTTGTTTCTTGCATAAATCTCGCCGCCGTGCGCGCGCACGATCGCGCGGCAGACGCTCAGGCCGATGCCCATGTGGCGGCTGCGGTCGGACGCCTCCACGGTGCCGAGCGGCAGATAGCCGTCAAAGAGCACACCGAGCAGCTGCGGCGGGATACCGTCGCCGTTGTCGGCCACGGTCAGCCAGACGCGGCGGCCCTCGGCACGGATCTCGATGAAGATCTCCGTTGCCGACGGGCTGTGCTTGGCGACATTCTCCAACAGGTTGAGCAGCACCTGCTCGATGAGCGTGGCGTCCATCGGCGCGAGCAGGATCTCTTCCGGCTTTGAGACCGTGATGGGAATGTCGGTATCGCAATTTTTGCGAAAGCGCCGGATCGCGCTGCCGACGATCTCCTCGACGACCTCGTCCGATTTCTCGATCACGACGCCCTCGTCGCAAAAGCGCGTGACGGACAGGATGTTCTCCGACAGGTGCAGCAGCCACTGCGCGTTCTGGTGGATCTCCTCGACCATGCCGCGGCCCTCGTCCGTGAGCGTCTCGCTTTCCTCCACGGTCGCGCTCAGGCCCATGATGGCCGTCAGCGGCGTGCGGATATCGTGCGACACGCTGCGCAGGAGATTGGCGCGCATACGGTCTCTTTCCGCCTCGTAACGCAGCTGCTCCTGCCGCTTGATCTGCGTCGTGAGCGTGCTCACGAGAACGCTCACGACCAGCATGACCGCAAACGTCAGCGGATAGCCGTCGATCGTCAGGTTGAATTCGTGAAACGGGTATGTAAACAGGTAGTTCACGCTCACCACGCCGACGGCCGACGCCAGAATGCCGGGCCAATACCCGGTGGTGAAGCGCGAGACGAGCACCACAGCCAGAATGAACACGGATGTGGCAAACGGGTTATTATCGTCATAGCAGACGGACAGCAGCTCGCACACGGCAACGGCGCAGCCCATGATCAAGATGAACATGAGCGTATCGCGCAGCCATTGCGGAAGGCGCTTGCTTGCTTTCTGCATAAGCATCCCTCTTTCTGGACAGCCGTCTTGGCTCCACTGTCAGCATAGCACATTGTCCGCGCGAACGCGACGGTCTTTGCAGCCTCAGGCGCATTCTTTTCCGCCTTCTTAACGGCTGCGCAGCGTTTGGGCCGCTGTTTTCCGGAAATTTAGCACATAGATTCCTTATAATGAAGTATCTTCACAGATCCCGTCCGGAGCACGGGCGGGACATTGGGGGAAAGGAGGCAGTCACATGATCTTTGCAGCAGTTGGCGGCGGTATGATCATTACCTGCGGCGCGTTTGTGTGGTACATCCTCAAGCGCTGATGCGCGCTACCGCGTCGAGGGAGAAAAAACGGAACATGTGATCCATCACAGCAAAGGCCAGTCGGAAGCGGTTTCCGGCTGGCCTTTGCCTGTTCTTCGGATTTAACGCACGATCGCCTTCGTGCACAGCCAGTCGCACCAGTCCAGGTCGTACTTGGCGTAGACATGGGTGCTGTCGCCGCTGGCATCGGCGCGCAGGTTGCCGTTTTCGTCGTCGAAGAGCTCGTTGATGTCGATGTAGAAGATCGTCTTGCCGTCGGCGAGCGCGGCGAGCTTTTCGTTGAGCTTGTCAATGCGGGGGTTGTTGAACGTCGCGTCCGTGCTCGAGCGCGAGGGGCCGACATGCAGGTTCGCCTCGACGAAAATAATGGCGTCCGGCTGCGCGGCGCGCACGGTGTCGATGAGCGAGGAGAACTTGGCCGTGATGTCGTCCAGATCGTTGCCAAGCTCGTTGATGCCGAGCATGATGTAGACCTTGCCGAACGTTTTCTGGCTCAGCAGCTGCGGCAGCGTGACCGTGCCGACGTTTTTCACGGCAATGGCCTTGGTCTGCGCAACGTAGACGTTCAGGCCGACGTCGGCGAAATACGTCGCGTTTTTCAGGCTGCCGTATTCGGCAATACCGACGGTGCGCGAGTCGCCGATGAAGAGCGCATCGTCAAAATACGAGGCGTCCACCGTCGTGAAGTGCAGCGGCGTCGGCTCGGGCGTGGGCGTCGGCTCGGCGGTCTCTTCCGGCGCCGCCGTGACGGATGCGGCCGGCTGCTTGCCGGTATTGCTGCGGTCGATCAGGCCGCGGATGAGAAACGGTGCCGCCGCGAGCGCGGCCACCAGCAGCAGGATGAGAAAATATTGCGGTTTGATACGTTTCATACGTCAGCGCTCCTTAAAATCGGAAGTACATAAAGGGATCGTTCATGCCCTTGCTCAGGCAGAACAGGCACAGCCAGAACAGCACGGCCAGAATGACCGCCCCAACCCACGTGCCCTTGAGCCGGCGGTACAGATAAGCCGGCAGCGACGTCGAGCACACGAGGCCAAGCACGAGGAACACCCCGTAGGTCTTGCCGTACTTGAGAAAATCGAGCGGGTAAGCCGCCGCCGTGTTCGAAAACAGCGGCAGCAGGCGGCCGAAGTACGCGCCGAGCTGCCCGAGATCCGACACGGAAAACACCGCCCACGACAGCGGGATGAGCACGAGCATGTACAGATGCCCGAGCACCGGCCAGCGGTCGAGGTATTTTTTGAGCCAGAGCTTTTCGAGCGTGAGGATTCCAAACAGGCCCAGACCCCAGAGCAGGAAGTTCAGGTGCGCGCCGTGCCAGAGCCCGGTCGCCAGCCAGACGACCAAGAGGTTGAAGATCATGCGCCCGCGGCTGCAGCGGCTGCCACCGAGCGGGAAATACAGATAATTGCGGAACCATGTGCCCAGCGTGATGTGCCACCGGCGCCAGAACTCCGTCATGCTCAGCGCAAGGTACGGACAGCGGAAGTTTTCCGGCAGGTGGAAGCCGAGCATCCGGCCGATGCCGATGGCCATGAGCGAGTAGCCCCAGAAGTCGAAATAGAGCTGGAACGAATACGCGAACGCGGCCATCCACGCCAGCGGCGTCGAGAGGCTCTCAAAGCCGATCGTGGTCACATCGCTCCAGAGGCCGCCAAGCTGGTTGGCGAGCAGGATCTTGAACGCCATGCCGAACACGAACAGCTTCAGCCCGTCGACCGTCTGCCGCAGCGACACATCGCGCGTGCCAAACTCCGGCTGCAGCTGCGCATAGCTGGCGATTGGGCCGGAGACGAGCTTCGGGAACATGGTCAGGTACGTGCCGAATGTGAGCAGCGAGCGCTCCGGCGCGACCGTGCCGCGGTAGACGTCGATGAGATAGCCGCCGGCCGAAAACGTGTAAAAGCTGATGCCGACCGGCAGCGCCCAGCCCAGCAGCGGCACGGCCGCCTTGCCGCCGGACACCCAGCCGAGCACACCGTTGACGCCGGTGAGCAGGAAGTTGAGATATTTAAATAGGAACAGCCACAGGAAATTGTAGCACAGGCCGACGATGAGCCACAGCTTTGCGCGCGGCTTGTCGCGCGTGATGGCATGGCCCAGCCCGTAGTTGACCAGCACAGATGCGGCCAGCAGCGCAAAGTACGCCCACTGACCGTCCAGTCCGATGATATAAAACACACAGCTCCCAACCAGCAGCACGGCATTGCGCGCGCCGGCCGGGCGCGACGGTGTCAGATAATACACCAGCAGAAATGCCGGAAAGAAGCAAAACAAAAACGACAGGCTGCTGAAAACCACGGACCCTATCCTCCTGAACCCTCGACAAACCCGCAAAAGCAAAAATTTCGTATGAAAAGGTTAACATAAATTTCGGTGTTTGTGTGCGTTTTCCGACAAAAAAACTGCACAAACTTTCTGGCCGTTATTTGGTGGTTTTCGTGGGTGTTGCCGCGCGGGCGGAAGTGCGTGGCAGAAAAAGAAAAATCTCCGGCGCTGTGCGTTTCAGCGCCGGAGATTTTTCTTTTCTCAATATCCGATCGGGTCGGGATGTCCGCGCGTCAGCTCAGGAGCACCTCGTCGGACTCGACCTGCGCGCCCGCCACCTCGGCGAACTTTTCGAGCAGGTCCTGCTTCGTGAGCTTCTTTTTCTCCTCACCCTCGATATCGAGGATGATGTGGCCCTCGTTCATCATGATGAGGCGGTTGCCGTGAACGATGGCGTCCTTCATGTTGTGGGTGATCATCATGGCGGTGAGCTGGTTTTCGCGCACGATGCGGTCCGACAGCTCGAGCACCTTGGCCGCCGTCGCGGGGTCGAGCGCCGCGGTGTGCTCGTCGAGCAGCAGCAGCTTCGGCTTTTGCAGGGAGGCCATGAGCAGCGTCAGCGCCTGGCGCTGGCCGCCGGAGAGCAGGCCGACCTTCGCCGTCATGCGGTCCTCAAGGCCGAGGCCGAAGCTCTTGAGCTTCTCATGATATTCCTCGCGCTCCGCCTTCGTGACGCCCCAGCGCAGCGTGCGCTTCTTGCCACGGCGCGCGGCGAGGGCGAGGTTTTCCTCGATCTGCATGTTCGCGGCCGTGCCCATCATGGGGTCCTGGAACACGCGGCCGATGTACTGCGCGCGGCGGTACTCCGGCATGGCAGTCACGTCCACACCGTCGAGGATGATGCGGCCGGAGTCCACCGGCCAGACGCCCGCGACGGCGTTGAGCATGGTGGATTTACCGGCGCCGTTGCCGCCGATGACGGTCACGAAATCGCCCGGCTTCAGGTGCAGGGACAAGCCGTCGAGCGCCCGCTTTTCATTGATCGTGCCGGGGTTGAAGGTCTTGGAGATATGGTCTAATGTCAGCATATCACTTGTCTCCCTTCTTCAGGCGGTGGAACGAGCTCTTGGCCTGCCCCTTGAGATACGGCACGGCCAGGAACGCGGCCACGATCACGGCGGTGAAGAGCTTGAGATCGTTCGGGTCGAGCTTGAGCCAGAGGATGAGCACCATGACGAGGTAATACACGATGCCGCCGAGGATGACAAAGCTCAGGCGCACGGAGAAGTTGCAGCCCTTGCGGAAGAACGCATCGCACAGCACCTCGCCGATGATGACGGCGGCGAGGCCGATGACGATGGCGCCGCGGCCCATGTTGATGTCGGCAAAGCCCTGGTACTGCGCCATCAGGCCGCCGGAGAGCGCGACCATACCGTTCGAGAGCGACAGGCCGAGCACCTTCATGGCATTGATGTTGATGCCCTGCGCGCGGCTCATCGACGGGTTGGCGCCCGTGGCACGGATGGCGCTGCCCTGCTCGGTGCCGAAGTACCAGTAGAGGAGCGCGATGAGCACGGCCGCGAGCAGCAGGCCCTTCCAGATCGCGCCGGGCACGCTGCGCAGCGTCAGAAACAGGCTGTACTTATCCGGGTTGACCGGGGTGTTGGCCTTCATGCTCATGATGCGCAGGTTGATCGAGTAGAGCGCGAACTGCGTCAGGATGCCGGCGAGGATGGCCGGGATGCCGAGCTTCGTGTGCAGCAGGCCGGTCACGAGACCCGCGAGCAGACCCGCGACCACGGCCACGAGCAGCGCCGCCCATGCCGGCCAGCCGGCGATGATGAGCATGACCGTCACGGCGCCGCCAGTGGTGAACGACCCGTCGACCGTCAGATCGGCGACGTCGAGCAGGCGGAACGTGATGTACACGCCCAGGGCCATGATGCCCCAGATGATGCCCTGGGCAACGCCGCCGGGCAGACGCGAAACCAGATTCGGCAGGCTCAGGGACGCAAGAACCAGTGAATTCATAAAATTACCTCATCGTGTAGAGTATCCCTGCCGCAGAAACTGCGGCAGGGAGCCGGGAATCGTGTTGAAAATCAGCCGATGGCCTCGTAGTCGCTCGGGATGGTGACGTTGTAGAGGCTAGCCATGTCGGAGTTGTACTTCTTGACCGGGTTCGGGTAGTACTCGATCGCCATGGTGGAGATATCGGCCTCGCCCTTGAGGATCTTCACGGCCATCTCACCGGTGGTGCGGCCGAGCTCGTAGTAGTCGATGGACAGCGTTGCAACGCCGCAGGCCTTGCAGATGCCCTCCTCGCCGGCGATGATGGGCTTCTTGGCGGCGCTCTTGATGGCCTCGGCGCAGGAGGCGGCGGTGTTGTCGGTCGGGATATAGAGCACGTCGTTTGCGTCGCTCGCCGTGCCGGTGACGGAGACAACATCGTTCGTGTCGGAGAAGGTGTATGTATTCACGGTGCAGCCGGTCTTCTCAAGCGCGGCCTTGACGACCTCGACCTGGTAGACGGAGTTCGGCTCGCCGGAGCAGTAGATGATGCCGACGTTCTTGGCGTCCGGGAACAGTTCCTGGATCATGGCCGCCTGCTGGTCGAGCGGGGCCAGGTCGGACGTGCCGGAGATGTTGCCGCCGACGGTGCCGCTGAAGTTATCGATGCCGAGCGCAACGCCGTACTCCGTGACAGCCGTGCCGAGGATCGGAATGTCCTTCGTGGCGGCGGCCGCAGCCTGCAGCGCGCCGGTCGCGTTGGCGAGGATCAGATCCACGCCGCTGGATACGAAGCCGTTGCAGATGGTGGCGCAGGTGGCGCTGTCACCGGCGGCGTTCTGCTCGTCGAAGGTGACGTTCTCGGCGCCGAGCGCGTCGGTGATGGCGTCGCGGAAGCCCTTGGTGGCCGCGTCGAGCGCGTCGTGCTGCACAAGCTGGCAGATGCCGACGGTGTAGTGCTTATTCTCGGCCTTGTCGCCGTTGCTGCCGCAGGCGGCCAGGGACAGGACCATGACCACGGCGCAGAGCAGGGCAGTGATTTTTTTGATGTTCATGCGTTTTTTCCTCCTAAATGTAGTCCCGGCAAAGAAAAAAGCCACACAGTCGTCTGTGCAGCCTTGTCAAAACCGGATCGGGAAGTCTCAGATGGTTCTGGTATTTTTGCAGCACAAACGACTATTACTCTCGCTAAAGTAATAGTAGGAATATGCGCTTGCAAATCGCTCCAGACGCATGTTTGCGGCCTCCTGTACTGAAGATGTGCCTACTTTAGCGCTTTTAGCCGATAAAGTCAACCCCGTTTTTCAGAATTTATTTACTTTTGGCATTTGTGCACAATTCTTTCGGCGTACCTCTGTGTATTTCCGTTATTTTACGCCGCCGCGCCGCAGCATTGACGCTCCCGGCCGGGTGTGCTATGATTGATAAAAATGTAAATGCATTTGCTTTGGGAGGAGGCGCGCCATGAAAACACCGCAGCAGCTGCTGCAGCAGACGCTGGAAGTGGGCGAATGCCTGCTGCCGGACGCATCGCCAGGCGGCCGCACGCCGTACCCGACCGTGTTCGTGCACGGTCTGCTGGGCTGGGGCGCGCGCGACGCGCTCTACCGCGCCGTGCCCTACTGGGGGCTCGCGGCGGGCGATGTGCTGGGTTATCTCAACGCCTGCGGGTATGACTGCCGCGCCGCCTCGGTGGGCATCATCTCGAGTGCGTGGGACCGCGCGTGCGAGCTCTATGCCGAGCTCACCGGTGGTACTGCCGACTACGGCATCGCGCACGCGCAGCGCTTCGGCCACGCGCGCTTCGGCACGGCGTACCCGAACCCGCTCGTGCCCGATTGGGGCGCGGACAGGCCCGTCGACCTCGTGGGCCACAGCTTCGGCGGCGCGACGGCGCGGCTGCTCATGCAGCTGCTCGCACACGGCTGCCCGGAGGAGGTGCAGGCGGCCGAGGCCGCGGGCGAGGCGCCCTCGCCGCTGTTCACCGGCGGAAAGGCGGGTTGGGTGCACGCGCTGGTCGCCATCGCCGCGCCGCACGACGGGTCCACGTTTCTCAACGTGCAGCCGGACGCGGCAAATGCGCTCTCGACGCTGTTTCTGGGCGCGGCGCGCGCGCTCGGCATCTCGGCATTCAAGGGCGTGTACGACTTCCGGCTCGACCAGTTCGGCATCCGGCGCAATCCGGACGAGCCGCTCACGACGGCGGCGCTGCGCATGCTGGCGCAAAATCCGCTGCCGGCAGGCGACAACGCCTTTGACGACCTGCGCCCCGCGGGCGCGCGCGCGCTCAATGCGCGCATCGAAACGCTGCCGGACACGTGGTATTTCTCCATCCCCTGCTGCCGGACGCTGCCGCGCCTGCTCACGCACGACCAGAAGCCCGACACGGCCATGACGCCGCTGCTCTGGCCGTTTTCGACCGCGATGGGGCGCGACGGCGCGGGCATGCCGCGCGACTGGCTGCCGAACGACGGGCTGGTCAACACGATCTCCGCCCGCTATCCCGGCGGCGCGCCGCACGCGGACTTTGCGCCCGGACAGACGCCGGTGCGCGGCGTGTGGCAGGTGCTGCCGGTCGAGCATCTCGACCACCTGGCCGCGATCGGCGGCGTGATGAACACCGGTGTCGTGCGCACGCGCCTGTTCTTCCGCCGGGTCATGGCGCTGCTCGATGCGGCCGCCGCGGCCGACGCCAACTCGTGATCCCCGCCCGAGACCGGGCATACGATACCGCAAAGTGCACAAGATAAGATAAGGAGTGTATGGATTATGGATTCTATTGAAAGCTATCTGCGCAAGCTGATCGTCGCCTCCGTGGGCGCGGCCGACCTCGGCTGCGAAAAGCTCGGCAAGCTGCTCGACGAGTGCGTCGCGCGCGGCGAAGTGACCGTGGAGAAGGGCCGCGTGCTCAACGAAGAGCTCAAGCGCACCTGCAAGCAGGCCGCCGCCAAGGACGCGGACGAAAAGCCCGCCGTGGACGTGGACGCCATGAGCGCCGACGAGCGCGAGGCGCTGCTGCAAAAGCTGCTGGCCAAGAAGGAAGCAGACTGATGGCCGGCCCCGCCGCGCAGCTCGACGAGGCCAAGCGCTTCGCCGAGATCGTCGCCATACTGCAAAAGCATCACCTCGTTCAGGGGCTGACGCCGGAGAAGGTCCGCGATATTTTCGTGGACCTCGGGCCGACGTTTGTCAAATTCGGACAAATTCTGTCCATGCGTTCGGACATTCTGCCCAAAGAATACTGTGCCGCGCTCGAGACGCTGCGCACGGACGTGACGCCCATGCCGCTGACCGAGGTGGAGGACATCCTCACGCAGGCCTACGCCCGCCCGTGGCAGGAGGTCTTTTCGGACATCGGCATCCGGCCGCTCGGCTCGGCCTCCATCGCGCAGGTGCACGCCGCGACGCTCACGGACGGCCAGCGCGTGGTCGTGAAGGTGCAGCGCCCGGACCTGTACGACATCATGAGCCGCGACGTGCGCCTGCTCAAGCGCGCCGCCGCGCTGCTCAAGTACACGCCGCTTGCGAGCGCACTGGATTTTCACGCCGTGCTCGACGAGATCTGGCACACCGTGCAGGAGGAGCTCGACTTCACGATCGAGGCGAACAACATCGCCGAGTTCAAGCGCCTCAACGACGGCGTGGCCTACGCCGACTGCCCGGCCACGTACCCGAAGTGGTGCACGAAGAACGTGCTCGTCATGGAGTACATCGCCGGCCACCAGATCGACGATGCCGACGGTCTGCGCGCCGACGGGTATGATCTCAACGAGATTGCCGTCAAGCTCGTGCACAACTACATCCGCCAGATCACGGTCTACCGCTTTTTCCACGCCGACCCCCATCCCGGCAACATCCGCGTGCAGGGCGGGAAGATCATCTGGCTCGACCTCGGCATGATGGGCCGCATCAGCCCGCGCGAGGCGGAGCTGTACATGGGCATCATCCGCACGATCTATGACCAGGACGTGCCCGCCCTGACGCAGACGCTGCTCGCGCTCGGCCAGTACGACCGCGCGCCCGACCAGCAGGCGCTCACGGAGCGCATCGGCATCTTTCTGCACAAGTATGAGTCCATGCCGATGGCCGATATGGACATGGGTGTGCTTGTGGACGAATTCGTGCAGATCCTGAACGAATACGGCGTGTCCGTGCCCGCCTCGCTGACGATGCTCGGGCGCAGCTTGCTCGTCATTCAGGGCATGCTCACGAGCGTGTCGCCGGACGCGAACGTCATCGAGATCGTGGCGGAGTACGTCAAGAACACCGCCCTGAGCCGCGAACACATTGAAAAGAAGGTCAAGACGCTCGCGCAGCAGCTCGCCCGCTCGGGCGAAAAGCTCACGGTGCTGCCGACGCAGCTGTCGGCTTTTTTGAGCAAGGCCAACGCTGGGCAGCTGACCGTCAACGTGAAAAAGTCGTGGTCGGACGCGGCGCGCGCCGCGCAGTCGAAGCTGCTGAACCGGCTCATCTTTGCGTTGCTGGACTGCTCGCTGCTGTTCTGCGCAGCCATCACCTGCCTTGCCCCGCTGCCGCGGGTGCTGGGGCTGCCGTGGCCGGCGCTGGTGTTTTTCGCCGCCGCCGTCACCGTGACGATCGCGCTGTTTGACCTCCGGCGCTGGTCGGTGTGAAAGTATCCAAAGAAAGAATGACCGCCCCGGCCGGGGCGGTCATTCTTTTTAAATATCGCCGCGGCGGCGCAGCGCGTCCAGAAATGCCGTGCAGCCGAGCACGAGATCGTCATACGTCGTGCCAAAGTCGTCCGTATACCACGGGTCGGCGATGCCGCGCTGCAGGCCCGCAAACGACAGCAGCGCTCGGATCTTCCCGTCCGGGTCGTACGGGAGGATGCGGCGGAGGTTGCGCGCGTTGTTCTCGTCCATCGTCAGCAGCCAGTCGTAATCATCGTAGTCGCACGGCGTGACCTGCACGGCGGCGCGGTGGCCGACCGGGATGCCGTGGGCGCGCAGCTCGGCGCGCGCGGGCGGGTAGACGTCGTTGCCGATCTCCTCGCGGCTCGTCGCCGCCGAGGCGATCTGAAACTGCGCCGCGAGCCCCTGCCGCCGCACCATGTCCCGGAGCAGATACTCCGCCATCGGGCTGCGGCAGATGTTGCCGTGGCAGATAAAGAGCACTTTGACCATTGGGATCGCAATTCCTTTCGACCGTGATGGCCCATTATAACACAGCGCGGCGCAAAAGCAAAACCGGGGTGCAGGCAGCTGCCTGCGCCCCGGTTTTTTCTTTCCCTGCGCCTTACTGCGCCCGCTGCGCGCGCTGCCGGAGCGTGAACCCGGCGGCCACGAACGCCAGCACGAGCAGCGCCAGCGCCGCGCACAGGCACAGCGTGCGCAGCGCACCGTGACCGGCGGCCAGCATGGCGATCAGGCAGCCGACGGACAGGATCGCCGCCAGCGCCGTGCACCACGCCACGGCCTTTTCTCTCCTGTGGCCGAGGCACACGCCCGCGAACGCGAGCGCACCGGCCGCGAACAGCACGATGCAGATGCCCGTCCAGACCGCCGCTTCCGTGCGCGCGGTGTCCATATCCGCCGCGTAGAGGTCCTGCGCGAGCGCGCAGATGTCACCATAGCTCGCGGACGAACCGGCGCGTGTGCGCAGCGTCTCGTCCTGCATGAGCACGGCGATGCCCTGCTCCAGCCGCTCGGTGTCGTCCTCATACGGGGTGAGCGCCGCGAGATCCTGCGCCAACTGCTGCCGGTTCGCCGCCAGCGTCTGCCGGCCGGCGGCCAGCGTGCCGGCCGCCGTGTCGAGTTTGCTCTGCCCGGCCGCGATCTCGGCTGCCGCAGCGTCGAGCGCCTGCTGCCCGGCGGTGAGTTGCGCCTGTGCATCCTGCAGCTGCTGCTCCGCCGCGGCGATCTGCGCCGCGCCGTCAGAGAGCTTTGCCTGCCCGGCCTCATACGCCTGCACGAGCGACTCGATGGAGTACCCCGTGCCGATCAGCTGCGTCTCATAAAGCTGCTTTTGCGCCGTCACACCCGGCCAGAGCAGCGCGGCCTTGGCCAGGTCGCCGCTTGCGACCGCCGCGTCATACTCCGCCTGCCGGTCGAGATAGCGCTGATAGGCCGGGTGCACCGCGTCGTACACCGGCTGGATCTTAGCCAGCTGCGCCTGTCCGGCGGCGTATTCCTCCTTCGCCGCGGCAAGCTGCTCCTGCCCGGCGGCATAGTCGGCCTTGCCCTGCTCGAGCTGCGCCTGCCCGGCGGCATACTGCGCTTTGGCCGCGGCGAGCTTTTCGCTGCCGGCGTCATACTCCGCCTGCCCGCTCTGAAGCTGGCTCTGGCCGACGTTATCCGTCACGACGCCCGTGGCAAACGAGAGCTTGAGCGCGTCATACGTCTCCTGCTGCGCGCCGAGCGACGCCGCCAGCTCGCCAAGCGAGTGGGCGTTGTCGCATAGCTGCGTGTCGGCGGCGACACGGTCGGCCCGCTTCTGCTGCGTGCGCACGACGCTGCACGGCGACACGGCCATGACGAACACCGCCGCCGCGAGCAGCACCCAGCGGGCCGCGCGGCTCGCCGCAGTCAGCGGCAGGCGACGCTGCGCAGGCAGCGCGGTCCGGCGCACGAAGGTATCGCCCAGCAGCAGAAGCTGCGGCAGCACGAACAGCACGAGAAACACCGTGATGAGCGACCCGACGCCCACGAACCGGCCCATGCCGGCCACCGCGCCGGACGAGACGCGCGCGCCGATGAGCAGGCCGGCGGAGATGAGCATCGTGCCGGATGTGATGATGGTCGGGAAGGCGAGGTTCAGCGCCGTGATCATGGCCTCGCGCGGGCCCTGATCGGCGCGTGCCTCGGTATAGTGCGAGGCGACGACGATCGCATAGTCCACGTTGCAGCCCATCTGAATGGCGCTGGCCACGAGATAGACCATGAAGAGCACATACTCGCCCGTGAGCACCGTGATGCCGAAGTTGATCCAGATGCTGCCCTGAATGACAAGCGTGAGCAAAATGGGCATACCGAGCGAGCGGAACGTGAACAGCAGCACGAGCATGACCATGAGGATGGACATGGCGCTGACCATGACGTTGTCCTGCGTGAACGTTTGCTCGGACCCGTAGGCGGACATGGCGTCGCCGACGAGATAGCTGTCGGTGGGGTAGTACTGGTGCACGACGGCGTGGATGCGGTCGAGCAGAGCAAACGTCTCGTCCCCGTCCGAGGCCGCGGCAAGCGTGAGCACGAGACGGTGGTACGACGTGCCCTCGAGTTGCGCGCTGGCGCGCTCGAGCTGGCTGCTGAGCGCCGTGACCTGCGCCGCCTGCGCGGCGCTGAGCGTGACGGTGCCGTCGGCGATCTTGTCATTCAGGAATTCGAACAGCTTCAGCAGCGGCACCTGATAGCCGCTCAGATCCTGCGCAGCCGTCTGCGCGGCGCCGTTTTCGGCCGCGTAGAGCGCGAAGAGCGCCTGCGCGCTCGTGCTGTCCACGTCGCTGAGCTGCGCGAACGTCCGGTAATCGACCGCGTCCGCCAGCCGGTAGCCGCCGGCCGCCTCCAAGCCCGCAATGCCGACGGCGCTCTTGACCTCCGGCAGAGCCGAGAGGGCGTCGAGCAGCGCGGCCTCCTGGGTATAATCCCCGGCCGGGACGACGACGGCCAGCACCGTCTCGTCGCCGAAATCATCCGTGATCGCCTGCGACGCGGTGCGGTTGACGTCCGCGTTGTGCGTTTTGAGCGGCGCTTCACTGTAGACGTAGCTGACGCGGTTGGCGCCGATGCACGCCACGACGAGCACAGCCGCGAACACCAGCGGCACCACGCGGCGCGTCCGCCACGCGAGACGGCCGACGCCCGAGATCTTCGGCACGAAGTTGCGGTGCTTCGTCTTATCCATGGCTGGGCCGAGCTTGAGCAGCAGCCCCGGCATGAGCAGGAACACCGTCAGCATGCTGATCAAGATCGCCTTGATGAGCACGATGCCGAGGTCGCGCCCGAGGCCGAACTTCATGAACGTCATGGCGACGAGGCCCGCAATGGTCGTCAGGCTCGAGGAGCTGATGACGGTAATGGATTTTTCCAGCGACTCGATGACTGCCTCGCGCACCGGCAGCGTCTCATGCGCCTGCTTGTAGCGGTTGCAGAAAATGATGGCGTAGTCCACCGACATGGCCAGCTGCAGCAGGATGGCAACGGCGTTGGACACGAACGAGATTGTGCCGAAAACGAAGTTCGTGCCCTTGTTGATGAGCGCCGCCGCGAGGAACGTGATGAGCAGGATGGGCACCTCGGCATACGTCGAGGACGTGAACGTGAGCACCGTGACGAGGATGATCGCCACGATGACGAGCAGGCCGCGCACCTCGCCGTTGATCTGATCGGAGATGCTGTAGCCCTCGGCGGAATAAATGTACGCGCCGCTGCCGTCGAGCAGGTCGCGCAGGGCCTTCACGGTCTGCGCGCACGTGTCCGACCCCTCCAGATCCGACAGGCTGACGCTCAGCAGCGCGCTGCCCGTATCGTTCATCGTGTACGTGCAGCTGTCCACCCCGTCGACCGCGTGGATCTGCTCCGCCGTGGCCGCGGCGGCGTCTGCGTCCGTGTCGCGCAGGAGAATCTTCGCCGACCCGTAGGTCTGGAACTCCTGCTCCATGATGTCCAGCCCCTGCCGCGTCTCGGAATCGGCCGGCAGATAGGCCGCAACGTCGTTTTCGACCTTCACCCAGCCGGACGCGACCGCGGAAAAGACCAGCAGCGCGGCAAAGACGACGAAAAACAGCCGGTAATGGTCGACGATCCATTCCGATGCACGGTGCAGCGGGGACGGTTTCTGATTCATAATGGGATCACCACTCCTTACCCCGACAAAAACGCGGGGGTTGACTTTTTGATAACAGAAAGATAAGCTGAAAAATGATGAATTACAAATGTCAGTTATCGTGAAAGTGTAAGATATTTATCGTTTGTTCCGCTCGTGTCGTTTGTTCGATATGATACGATGGGCGTAAAGGAGTGCGGCATCATGGAAAAAAAGAACGATCTGCGCGTGCAGAAAACCTATCGTGCGCTCATGGCGGCGTTCGAGGCGCTGATGGCCGAGGAGACGTTTGACGACATCACGGTCAATGAGCTGTGCGCCCGGGCGCTCATCCGCCGCCCGACGTTCTACTCGCATTTTGAAGATAAGTACGACTTCCTGCGCTTTTACCTCAACGAGATCCAGTGGCAGATCGAGAGCGAGGCCGACGCCGCGACCGACTCGCCCGTGGAGCATTTCCAGCGCTCGTGGCGCGCGCTCATCGCCTTTATAGACGAGCGCCCGGCGCTCATCCGCATGGGCCTGCGCAGCAAGTCGCTGCCGATCATCTTCGAGATCATCAGCGAGCACATCTTCGCCAGTTCCAGCCGGCGCGTGCGCGCCTACTGCGGCGCCGTGACGGACAGCCCGGAACTTGCCGACACGCTGGCGACGTTCACCGTCGGCGGGCTCATCCAGAACCTCAAGCGCTACCTGACCGAGCCGAACCTCGACCCGGACGCGCTGACAGCGGAGATGACCACCGTCTTTGAGCACCTGTGGAATTCCTTCACGTCGGAAGCAGTATGAAGACGGCCTGACCTGGCTGCTGCTGATCGAAGTGCTGCACTTTTGAAAACAAAAGGCTTGCAATGTTTTGCCGCCTGCGGGCGGCAAACGCTGCGAGGCTTTTTGAACACGCGGAAAGGCGGCGTACCATAATCGGTACGCCGCCTTGTTTTTTCTGTGCATCTGTTGGGTTACGGCCAGGGCGCCCGCGCCGCCTTGGGCGGTTTGGGGGTCTTGGGGGCTTTGGGCGCCTTCGGCGGGTACAGCCGGCGGCGCAGGTCGCGCGGCAGCACCCAGCGGTCGAGCAGGGCGAGCATGCCGGGCAGAAACAGCAGGATGAGGATGATGGCCGAGAACGCGCCGATGGAGATCGTGCGGCAGATCTGCTCGATGGTCGGGTTGCCGAAAAATTTCCCGACGACCGCCGTGACGAGCACCATGATCGAGCCGGAGGTGAGCACCGTGTGGATGCTGCCGCGGTAGGCGGCGATGAGCGCGTCGCGCACGGACATGCTCTCGCGCATCTCGCGGTAATAGCTCGTGTAGAGGATGCCGTAGTCGATCGTCGCACCCATGAGGATGCACTCGACGATCAGCAGCGCAAGGTAGTAGATCTCCAGCCCCTGCAATCCGACGACCGTGACGGTGATGAACACGCCGCACTGAACGATCAGCACGAGCAGCGCCGGAATGACGAGCGAGCGGAACGTGAACACGACGACGAGGAAGATCGACGCCGCCGTCAGGAGCGTGATGAGCAGCAGCTCGCTGTCGAAGCTGTTTTCCATCTCGTAGACCATGGCGCTGTTGCCGATGAGGTAATAGTCCCCGGTCGTGACGGCGTCGAGATCCTGCATGAGCTGCGCGATGAACGCGCTCGTCTCGTCCGACTCGCCCGGCAGCGTCGTCGTGAGCACGAGGCGGGAGTATTTACTGCCGCGCAGCTGCGTGACGGCGTCGGTGAGCATCGTCTGCGCGTCGGTGATCTGCGCGCGCATGTCGTCGGTCAGGAAGGAAGCAAAGCGCGCGTCCGTGAGCAGATCGTTCTGCAGGTAATCAAACAGCTCCTGCATGGACATCGTCCACGAGGCATCGCTGCTGTACACGCTGGCATAGTAGAGAAACAGCAGCTCCATCGTGCCGCGGTCCAGCTGGCTGGAAAGGCCCTGAAACAGGTTTGCCAGTTCCGCCGCCGTATAACTCCGGCCGGAGGCGACCGCGTCGATGACCGTGCGCGCCGACCGGAGCTGGCTGGTATCCACGCCGCTGAGCTGGTCGGCAAAGCGCGCGTCCGGCAGCACCTCCTGGCACAGGAAGTCCACAAACTGCTGCACCGAGAGCGTCCAGCCGCTCGTGTCGCCGTGGCGGCTGATGTAGAGCAGGTAGAGCTGGCGCACCTGCCCGGCGTCCATGCCGAGGAGGTCGGCAAGCTCCGCCGCCGAGTAGCTCGTGCCGTCGACCGAGCCGTTGATGATCCGGCTGAGCATCGTGATCTGCTGCGCCTGCGTATCATCGAGCAGGGCGCTGTGCTCGGCGAGGAAGTTGACCAGGGTCTGCATCGAAACGTTCCAATCGCCCGTGAGCAGGTCGCCGTTGAGCGTGTGGTATGCCACGAACAGCAGCCGGACGGTATCCTCGTCCATGCCGAGCATCTGCGCGATCTCGTCGCAGCCGCGCGGCGTGGTCATGGCGCTCACGTCCGTGAACGTCTGCAGCGTGGCCGCCTGCTCGCGCGCCGAGGCGTCGACCATGTCGGCCATGGTGGAGTCGGTGAGCACTTCGTTGACGAGGAAGTCGGAGAAGGCGGGCAGCGTCATGCCGCCGGTGCTCGCATCGCCGTGCTGCGTGTAGTAGTAGAGCAGCAGCTGTTTGGCGTCCGCCGCGTCCATGCCGAGAAAGTCCGCCAGCGACTCCGCCGTCCGCTGCTGCGTGAGCGCGGCAGGGTCGGTGAACTTTTGCAGTGTCTGAAGATTGGCCGTCATGCCCGCGTCGAGATACGGCGCGAAGGCGGCATTATTTGCCACGTGGTCGGTGACAAAGCGCAGAAACCGCCCGGCCGGGATGGTCACGGCGCGGCCGCCGCTGTGGGCATCGTAATAGATCATGCCCAGCATATCTGCGCTGACCGGGATGCTGGCGTCGAGCGCGCCGACGACATTGGCCATCTGCGCGGCGGTGTACTGCCTGCCGAGCGTGGTGGAGTAGGCCATGGCGCTCTTGACGTTCGGGTCGGCCTCGAGCCGGTCCGCCAGCGCGGCCACGGCGTCCTCGTCGGCGTTGTTGTACAGCACGACGATGGGGTTGTCCGGCGGGAACACCTCCGCGACCGGGTCGGCGTCCGTGAGCGTGTAGGCGATCTGGGTCGACAGCTGCAGGATATACGTACCCGCGAACAGCAGCACGAACGCCGCTGCGATCGCGCCGCGCCACCGGTAGCTGAAGCGGCCGAGCGCCGCGAGCGCGCTCCGGCGCTCGCGCTTGGGCGCGCGCGGCTTTTTCGTCGTCTTGCGCACGAGCTTATCCGCCCACAAAATCAGGCCGGGCAGCACCGTGAACACGCACAGCAGGCTGCACAGCACGCCCTTGGCCAGCACGATGCCGAGATCCATGCCGATCTTGAAGCGCATGAACACCAGCATCAGCAGGCCCACGATCGTCGTGACCGAGCTGCCGGTGATCGAGCCGAACGCCGCCGTGAGCGCGCGCGTCATGGCGGCCTCGCGGTCGGGATCGGCCTGCAGCTCCTGCCGGTAGCGGTTCATGAGGATGATGGAGTAGTCCATCGAGAGCGCGAGCTGCAAAATGGCCGAGATGCTCGCCGTGACGTCAGACGTCTCGCCGAGGATGATGTTCGTGCCCTGATTGAGCAGCACCGCCACGCCGATCGTCAGCAAAAACAGCACCGGCTCAAAGTATGACGGGCAGGCGATGAGCAGGATCGTCGTCACAAGCACGATCGAGAGGATGAACACGATCGGCGGGATGTCCGGTGTCGAGGTGTCGTCGCTGCGCACGGCCACGTCGTAGCCGTCAAAGCGGTCGGCCACGTCGCGCTCGATCTGCGCCTCCTCGTCGGACTTGTAGTCATACTGCGTCGTGAGCTTGTAGAGCGTGGCATCGCCGCGGTTATAGTCGTCACTGTCCGGCTCGTAGGCCACGCTGTCCACATTCGGGATCTCCGCCAGCTGCTCGCGGATGGCGAGCTTGTCGCGCGCGTCCAGCCCGCGGAACATGACGCGGATGGTGTACGTCTCCGTCACGTTGGGGAAGGCCTCGTTCATGCGGTCCATGCCGATCTTCATCTGCGAGCTGTCCGGCAGGTACTTGGTCATGTCGGTGTTGATGCCGACAAAGGGCATCAGCGCCGCGCAGACCACCGCCAGAGCCAGCATGACGACAAGCAATAGCCTGCGTTTTTTGACGATGAAAGCTGCGATCTTCTGCATGGTTGGGGAAACTCCTTTCGCGCGCTGGCAGGTAGTCAAAAGCAAAAAACCAATGGTTAGAGTCAATTGAATATTATAGCACATCGGCGAAAAATGTGGTATGCTTATTTAAAACATTTTTAAATAGATATATTAAGGAGGCTATCCGATGAAAAACGATTTTCTGACACTCATAAAGACCCGGCGGAGCATCCGCACCTACAAGCCGGACGCCGTGCCCGCAGACACACTCGCGCGCGTGCTCGAGGCCGGCACCTACGCCCCGTCGGCCATGGGCGAGCAGTCGGCGACGATCGTCGCCGTGGAGACGAAAGCTTACCGCGACCGTCTGACAAAACTCAACGCCGCCGTGATCGGCAGGGACGTCGACCCCTACTACGGCGCGCCAGTGATCGTGGTCGTGCTCGGCGACGGAGAGCGCGCAAATTATCTGGCCGACGGCAGCTGTGTGCTCGAAAACCTCATGCTGGCCGCGCACGCCGAGGGGCTCGGCACCGTGTGGGTCAACCGCGAGCGCGAGATCTTTGACAGCCCGGACGGCAAGGCGCTGCTGCGCGACTGGGGCCTGCCGGAGACGCTGCGCGGCGTCGGCGCGATCGCGCTCGGCTATGCCGCCGGCCCTGCACCGGAGGCCGCCCCGCGCAAGGAAAACTACATCGTACACGTCTGAGCATTCGCTCAAGCGGAAAGCCCGCCCGCCGGAGTTCCGGCGGGCGGGCTGCTATGTTATGTAGAAAAAACGTCTCAGTCGACGTGGATGACCGACTCGGTCAGCTCCGCGGCGGTCACGTTGGGGTTGTGATAGTGCTCGCGGCGGTCGGTGATCCTGCCGATCGAGATGGCCTGCTGCGGGCAGTACTGGTTTCGCAACAGTGCGGTGCTCGAGGCGCTCGTGCAGATCCACCGGACGGACATTTTGTTCGACAGTCTGCGCCGCAGCTCCGGCCTGATCCAGGCGCTGCAGTCGCTGGCGGACGATCCCGCGCAGTTTGATTATTTCGTCGCCATCATCACGTCGTCCATGATCGGCGTGCTGACCGTCTGGGTCGAGCACGGCAAGACGGAGGATCAGATGGTGCAAAAGCTCACGAGCGCCTTCATCGAGATGGCGATCCTGGAGCTGCCCGGCTGAGAAAACCCGGCCCTTCCCGCAATGGAAAGGGCCGGGTTCCTGTTTGCTTTTACGGCACGATGCGTGTGCCGCTCTCGCCGCGCATGGCGGCCGGGGCCTGCTCGAGCGAGGCGATGACGGCGCGCCGCCGCCAGCCGCTGCGCACGAACTGCACGGCCGCGGCCACCTTCGGCTGCATGGAGCCGGCGCCGAACTGCCCGGCGCGCAGATAGGTCTCCGCCTCATCCACGTGCAGCTCGTCGAGCGCCCGCTGCTCCGGCGTGCCGAAGTTCAGGCAGACATGGTCGACCGCCGTGAGGATGAACAGATAGTCCGCGCCGACGGCTTCGGCCAGGCACGCGGAGGCAAAGTCCTTGTCGATGACGGCGTCCACGCCGTAGTAGTCCCCGTGCGCGTCGCGCACGACGGGCACACCGCCGCCGCCGCAGGCGATGACGATATACTCACTGTCGAGCAGGTTCAGAATCGAGCGCCGCTCGGCAATATCCACCGGCTTCGGCGAGGCGACGACGCGCCGCCAGCCGCGGCCGGAGTCCTCCCGCATACGCAGGGACGGATCGTCACGCATCATCTGCTGCGCGGCGGCCTCATCGTAAAACGCACCGATGGGCTTCGTCGGCTCGCCGAACGCGGGGTCGTCCGGGTCGACGACGACCTGCGTGACGACCGTCGCCACCTGCCAGGGCATACCATTGGCGCGCAGCGTGCGGCGCATGCCCTGCTGCAGGTGGTAGCCGATATAGCCCTGGCTCATGGCCGTGCACTCCGGCAGCGGCATGGGCGCGACCTTGGGGTTCGTTTTCGCGGCGGTGTCGAACGCCGCCTGGATCATGCCGACCTGCGGGCCGTTGCCGTGGCTGATGATGATCTCGTGGCCCTGATGGATAAGCCCGACGAGCGCCGGGCACGCGGCGGCCACGCGATCGCGCTGCTCCGCCGGCGTGCTGCCTAGCGCGTTGCCGCCGAGGGCAATGACGATTCTGGCCATGGCGTCACCTGTGCTGCGGCGCGGGCTGCTGCTGCGTGATGCAGTGGATGTTTCCGCCGCCGAACGCGACCTCGCGCGTCTGCACGCCGACCACGCGGCGGTCGGGGAACATGGCCTGCACCTGCTGCACGGCGAGCGCGTCGTTCGCGTCGCCGTACTGCGGCAGGATAACGCCGCCGTTGACGATGAGGAAGTTCATATACGACGCGATGGCGACCTCGCCGTCCTCGCGCGGGATCGTGCCCTCCACGGCGTCGATCGTCGCCGCGCCCTGCAGCAGGCAGGGCTGCTGCGTCAGGCAGAGCTTGTGCACCTTCAGTTTGCGGCCCTTGGCGTCCGTCGCCTGCGAGAGCGTGTCGTAGGCGTCGCGCGCCGGCTGATAGAACGGGTTTTGCGGGTCGTCCGTCCAGATGCAGGCGACCTCGCCCGGGCGGATGAAGCAGGCCACGTCGTCGATGTGGCCGTTGGTCTCCTCGGGGTCGATGCCGTCGCGCAGCCAAAGCACCTTCTCGCAGCCGAGATAGTCGCAGAGCATGCGCTCGATCGCGCCGCGGTCCATGTCGGGGTTTCGCCCCTCGGACAGCAGGCACATCTCGGTCGTGAGCACGGTGCCCTCGCCGTCGACGTGGATGGAGCCGCCCTCGAGCACGAAGCCCTCGGTGCGGTAGGAATCGACGCGCTCGATCTCGCAGACCTTCTGCGCGACCTGATCGTCGAGATCCCACGGGAAATAGAGCCCGTCGACCAGCCCGCCCCAGGCGTTGAACGTCCAGTCCACGGCGCGCACGCCGCCGTTGCCGTTGACGAGAAACGTCGGTCCGCAGTCGCGGATCCAAGCGTCGTTGCTCGCCATCTCGACGACGCGCACGGCGCGCGGCAGGCGCTCGCGCGCATTCTGGTACTGCGCCGGGGAGACGCAGACCGTCACGGGTTCAAACTGCAAAATGGCCGTGGCCACGTCCAGAAAGGCTTTCTGCGCGGGCTTGGCGCCGCCGCGCCAGTTGTCGTTGCGCTCCGGCCAGAGCATCCAGACGCCGGCCTGCGGCTCAAACTCCGCAGGCATCCGGTAGCCGTCGAGCTTCGGCGTAGAGCCGGTGATTCGTTTTGCCATAACGTTTTCCTCCTAGGAATGATGCCGGCGCGCACGCGCCGCGATGAGAATTTCGCCGATGACGATGCTGAGGATCGACCCGATCGTGATCGGCAGATAGTACGAGAGCGTGTCCGTATCGAACGACAGCGGCACCGCCGTGAAGAAGATCGAGATGAGGATGAGCGCCATGGGCACATAGGCCAGCACGCGCAGCATCCCGTGCCCACCCGGCACGCGAAACGGCCGCTCGGAATCGGGGTCGATCTCCCGCAGGCGCAAAAACGCCGGGAACACGGGCGCATAGCTCAGCAGGAGCATGACGAGGTTGAGCGCGAAAAAGCTCCAGAACAGGGACGAATCCGGCGAGAGCAGCTCGATGATGATGCCGAGGATGCACACGACGCTCGCCACGATGCCGCTCGTGAGCGCGGAGCCGATGGGCATGTCGTTTTTCGCCCAGCGCTTTGCAAAGATCGCGGGCATGTCGCCGTTTTCGGCGGCGTAGGCCGCCGTGGAGTTCACGCCCATGGACCACGAGATCATGTTGCCGAACAGCGTGACGAGAAACAGCAGCGCCACCGCGCCGACGAACCAGCCGCTCGTGCGGCCGGTCATGAGCGAGACGGCGTCGATGAGGCCCGAGTCCTCGCTGATCTCGTGCGTGGGGATGGCCGCGCCGATGCCGAAGGCCGAAAACAGGTAGATGAGCGCGATGACGATGCCGCCGGTGACGACGGCCTGCGGGATCTGGCGCTTGGGGTCGCGCATATTGTCGGCATACGTGCACACGACCTCGAAGCCCAGGAAGTTGAAGATGATGACCGAGATATACGACAGGCTGTGCAGGTCAAACCCCGGCAGGAACGTGCGGAAGGCCATGTCGTTGACAAAGCCGTTTTTCACGACGTAGACGATGCCGAGCACGCCGACCGTCAGCGCGAGGATCATTTTGATGGCGGCGCTGATGTTGAGGATGAGGATGCTGTCGCACACGGGGTAAAATGCGATCCACGTGACGATCCAGATGAAGGCGAGCTCGATGAGCAGCTTTGCCAGCCACCCGAACTGCAGCCCTGTGAGCACGCCGAGCAGCTCCGGGCACACGACGGCGAGCGAGGCCATCCACAGCGGAAAGTTGATCCAGTAGTACCACGAGGCGCGCGCGCCCCACTTCGAGCGCGGGAACGCCTTGTTGATCCAGTCATAGAGCCCGCCGTCGCCGGTATACGTCGTGCCGAGCTCGGACGAGATCATGCCGTACGGCAGCAGGAAGGCGATCATCATGAACACCCACCAGAAATACTGGCTGTTGCCGATGGAGGCGACGGGCGCCGCCGCCTCCGCCACGAACACGACGCAGATGACCGAGAGGACGACGTCCGCAAGGCGGAATTTTTTTCGTTCTTCCATGGTGTCTGCTCCTTTGGCAGCCGGTCAGCAGCCGCCGAGCCGCGCGTCGAGGAAGGTGTCAAGCTCCTCCTGCGCCGCGGCAAGTTCCAGCTCCGTCGGGACGCGGCGGCAGCGCGTGAAATACACCAGCAGGCCGCGCATGGCCGTCAGGCGGTTGCCGGCCTGCTCCCAGCAGAGGGAGGCGGCGGAGTCGGCGACCTCGTCGGTCACGTCCTCACCGCGCGTAGCAGGCAGACAGTGCAGGAACTTGCAGCCGAGCGCGCCGAGCTGCATGAGCTCGCGGTTGACCTGGTAGTCGGCAAAGACGCGCACGCGCTCTTCCTTCGGCATCTCGTTTTCATACAGGCCGTACCAGACGTCAGTATAGATAAAGTCCGCGCCGCGCACGGCGTCGCGCTCGTCCGTGACGGCCCAGCTGCCGCCGGAAAGCTTGCAGTTGGCCTCCAGAATGCGTTTGTGGTCGGCGCCCAGCTGGTGTCCCTCCGGGCCGTAGTGCACAAAGTGCATGCCGAGCTTCGTGGTGATGAAGCCGAGGGACGCGCACACCTGCGTGCCGTCGCCGACGAAGACGACCTTGCAGTCCTCCAGCCGCTTGCCCTCGGGCAGGTTTTCCTTGATGGTGCACAGGTCGCCGATCTCCTGCGTGGGGTGGTTATAGTCGCTCATGCCGTTGATGACCGGGATCGTGCACGCATCGGCGAGCTCAACGATCGTCTTGTGCTCGATGACGCGGGCCATGACCACGTCGACCAGGCGCGAGAGCACCTTGCCCGTGTCGCCGATGGTCTCGTGGCCGCCGAGCTGGATCATGCCGGGGCCGAGATACTGTGCGTGGCCGCCGAGCTGGCTCATGGCCGTCTCGAACGACACGCGCGTGCGGGTGCTCGACTGTTGAAAGATCATGCCGAGGTTCATATCTTTCATCAGCGGGGGATAATAACCCCGGCGGATGGCGCGCTTGATGGCGAGCGACAGGTCGATGATGTCCAGCAGTTCCTGTTTTGTGAAATCGTTGGTGTCAATAAAATCTTTTTTGTACATATCCATTCCTCCAAAGCCGCAGTTTACGGGATTTGCTTCCCGGTTATTGTCGGCGGATTTGCGTACGGATATGCGCGCCGGACGAATTTTCCGTTTTCGCGGCACGAACGGCGCCGTTTTTTCGCCGAACAAAAAACACGCCCGCAGAAGCCGAGGCTTCTGCGGGCGTGCCGCGTTGTTTTTTTCATTGAAAAACGCCGGTTTTCCCGGCAATTTTTTTGCATATACAGATTTATGTTATCACTTTGTCTTGCTTTTGACAAGCGCTTTCCTGCCATTTTCCCGTTTTTCAGGCAGAAAAAAAGCGAAACGTCCGTTAATAATCACTTGTTACACATATTGACATGATTCAGGCAAAGTTCTATAATAAATGCGTGTTAACGTTCTGCGCTTGTGCAAAATGTCGAATTTTCATCGTTGGCGCGGAATTTGTGCATCGAAGGAGGGAATGCGCGAATGAGAGACCTGAAGCATCTGATCTATTTTGAAAACCTGCTGCAGCAGGCAAACAACGACCTGGTTCAGGACGCCTGCAAGGATGGGCGGCTGGCGCTGGCATGGAACTGTTCGTACATACCGGAGGTTTTGCTGGACACGGACAACTGCTTTGGCGTGCGCCTGCGCGCGCCGAACTGCACGAACCCCGACATGGCCACCTACTACATGACCAACCGCTCGTGCCCGTACTCCAAGAGCATCCTCGAGCGTGCGTTTGAGGGCGGCTACAACTTTATCTCCGCGCTCATCGGGCAGGAGTGCTGCACGACGATGAACCGCATGGAGCAGTATTTTGAATACTGCGAGCTGATCCCGAACGACAAGTTCTTCTGCACGTATCTCGACATGCCGCTGCGCAAGACCGAGTGGCACGCGGGCTACTACCGCCGCCAGATCGAGCAGAAGATCATCCAGCCGCTCGAAAAGGTCTACGGCGTGGACTTCTCGGAGGAAAAGCTGCGCAAGGCCGTCGAGCAGTTCAACGAAGTGTGCCGCATCATCACGGAGATGAACACCATGCGCATGGCGGACAACCCGGTCATCACGGGGTATGAGTTCCACGTCATCCAGCTGTGCACGCTCACGTGCCCGAAGGACCTCATCCTGCCGTACCTGCGCGAGACGCTGCAGGAGCTGCGTGAGCGTAAACCCGACCCGAAGCCGTGGTACCGTGCGCGTGTACTCATCGCCGGCAGCGAGATCGACGACCCCGAGTTCACGAAAATGCTCGAGATGGCCGGCGGTATGGTCGTGGCCGACCGCTACTGCTTCGGCTCGATGCCCGGCCGCGAGGAGATCCCGCTCGAGGAGGGCAAGGACGTTTTGCAGTCCATCGCCGACTACTATATGTGGCGCAACCAGTGCCCGCGCGCCATGGGCCCCGAGAACATCATCGCGCGCAAGAAATACATCTTCGATCTCGCGGAGAAATACCGCGCCGACGGCATCATCGTCGAGAACATGAAGTTCTGCGAATACTGGGGCTACGAGCGCGCGCAGGACGGCATGTGGTTCTACGAGGGCTATGAGCTGCCGCGCAGCATCCCCGTGTGCCAGATCGAGAAGGATTACACAAGCGCCGCCTCCGGCCAGCTGCGCACCCGGTTTCAGGCGTTCATCGAGTCGCTGGAGATCAAAAAGATCCAGGCGCAGCAATAAGGGAGGGGTTCAGCTATGTGGAAACGCAAACGCACGCTCAAAGAAGAATACGGCACGCTCGGCCACTTCCTGCGGGGTGACAACGAGTGCCATTATCTTGGCGACCTGTACATCGAGGGCACGAACTTCTACTTCCACCGCGAGTGGCGCGGCGTGAAGGACACGGCCTATGCCTTCGCCCGCTGGCTGCAGACCTGGGGCAAGATGGCCGGGCTCATCGGCCGCGACCCGGTGCGCATGATCCGCGCCTTCTGGAAGTATCGCTGGCTGAGCGCGTATCTGGCCACGCCGATGATGGTCGACAAATGGATCGAGGGCGACCGCGGCATGGTCCTGCGCGCCGACCTGACGGCCATCGACTGCATGGTGTCCGACTCCATCACGACGCTCTGGCGCGAGATCCGCGCCGACCGCCGCTTCGGCGAGAACAAGTGGACCGAGCGCACGATCGCCTTTGACTACACGCTGCCGAAGCACATCATCTACGGCTTCCCCGGCTACTACGGCATCAACATCCAGCAGCACGCGGCATTCATGGTGCCGATCCTGAACAAGAACCTCGGCTCGTACTACGTCGACCAGGCTGTCAGCTGCGGCATCCCGGGCGATATGTGCACGCTGCCGCTCGTGGAGACCGGCGTCGCCGTCGAGGGCGAGTACCCCGACATCGGCAACTGCTGGCTCACGACGAACAACCCCTGCGACGCGAACATGATGGACAACGTCGCCATGTACCGCGCGCTCTCAAGCGACGGCAAGAAGGCCGTGCACCCGTTCACGACGCCGCTCATGTATGACGACCCGACCTGCAAGGAGCTCGGCGTGCACGAGGTGTACGACGCCATCCACTTCCTCGAAGAGCAGTTCCACCAGCCGTTCAACTGGGACACGTTCATCCAGCACATCGAAAACACCAACCAGTTCAACCGCGAGGAGACCGAGCGCTGGGACGTCTATGCCAAGACGAACAACGGCGCGCTCAACCCCGTGTGCCAGGGGCTGTTCCGCATCTACTTCTACCAGCAGGGCGGCAACGAGTACTTCCTCAAGGCCTCGCACAAGCTCATGCGCATCTTTGATAAATGTGTGCGCAAGAACATCGACACCTTCCCGCTCACGCGCCACCGCGCCATCGCCTGGAGCTGCGGCTCGACGTATTACGCACACGGCGTGCAGTGGCTGTATAACTGCTGGGGCATCCTGTGCCTGATCAACATGGATTCGCTGACCGGCCACAACATCGTCGACACCGAGGACCGCGACATCATGATGAGCGACGTGGCCGACTGGCACGCCCGCACCCCGATGCGCACGCACACCGTCGGCGGCAACCGCCACATCATGCAGATGTGGGAGACGGCGGAGAAGTTCAACTGCGACATGATCCTCATGTACGACGACATCGGCTGCAAGGGCATGGCCGGTGCGCAGGGTCTGATCGAGGAGGAGATCCGCAAGCACGACGAGCGCTTCCACACGGTGTGGATGCCGCACTCGCTGATGGATCACCGCATCGTCTCGCCGGCCGAGGCGCGCCGCACCGTCAACGAATACATGATCAACGTCATGCACGAGGAGCCGGTCGATCCGTCGCTGCTCGACTTTGACGACAGCATGGGCTGGTAAAGGAGGTCCACCGATATGAAATGCAAATTTGCGCAGTTCCTGTTCCGAGCTTTTGGCATCACCGGCGGCGCGCTGGCCGTGCTGTTCGTGATCTATTACTATAACCTCGACATGAAGCTCATGCGCTCCGTCGTCGTGCCGTTTTTGAACAAACACTATGACAGCGTCAAGCGCGAGCACCAGATCTGACAGGGGAGGAGCAAACCATGGCAGTCAATCATAATGTCAACCCCCGGCCGCTGACCGCCGAGGAAAAGGAAAACCGCGCCCGCGGCGTGTATGACAGCTTTGCGACCTATGTGGTCTTCTGCGGGCACTGCCGCTACGTGCGCAAGACGAATATGTACATCATGCGCGCCGAGGCTTTCATCGACGAGCTCAAAGCCCGCGGCGAGGTCTGCCCCCAGTGCGGCAGGCAGGAGTGGACGCTCGGCTACCCGATGGGCACGACCACCGGCTTCGTCAAGTTCTGACACGCGCACCGCAGCAGGCCCCCGCACCCGCGAGGGCCTGCTTTTTTGCGCAGATTCCGGCACATTTGCGCGACGCTTGTTGCATATCGCCGAAAATGGGAAATTTCGTTTCCCTGCGCGCATGCATATGTTATAGTAGTGACAATCTCAGCGCAACAACATGAAGGAGGAGAGACCATGGCACAACTCAGACCGAAGATCGTGAAGCTGGCGAAGATCATTGGGGGCGTCACCGGCATCACGACCAGGATCGACGAAAACGCGCCCGAATACTACTGCATGGCAGGCATCCTGACCGACGAGGAAGCGGATGTCGCCATCGCGGCCGGCCTGCGCAAGGAGCGCACCGCGGCCTACCTGGCCAGGAAGGTCGGCAAGACCGTGCAGGAGGTGCAGCCCCTGCTCGACAACCTCGTGTACTACGGCATCTTCCGCCGCTCGCACAACGAGACGCTCGGCGAGGACACGTATTACATGCAGATCTTCGCGCCCGGCATCCTCGAGATGATGGTCAACCAGAAGGAGCTGCTCGACACGCATCCGGAGGTCGGCCGCGCGTTCGAGGAATACACCCGCAACCTCGCAGCGAACATGGGCGCCATGATCCCCGACGGCTACGGCCTCATGCGCGTCATCCCGGTCGAGAGCGCGCTCGAGGGCATTCCCGGCGTGAACGAATTTGAGCGCATCTCGCACTATCTGGACAAGTACGACCGCTTCTCCGTGTCCCCGTGCTCCTGCCGCGCATCGCGCACGAGCATCGGCGACGGCTGCGGCCACCTCGACGAGGATATGTGCATCCAGATGGGCAAGGGCGCCGAGCACTACATCCGCTCCGGCCGCGCCAAGGAGATCACACGCGAGCAGGCGCTCGAAATTATCAAGCGCGCCGAGGAAAACGGCCTCATGCACGACATGGTCAACATCGAAGAGCCGGGCGAGAGCGCGGCCATCTGCAACTGCTGCGCCTGCGCCTGCTTCGGCCTGCGCGTGGGCCTGATGTACGGCGCGCGCGACGCGATCCGCTCCAACTACGTCGCCGAGGTGGACGAGGCCAAGTGCGTCGCCTGCGGCCAGTGCGTGGAGACCTGCCCCGGCAACGCGCTCAAGCTCGGCCAGAAGCTCTGCTCGACCGAGGACCTGACACAGAAGCCGGACTACGTCAAGCTCTCCGAGACCCTGCACCCGAAGCGCACGTGGGACCCGAACTACCGCGAGGACCACGAGGACGTCGTGCCCACCGGCACCGCCCCGTGCAAGACCGCCTGCCCGGCGCACATCCCCGTGCAGGGCTACCTGAAGCTCGCCGCGCAGGGCCGCTACACGGACGCGCTCGAACTCATCAAGAAAGAAAACCCGTTCCCGGCCGTCTGCGGCCGCATCTGCAACAAGCGCTGCGAGGCCGAGTGCACCCGCGGCAGCGTGGACGAGGCCGTCGCCATCGACGAGGTCAAGCGCTTCATCGCCGACCATGACCTGCACGAGGCCACGCGCTACGTGCCGAAGCTGCTCAACCAGATCGGCCGCCCGTACACGGAGAAGATCGCCGTCATTGGCGCCGGCCCTGCCGGCATGAGCTGTGCCTACTACCTCGCCAACAAGGGCTACCCCGTGACCGTGTTCGACCGCAACCCGGTGCCCGGCGGCATGCTCACGCTCGGCATCCCGAGCTTCCGGCTGGAAAAAGACGTGCTCAACGCCGAGATCGACATCCTGCGCGAGATGGGCGTCGAGTTCCAATGCGGCGTCGAAGTCGGCAAGGACATCACCATCGAGCAGCTGCGCGCGCAGGGCTACAAGGGCTTCTACGTTGCCATCGGCGCGCAGAAGTCGGCCAAGCTCCGTATCCCGGGCGAGGAGCTCGAGGGCGTCTACGGCGGCGTGGACTTCCTGCGCGCCGTGAACCTCGGCCACGAGACGCATATCGGCAAGCGCTGTGCCGTCATCGGCGGCGGCAACGTGGCCATGGACGTCTGCCGCAGCGCGGTGCGCCTCGGCGCAGACGAGACGTACGTGCTCTACCGCCGCAGCGAAGCCGAGCTGCCCGCCGACCCAGAGGAGGTCAAAGAGGCGATGGAAGAGGGCGTGCAGTTCCGCTTCCTGACCGCCCCGGTCGAGATCCTCGGCACGGACGGCAAGGTCACGGGCATCCGTGTGGAGCGCATGGCGCTCGGCGAGCCGGACGAGAAGGGCCGCCGCAAGCCCGTCGGCACAGGCGAATTCGAGACGCTCGCGGTCGATTCCGTCATCGGCGCCATCGGCCAGACGGTCGACTGGGGCACGCTCGACGTCGGCGCGCTCACGACGACGAAGAAGGGCACGGCCGAGGCCGACGCGCTGACCTATCAGACTGCGCAGCCGGACATTTTCGTCGGCGGCGACTGCTACACCGGCCCGAAGTTTGCCATCGACGCCATTGCCGCCGGCAAGGAGGCCGCCATCAGCCTGCACCGCTATGTGCACCCCGGCCAGACGCTCACCGCCGGCCGCGACCGCAGAGTCTACAAGGCGCTCGACAAGGAGCACGTGCTCATCGAGACGGCCGATTTCGATAAAGATCACCGCCAGATGCCGGGCTACAACGCCGCCAAGGCCAAGACCTTCTCCGACGCGCGCGTCACGTTCACGGAAGAGCAGGTGCGCAGGGAGTGCGCCCGCTGCCTCGGCTGCGGCGCGACGAAGGTGGACAGCTACCTGTGCATCGGCTGCGGCCTGTGCACCACGAAGTGCAAGTTCGATGCCATCCACCTCAAGAAGGTGCGCGACTGGCACGCGGGCTCGTATGAGACTATGCCGATCAAGGTCGCCGAGGGCGTCGTCAAGCGCGCGGGCAGCATCGTGAAAAAGGCGGTCAGCAAGTAATGCACGAGCTGGCACTGTGCGACGCGATGCTCAAAATAGTGCGCGATATCTCCCGCGAGCAGGCGCTCGAGGGCGTGCGCAGCATCACGGTCCGCGTCGGGACGCTCTCGGGCGTTGTCCCGCGCTTTCTCACCGACTGCTGGGTCGCCGTGACCGACGGCACGGAGTATGACGGCGTGCCCCTGCGCGTCGAGACGGAGGCGGGCCGCGCCCGCTGTCTCGACTGCGGGGCGGAGTTCGTCGCCGACGTTGAGGACCTCTCCTGCCCGGACTGCGGCGGGAAAAAGCTCATGCCCCTCTCCGGCCGCGACATGACCATTCAGGAGATCGAGGCGTACTGACCCCATATGCAGCAGGCCCCCGCACCCGCGGGGGCCTATTTGGGCCGCAAAATGCCCCCGGAAGCAGATCGCTTCCGGGGGCATCCTTCATGCACAAATCGAAATCAGAAGTCCGCGTTGCCGACCGTGCGCGGGTGCAACTCCACATCGCGGATGTTGCTCACGCCGGTCAGGTACATGACCATGCGCTCAAAGCCGAGACCGAAGCCGGCGTGGCGGCAGCTGCCGTAGCGGCGCAGATCAAGATACCACCAGTAGTCTTCCTCGCGCAGGCCAAGCTCCTGCATGCGCTTCGTGAGCAGGTCGAGCCGCTCCTCGCGCTGGCTGCCGCCGATGATCTCGCCGATGCCCGGCACAAGGCAGTCCGCCGCGGCGACGGTCTTGCCGTCGTCATTCATGCGCATGTAAAACGCCTTGATCTCCTTCGGATAATCCGTGACGAACACGGGCTTGTTGAACACCTGCTCGGTCAGGTAGCGCTCGTGCTCCGTCTGCAGGTCGATGCCCCACTCAACGGGGTAGTCGAACTTGTGGCCGGAGTCTTTGAGCAGCTTCACAGCGTCGGTATACGTGATGCGGCCGAAATCGTTGTCCACCACGTTGCGCAGGCGCTCGAGCAGGCCCTTGTCCACGAAGGAATTGAAAAATTCCATCTCCTGCGGGCACTTTTCGAGCACGGTGTTGATGATGAACTTCACCATCGCCTCCATGCACTCGAGATCGTCGTCGAGGTCGGCAAACGCCATCTCCGGCTCGATCATCCAGAACTCGGCGGCGTGGCGCTGGGTGTTGGAGTTCTCGGCGCGGAACGTCGGGCCGAAGGTGTACACGTCGCCAAAGGCGAGCGCGAAGTTCTCGGCGTTGAGCTGGCCGGACACGGTCAGGTTCGTGCTCTTGCCGAAGAAATCCTTGGAGAAATCGACCTTACCGTCCGCCGTGCGCGGAAGATTGTCGAGGTCGAGCGTCGTGACGCGGAACATCTCGCCCGCGCCCTCACAGTCAGAGCCCGTGATGATCGGGGTCTGGACGTAGACGAAGCCGCGGTCCTGGAAGAACGTGTGCACCGCCTGCGCGGCCACGCTGCGGACGCGGAACGTCGCGCTGAAGAGGTTCGTGCGCGGACGCAGATGCTGGATCGTGCGCAGGAACTCCACGCTGTGGCGCTTTTTCTGCAGCGGATAGTCCGGCGCGGACACGCCCTCGACCGTGACGCTGTCGGCCTTGAGCTCAAACGGCTGCTTGGCGTCCGGCGTGAGCACGAGCTCGCCGTGCACGATGAACGCCGCGCCGACGTTCTGGCGGGCGACCTCGTCGTAATTTTCGAGCTTGCCGCGCTCGAGCACGACCTGCAGGCTCTTGAAGCAGCTGCCGTCGTTGAGCTCGATAAAGCCGAAATTCTTCATGTCGCGGATCGTGCGCGCCCAGCCGCAGACGGTCAGGGTCTGGCCGCCGAAGGTCTCCGGGGATGCATAGATGCCGGCGATGTGCTGTCTTTTCATATCATCAGCCTCGTTTCCGATGGATTTTGAGAGATAACTTCCTTATTATACGCACAATGCGCGTGTTTTTCAACCGCTTCTTGCGCGCACAAACACAAAACCGGCGGATTTCCCGCCGGTTTTGCTCAGAGATTCGCTGTTATGCGATGATGTGGATCGCAGCGTGGTTGTTGCGCAGCGTCACGTCCGTCGTCACGCCGCCGGCCTCACCGTCGCGCGTCCACGCTACGGGCTCTTCAAATGAGAAGCGCAGATTCTTCGACTGCACGAGGATGACGTTCTCGTTGTCATAGTTCTGGTTGAGCACGCCCGAGATGATGCGGCTCAGGTCGCCGAACTGCTTCGGACGGCGGATGAGCAGCGTCTCGAACAGGCCGTCGCCCAGGCTCACAAGGTCCTTGCGCAGGCGCACCATGCCGGCCACGGAGGTCGAGTTCGACACACCGCCGAAGATGAAGTCGCCGTCGACCGTGCCGCCGTCGTACTCCACGTGCGCGCAGTAATGGTCGATGCTGTTGAGCCGGCCCATCGCCTCGAGCACGTAGGCCAGGTGGCCGAGCGCCTGCTTTTCGTTCTGCGGCGTCTCATAACTCACGGCCGTGAACGCACCGAACGCCGCCACGTAGGTGAAAAAGCTCTGCTCGCCGAAGCTGCCGACATCAAACGCCGTCGGCGTGCCGGTCACGATGCGCAGGGCCGCGTCCGTCGCGTTTTTCGGCAGGCCGAGCGTCGAGGCCACATCGTTCGTCGTGCCCATCGGGATATAGCCCAGCGGGGGCGGGTTCGGCACCTGCATCAGGCCCGAGACAACCTCGCTGAGCGTGCCGTCGCCGCCGATGCAGGCCACGGTGTCATACTCCGCCGCGTGCTGCGCGGCAAACACGGTCGCGTCGCCGCGGCCCTGCGTGAAGTACACCGTCGTCAGGTATCCGCCGCTGTCGAGAATGTTCATCACCTCGCCGAAGCCGGTCTTGTAGCCGCTGCGTCCGGCCATGGGGTTGATGATCAGCATCATACGTTTTTTCATAATCAGCCTCCTGTCGGGGTAGCAAAAAGGGCATGGCAAACTGCCATGCCCCCGAGATTCTGTGGATCAGCCAAGCTCGTTCATTTTCTGAGCCATCGCAGACTTCTTGTGCGCTGCGTTGTTCTTGTGGATCAGACCCTTGCCGGCCGCGCGGTCAACAGCCTGGACAGCAACTTTATAGGTACTGACGGCTGCGTCACGGTTGCCTTCGGCAACAGCCGCATCAAACTTCTTCAGGTTGGTCTTCAGGGCGGATTTCTCAGCCTTGTTTTTCAGATTCTGCAGCTTGGACTTTTCGTCTCTCTTCATTGCGGACTTGATGTTCGGCATTTCTCAATCGCCACCTCCTCCTATAAAATTCAGTCATGGGTATGACCGTGCAATGTTCTGCAAGTGTTGATGATATCATCAAACCCTTCAAATTGCAAGCACTTTTTTCGATTTTCATTATAAATGTATCCATTTGTGGCAACGCTTCCAGTGAGCCACAAGATGTGGCGTCAGAAAGGAGTCTGTTATGCCGAATTTTCCCCGCACCGACCTCGCCGTCGAGGCCGAAGCCATCCACCGCAGCGCAGCCGCCGTCACGGAACTGCCCGGCGTGCGCGCCGAGGAGACGAACCGCCGCGGCTTTTCCGTGACTGAGGTGCACGTGCTCGACGCCGCCGGCGAAAATGCGTTATGTAAACCGATCGGTGACTACTACACCCTCGCGCTCGACCCGCTGCTGCGGCGCGAGGACGATGCATTTGAAAACGCGGCGCAGACGCTCGCCGAGCTGCTGCGCGGCGTGCTGCCGCTGATGCCGGACGCCTCCGTGCTCGTTGTCGGTCTCGGCAACCGGGCGATCACGCCCGACGCCGTCGGCCCGGACGCGATCGACAGCGTCATGGTCACGCGCCACCTGCGTGAGCAGCTGCCGGAGCATTTCGGACAGTTCCGCCCCGTGGCCGCGCTCGCGGCCGGCGTACTCGGCACGACGGGCGTGGAATCCGCCGATATGATCCGCGCGCTCGCGGCCCATCTGCACCCGGACGCCATCATCGCCGTAGACGCACTCGCCTGCGCGGAGCTCGGCCGCCTCGGCCGCACCGTCCAGCTCACGGACACCGGCATCACGCCCGGCAGCGGCGTCGGCAATGACCGCGCCGGTCTCAGCCGCGACACGCTCGGCATTCCGGTCGCGGCCATCGGCCTGCCGACCGTCATTGACGCCGGCGGCTTTTCGGACGACCCCCGCGCAGAGCAGATGTTCGTCACACCGCGCGATATCGACACCGTAGTGCGTGATGCGGCCAAACTCATCGGCTACGGCATCAATCTCGCGCTGCACGACGGGCTGACCATCGGCGACGTGGATATGTTCCTGTCCTGAGGCAATGTTTCACGTGAAACACGCCCGCCGGATTTCGCATTGTTTCACGTGAAACATCACAAAAATTTGCCGCAGCGCCTCCAAGCGGTTGAAAACGCGGCCGCACGCTGTTATAATAGCTGCAAACACGATTCAGGAGGCAAACCATGGGCAAAATCATTGCCGTCGCCAACCAGAAAGGCGGAGTCGGCAAGACGACCACGTGCGTGAATCTGACCTGCGCGCTCAAAAAGCGCGGGCGGCGCGTGCTCCTCGTCGACTGCGACCCACAGGGCAACAGCACCTCCGGCATGGGCGTGGACAAAACCGCGACGCCCAACTGCTACGACATGCTGATGAACGGCGCAGCCGCCGCCGACTGCATCCGCAGCACGAAATACGGCGACGTGCTGCCGGCAAATATGAATCTCTCCGGCTGCTCCGTGGAGCTCGTGAGCTCCGAGCAGCGGGAATACATCATGAAAACTGCGCTCGCCGCGGTGCAGGACGATTACGACTTCATCCTCATCGACTGTCCGCCGTCGCTCGAGCTGCTGACGATCAACGCGCTCGTCGCGGCCGACAGCGTGCTTGTCCCGGTGCAGTGCGAATATTACGCGCTCGAGGGCATTGCCGACCTCATGCGCAGCATCAAAATGTGCAACAAGCGCCTGAATCCGGAACTGACGGTGCAGGGCATCGTCATGACCATGTACGACGGCCGCACGAAGCTGTCTGATCAGGTCGTGAACGAGGTGCGCAAATTCTTCGGCAAAAAGGTCTACAAGACCATGATCCCGCGCAACGTGCGCCTGTCCGAGGCGCCGAGCCATCGCAAACCCGCCATCGCCTACGACAAGGAGTCGAAGGGTGCGCGGGCGTACCTGCATCTGGCGGGTGAGCTCATCAAGCGCGAGGAAAAGGCGGCAAAAGCGGCGCAGGAAGCGGCCGCGGCGGCCGCAGCGGAGGTGGAACATGGGTAAAAACGGAAAGAAGGGCCTCGGCATGGGCCTCGGCGCGCTCTTCGGGGAGGAATATCCGGCCCCGCAGCCAGAGCGCGAGGAGACCGCGCCCGACCTGCTGCCGATCGAGAAGATCGAGCCGCGCGCCGACCAGCCGCGCCAGCGCTTTGACCCGGAAGCGCTGGAAATGCTCGCAGAATCCATCCGGACGTATGGGCTCATCCAGCCGATCACGGTCCGGCCGCTCGATGGCGGGTTTTATCAGATCATCGCGGGCGAGCGCCGCTGGCGCGCCAGCCGCATGGCCGGGCTCAAGGAAGTGCCGGTGCGCATCCTGACAGCGGACGAGCAGCGCGCCATGGAGATGGCGCTGGTCGAAAACCTCCAGCGTGAGGATCTGAATCCCATTGAGGAGGCGAAGGGCTACCGCGCCCTGCAGGATGTCTACGGCATGACGCAGGACGATGTGGCGCAGAGCGTGGGCAAATCGCGTCCCGCCGTCGCAAACGCGACGCGGCTGCTGGCGCTGTCCGAGCCGGTGCTGAAGCTCGTCGAGGACGGCACGCTCTCCGCCGGGCACGCGCGCGCGCTCCTGCCGCTCAGCGACTCGGAAATGCAGCTTGCCGCGGCGAAAACCGTCATTGAAAAGGGCCTGTCCGTGCGCCGGGCGGAAGCGCTGGCCGCGCAATTACTGAAGGATACGCAGGAAAAACCGGCAAAAAAGGCCGCCGGTGTGGATTATCTCGGCGAATGCGCGCGGCATCTCGAGCAGGTGCTCGGCCGCAAGGTGCGCATGACGCAGGGCCGAAAGACCGGGCGCATCGAACTGGAATACTATGACGCGGACGACCGCGAGGCGCTGCTGCAGGCGCTCGAGGCCATCGGCCGCAGAAACTGATACACATAGAATGAGGAGACAGAGACACCATGATTGACATTCGACTGATCCGCGAAAACCCCGATCTCGTTCGGGAAAACATCCGCAAAAAATTTCAGGACGCCAAGCTCCCGCTCGTCGACGAAGTGATTGAGCTCGACAAGGCCAACCGCGCCGCTATCAACGAGGCGTCGAATCTGCGCGCAGAGCGCAACGCCCTGTCGAAAAAAATCGGCATGCTCATGGGGCAGGCGAAAAAAGATCCCGCCAAGCTCGAAGAGGCCGAGGCCGTCAAGGCGCAGGTCACCGCGCAGGCGGCGCGTCTGGCCGAGCTTGAAAAGCAGGAGGAGGAACTCGAGGCCAAGATCCACAAGATCATGCTCACCATCCCGCAGATCATCGACCCCAGCGTGCCGCTCGGCCCGGACGACAGCTGCAACGTGGAGGTGCAGCGCTTCGACGAGGCCGTCGTGCCGGATTTCCCGATCCCGTACCACACGGAGATCATGGAGCGCTTCGACGGCATTGATCTCGACGCCGCGCGCCGTGTCTCCGGCAACGGATTTTACTATCTCATGGGCGATATTGCCCGCCTGCACGAGGCCGTGCTGGCCTACGCGCGCGATTTCATGATCGGCAAGGGCTTTACCTACTGCATCCCGCCGTTCATGATCCACGGCAACGTGGTCGAGGGCGTCATGAGCCAGACGGACATGGACGCCATGATGTACAAGATCGAGGGCGAGGACCTCTATCTGATCGGCACGAGCGAGCACTCCATGATCGGCCGCTACATCGATCAGATCCTCACCGAGGATCAGCTGCCGCAGACGATGACGTCCTATTCGCCCTGCTTCCGCAAGGAAAAGGGCGCGCACGGCATCGAGGAGCGCGGCGTGTACCGCATCCACCAGTTTGAAAAGCAGGAGATGATCGTCGTCTGCCGCCCGGAGGAGAGCATGGACTGGTACGAGAAGCTCTGGCGCTACTCCGTCGAGCTCTTCCGCAGCCTGGATATCCCGGTGCGCCAGCTCGAGTGCTGCTCCGGCGACCTTGCCGACCTGAAGGTCAAGTCCTGTGACATCGAGGCCTGGAGCCCGCGCCAGCAGAAATACTTTGAGGTCTGCTCCTGCTCGAACCTCGGCGATGCGCAGGCCCGCCGCCTGCACATCCGCATCAAGGGCAAGGACGGCAAGAATTATCTCGCCCACACGCTCAACAACACCTGCGTCGCCCCGCCGCGTATGCTCATCGCGTTCCTCGAGAACAACCTGCAGCCCGACGGCAGCGTCGTCATTCCCGAGGTGCTGCGCTCGTACATGGGCGGCACGGAAGTCCTCGTACCCAAGCACTGAAACGACAAAGAAAACAGGGGAGGCAGCATCATGAAAAAGCCCGGTTGGCTCGATGAATTCAAAGTATTCATCTCGCGCGGCAACGTCATTGACCTGGCCGTCGGCGTCGTTGTCGGCGGCGCGTTCACGGCCATCGTCACCGCGCTCGTCAACGATATCATCAATCCGCTCATCTCGCTCATCATCGGCGGACTGGACTTCTCCGGCCTGAACATCGGCGTGTTCCCGATCGGCGACCTGATCATGTCTATCATCAACTTCCTGTGCATTTCATTCGTCGTGTTCTGGATGGTGAAGATCATCAACCGCTTCAACCGCAAGAAAGAAAAGGAGCCAGAACCGGAAGCCACGGCCAAGCCGACCACGGACGAGCTGCTGGCGGACATTCTCGCCGAGCTCAAGCTGCAAAACGGCCGCGCTGAGGCGGCTGAGACGCTGGACGCCGCGGAGAAGGAAGAATTTTCCGCTTCGGAGCGATAAAAATAACACTTGACAACCCAAGGCTCATATGTTATAGTATATGAGCCTTGAGGGTCAAGTTCATATCGCGGAGTGGAGCAGTTCGGTAGCTCGTCGGGCTCATAACCCGGAGGTCGCAGGTTCAAATCCTGTCTCCGCAACCAAATTCATTACCGTTGTTGATACCATATCAACAACGGTAATTTTTTATTTTCCTCTTGTTTTAGGTGCTTACCGCATGAAAATGGGTGTTTTCCGATCATTTTCGGCTTTGACCAACTGCACCGCTCCATCCGCCGCAGCCGGTTGTTCTCCAAAGCATGGCTTTGCAGGAATTGCAATCGTTATAAGATATAAACGATAAATGATTACTTTCTATATACATAGGACCGTCCATGGCTGGGTGCATCCCCGGCTGCGGACGGCTTTTCACTGATTCCCACGGGACAAAAGGGACAAAAAGGACAGAACCGAGCCGGTATCATTCTTACTGATTTGGTCCTGCTTCTTACATAAATACTGGATTTTTTGCGTCGAGTGCAGTATAATTTTAATAATGTCATTCGGGAGGAATTGCCATGCCTCGTATCTCAACGAAAGAAAATAAAAACATATATCAGACTACCAGAGAAGAACTTGTACTTTCCCGTGAGGCAGCCAGTGAGCTGATGGAAACCATTTCTCCGGAAAGACTGGTTCGCATTGAGGGTGATTCATATTTGCCGCACCCGGAAGAAGTGCTGGAGATGGCAAAAGGCTATAAAAAACCGGCTTTGTGTAACTATTTCTGCTCACAACAGTGCCCCATTGGCAGGCAGTATGTTCCAGAGATAAAAATCAATGATCTGTCTCGGATTGTTCTCGGAATGCTATCATCGCTCAACTCCATGCAGCGGGAAAAGGATCGTCTGATTGACATTTCTGCCGATGGAATGATTGACAATGACGAATTGCCGGATTTTATTCGAATCCAAAGAGAGTTGGAGAAAATGTCTGTTGCGGTGGAAACGCTCCAGCTTTGGGTGGAGCAAACGATGGCAGACGGCAAAATCGATATGAAACGGTATAGTGACCTGACGAAGAAATAAGACATAGCAGCGCTTCTGATTTGAGGAGCGCTGCTATTTTTCGCTATTTGCATAATATAGGATGCTTATTTTGCAGGACCCGTCATGTTTTTCTTGGTATGGAGCCTGTATTATATAGATGTAAACGCAGAGCACGACAGAGGGAGGAGATGAAAATGAGTGTGCGTGAACGGATTCTGGCGATACGGATAGCAGAAGCAATTTCGAAACAACCGGAAATTGCCGAGGAACTCAGAATTTCTGCGGAGTTGGTTGAGTGTAGGGATAGTCAATGAAATGAAAGGAGCGATTATCAATGATCAATCACATCGAAGAAGCCTATCAGGAAAACACGCTGGAGGAAGCGAATTCAAAGGGTAAGCTGATTGCTTGGATTAAAATGCACAAGAAGCAGTTGGCTCTTGCGGGTGTTGGATGTACTGCAACACTGATTCTTGTCATTCTTGGCTCAAAAAATAAGGACGAGCTTCTCGCATTGTGGACATCGCTTTCAAAAGCAATGAATCCATCTTTGGAGCAGTCTGATTTGCCAATTCAAGAGTGCGAATCCAGCATCTCATTGCCTAGCGCAATAATGCCTAGAACATATACACGTCCATCAGAGCAGACGGATGTGAGATGGCATCTTAGAACACTTGCCGATGGGTGGCATCATTCAGCGGCAAAAAAGGCTGAAGCAGATGCTATGGGAATTGTTCTTGCTCCGAATCAGACAATCGTGGATTCGTACTCAAAAAATGTGGCCTAAGCAATCAATAGAGAAGAAAGGTTAGTGCACTTCCGTACTCCTTTTCTATAGGACAATCAGGTTCAGGGTTCAGATTAACCGTGAATCAACTAATCTGAACCCTGAACGCGGTCCTATGCTTCGATACAGGAAAATGGTTAATAATTATCCTTAATCCTAAACCCATCAACGCCGCTGGTGATTTCCACATTTTTCTTTTGCCCACAACAGTACAACAGTAAAATATATACTCACAATCTTACTGGGAGGTATTTATATGAGATTCACAAAGGGAAACCGTCAGAAAGTACTCAATGACAATGAAGGCTTTTCTACAACAACAAGCTATAGCGGCAGGAATTTTCAAGAGGACCGTACATACTCAATAGCCGACGGAAAGCTAAGCATCCGGGCTAAGGGGAAAACATCGTGGGCGGACAGCAGGTTCGATGATACTAACATTTACGGCGCTGATGATGAAGAAACAAAGCGCTTTTTACGTAGGTTTAGGGATCAATTAAATTTGGAGGATGAGTAATTCAAGGATAATTATAAACAAGCAGTGAAATAGTCTTTCCTAATAAGCATCGATCTCGGTTTGCCGTCTTTTGGATGCAAACCGAGATCGTTTTTCCTCCGTCACAGCGTAGTTGTAATCTCTGCTTTGTCTTTGAACACAAATACCACCCGCTCGTCGGCTTGGACGGTGACATGGTCGATGGTGCCTTGCCAGAGTTTTTCGTCAAAGTCAACGGGCAGTGTGTCCAATTCGCCCAGTTCAAACATCATGCCGCCGATGGCTATGGCATCGGTTTTCATTCTGTCCCGCCGCTTTTGCAGCGACGTCAGTCGGGCTTCGGTTTCTTCAAAGCGGCGGCACAGTTCGGCGTAGGTGGTACGGTAGGTTTCTTCGGTCATGGTGTTGGCGGCGTTTTCTGCGATGCACAGGCGCAGCATCCCGGTGATGGTGGTCAATTCCTCTTCCAAAGCCTGAATATCCGCATCAATGAAGTCCGTGTCCGTGAGCATCCGCTGGGCATAGCGGAGCTGGTCGATGGCGGCGTCCCGGTCGGAAAGATACTCCCCAAGGGCTACCAAGTACAGTTCCTTCAACTGCTCCTCGGTCAGATGGGGCGTTTCGCATTTGTGTTCCCCCTTAAATTTGTCGTTACACTGCCAGATGACCCGGCGGTAACGGTCGGTGGAATGCCATGTCTTAGCCCCGAAAATCCCGCCGCACAACCGTTGTTCTCGGCCAGAACGGAAGTCAGCTTTTCGGAGGTCACATCGTCCACGAAGAGTCGGAACGGTTTCACCGGTTCGTATTCGGCTATTTCTTTGGCCTTGTTCTTGATATCTTCCTCGGTTGCTTTACCCTTGGATGCCCGCTCCACCAGACTGCGCTTCTCCTTTTCCAGCTTGCTCAGTTCCATTTGGCTTTTGACGCTTTCCGGGCTGCGCCGTTCGTTTTCCAATTTTTCAAATACTTCCACCGGGCGGATCATCATGGACAGTACCGAGGATTTTCGCTCTGCCGGGGGAAAGATGACGACTGTGTAGGTGTTGAGGGGTTCTGCCCAGTCCGCATTGCCCCGGATGAAGTATTTTCCCTGGCTGCACAGGGACACAACGCCCAAAGCCTCCACCGCAGCCATATCCACGGTGGTCTGGGTGGACTCTGCCACCGCCAGCACATAGCGGCGAATGACCTCCGGTAATGCGTCCACGGGAAATGTGGGAAGGTCATATTCGTCAAAGGGAATGGGCGTGTCCCAGACTACGGGGCCGGCACTGTTGTAAGCATCCGGTGGGACATACCCGAGCTGCTTGCAGATTTTGGCATATAGCCGTTGCTTTCCTACCCAGATGCTTTCCAACTCCCGCTCCTCCAGGGGTGGGGAGCATTGCCCAGCAGCCTGGAGGAACAGCTCTTTTGCCTCCGGGGTATCGCCGTATCGCTTGATGATCCTGGCTCCGATCCGGGACATGGTGCTGTTACGGCTCCCCTCAGGAATGGTGCGCCCCATGTTGGCAAAAGCCTGTCCGTTCTCCAGGTCATCCAGAAAGGCATTCAGGGTAATCGTGCCGGGATGATAGATGACCTGGGGATCTTCCGTGCCGAACAAGAACCGGGCGGCGTCCATGGCGTTGGCATCGAAAAAAGGGAATGCCGCCAACTGGCGTTGCTTCAGCGCCGTATAGCGGTCTGCATCCTGCTCCGGGTCAATGAGGAAAACAATATGAAACCGGGGACGGGCGCTTTTCTCGCCTTTGGGCTTCATATGGTGGCGACTGTAATGCAGCACATAGGGAACATCGGCAAAGAGGTCTGCAATGTCCTCCTGGGTGACCCAGTCCGCTGCTATCTCGGAGTGGTCGTTGTCGCAGTCCCCGGGCAGGGCGTTGGCAACCTCAAAGTTTGCGGTGTTCCGATAGTTGTTTTTGTACCGGGCGCAGACCATGTCTGTGGCAAAGGCCAGCTTCGTGGAGAAGTCATCCGTGATTTTGACTTCATTGGGATACAGGCAGTTGGCTGCGTTGCCGATGCAATCTGCCGTGTATATGGTGATTGGTGTATTTTCGGCCATTGTGATCACCCCTTCCTTAGTTTTTCTTGTTTAGCCAATCATCCAGCGCAGAGCGTGCAATGAGCCACCGCTGCCCCACACGGCGATAAGAAATGGCTCCGCTCCCCAGCAGCCGCACCAAGGTGGGTACGCTGATTCCCAAGTAAGCTGCCGCTTCCTTGAGATTGAATACGGACTTGTGAGAACTCGTTTTCATATATTTCACTCCCTTCTCTTGTGTTTGGCTGTATTATCGCATATAATAGGAGCACAAATCTTTTCCCTATCGGTAAGAACAATGATGAAATACACGACTCTAACGGTAAGATTTTCGGTGATAAAGGAGAGTGACTCTATGGATCTGAAACGAGAACTGACGGATTATGAGATCGGCGGCATCGGAGACATAAAAAAACACACCCTCCGGTTCCATTCATACAGAATTGGAACCGAGGATGGTAAGCTAACGATATTTGCGGAATACACCCCCGGGCAATTTCCCAAGGTCTATAAGGGTTACCCTTCCGGGCAGGAGTTGCTGATTGAGCTGTGCAATCTGAACCTGGAACTTCGGAACAAGCCTCCAGAGGAGTGTGCACGGATTCTGGTCCGGTGGAGTATGGAGAATATTCATCCTTACTATTTTTACGGAGATGATGTGGCGCACCTGGAAATAAACAACGATGATCCGAACGGCTTTTGGGACTGCATGGTGAATACCTTGGAATGCTATTGCGTCTGCGTGGAGGATATGGTGCAGGATCTGGAGCAGCTCTATACCGACACCATGACAGCATTCGCCATCCGTAGTCTGATGGAGGACAAAGCTGCCGATGCCCAGAGGATCTACGACGGTGTCTGTGTGCCGGAACAGGAAAATCTGCTCCGGGAGTGGTATCGGACGGACAGCGCACAACGCCCTCTGGTGCTGCAGCGGTTTGTCGAGAAAATATCGAAGCTGAATATGGGACTGGAGTATGATCTCGCCACCGGGCAGATCCAGCTGCAACCCTCCGTCAAATCCGTGGTGGACGCAGCCTATTTCGGTCTTGCCAGATTTATGGCGGTGAATGCCAACGCCTTGGATGACTACGGCGGTAAAACCAATATTGCGTTCTGCCAGGCTTGCGGTAAGGCGTTCATCAAACGAGGAAATCGGCAGAAGTACTGCGGCACCCTGGAATGCCAGAGTGTGAGGAATAAAAACAAGGCGAAGGACTATTATTACCGCCACAAATAAGCATTTCATCAAAACACAAATTTCAACTATTTTGTCAGGAAATCGCACGATCTTGCGGCATCATCTTGAAAAATCTGACACAATGTGATATAATTTTTCTGTATACCTGTGATATTGTCGGGAGGTTGCCTATATGGCCGTTTCGTATAACAGACTGTGGAAGTTGTTGATCGACAAGAAGATGAGCAAAGCTGATTTGCGCAAAGCTGCCGGACTGGCCCCCAATACCATGACAAAGCTCCGCAGGGACGAACCTGTGGCTATGCTTGTGTTGGAAAAAATCTGTGCCACTCTGGATACGGACTTCGGCGATATTGTGGAATATATCCGGGGAGATTCTTTTGAACAGTAAAAAGAGAATCGATCCGTTTTATAGTACTATTTTCGATGTATAAATAAAGTGATGAAAAAAGAGGTGGAGACTATGCCCAAGTTTTTGGATTTGTTTGCCGGTGCAGGTGGACTATCCGAGGGCTTTATTCAAGCGGGGTACACTCCAATTGCCCATGTGGAAATGGATGTGGCAGCGTGCTATACGCTAAAAACACGCGTAGCATATCACTGGCTGAAAGCCAACGGAAACTTGGAAGTATACCACCAATATCTGCGTGGAGAAATCAAACGGGATGAATTTTACGCACATATTCCTGAGAAAGTTCTGAATTCTGTACTGAATTACGAAATCTCAAACGATACGATTCCGGAAATCTTTGAAAAAGTGGACCATCTTCTTGGCGGAGAAGAACTGGATCTCATTATTGGCGGCCCACCCTGCCAAGCTTATTCTCTGGCTGGGCGCTCCAGATCAGAGACAAAAATGGTGGGCGACAAGAGAAACTACCTGTACAGACATTATGCGAAGTTTCTCCGTAAATATCGCCCCAAGTACTTTGTGTTTGAAAATGTTCTGGGACTGCTTTCTGCAAAAGACGAAGATGGTTCCCGCCATTTCGATAATATGCTGAAACTGTTTAAGGAATACGGATACAGCACAGAGTTTCGATCACTGAACGCATCTGATTACGGTGTTTTGCAAAACAGGAAAAGGATCATCCTGATTGGTAAAAGAGGTGAATATACTGACTTTTACCCCAATATTCCCAAGGAGGTTTTTCAGTACAAGGTTGGTGAATTGTTTTGTGATCTTCCTTCCATTCATGCCGGTGAAGGAGTAATTACCCCCGTTGCAACAAAACCTTACTCGGGAAAATACCTGTTCCTTTCCGGAATTAAAGAAAGTGATAGGGAAGCGGTTACATTCCACCAGGCAAGACCCAATACGAATCAGGATCTGGAGATTTACCGGATTGTAGTGGAAGCATGGAATAAAAACAGATCCCGGGTAGCCTATACAGATCTTCCGGAGCATTTGAGAACGCATAAAAATACGTCCTGTTTTCTGGACCGTTTCAAAGTTGTCGCAGGAAATCTGAACTGTGCTCAGACAGTAGTTGCACACATCAGTCGGGATGGCCATTACTATATTCACCCGGACATCAGGCAAAACCGATCCATAACGCCCAGAGAAGCAGCAAGAATTCAGACTTTCCCAGACAGCTACTATTTTGAATCTGTCACTGGAAAGCCGTCCAGAACACTTGCATATAAGCAGATCGGAAACGCCGTGCCTGTGCGGCTGGCATATAACATTGGAAAGGCATTGATGGATTGTTTCAATGCTGAAAACAGCGAGGAGTAAATCCATACGCATCCAGCCGAACTATACAGAAATATGAGGTGAGCATTGTGCAAGAGAAAATCGTAATGCCGTATGCACCGATTCTGGTTGAGTCTACAAGATCGATCGGCTATTCCTTTGAAGCGGCCGTAGCAGACATTATTGACAACAGCATCAGTGCTTCTGCAACAGAAATTCGTATATGTTTTTCTTCCCGGGATCCTCAGTGGCTGTGCATTGAAGATAACGGCTGGGGGATGACTCCTGTCGAACTGGAAAACGCAATGCGGTATGGCAGTCAGAGTTCTACCGATGTCCGCAGAAAAGACGATTTGGGTCGTTTTGGCTTGGGGTTGAAAATGGCATCCTTGTCTCAATGCAGGAAGGTAACTGTTATGACTAAGAAAGATGGTGTCACTTGTGCAGCTTGCTGGGATTTAGATTACATCATTCAACAGAAGAACTGGTCTTTACAATTTTATTCAGAAGAAGAGCTTGAGGATATGCCTGGGTATCTCTATCTTAAATTGAAGGATTCCGGAACTGTAGTAACTTGGGCGCGGTTTGATCGTTTGAAACAGGGCGCGTCTCAAATAACAAAGGCGTTTGATGAAAAAATCGAATTGACCAGAAAGCATATCTCTCTGGTTTTCCATCGTTTTTTGAATGACGAAAATCCGAAATCCCGTATTATGATGTATTTCAATGGTGAGGTTGTTAAGGGGATTGATCCGTTCCTGACCAAGCATCCGGCTACACAGCCCCTCAGTGAACAGGTTCTGAGAATCGCTTCGGAGGAGATTCGTGTAAAGCCCTATGTTCTGCCGTATATCAGTAAGATGTCCAAACAGGATATAGCCGCTATCGGCGGTAAAGAGGAGCTGCGGCAACAGCAGGGGTTTTACATATACAGGAATAAACGGCTGATTATATGGGGAACTTGGTTCCGGTTGATCAAGCATAACGAGCTGGGCAAGCTGGCAAGAGTAAGGGTGGACATCCCCAATTCACTGGATTCCATCTGGGAAATTGATATCAAGAAATCCAGAGCATCCCTTCCCCATTTCATAAAAAAGAACCTTGTTGACATTGTGGAAAACACTGTCGGCAGGAGCGAGCGGGTGTATAAGTACCGTGGCAGAAATGTCCAGACGGACAATCTTGTCCATGTCTGGAATCCCATTGATGACCGTGGTAGATTCCGGTATCAGATCAACAGAGAATTGCCTGTAATTAAAATGCTGGAGGCCAATCTTACTGAAGGTGGGGAAGCTATTCTGGACGCCTTTATTAAGATGCTGGAAGATGCATTTCCTTACTCGGATGTTTACTATCGAATGGCAAAAAGCGAGGCTAATGTTACCGAAGGTGCGCTCGATACAAGCGATGTATATAGCATGGCCGAGCAGATGGTACATCAGGTTGAGGAGATGGGACTGGATGTTAATGCGTTCCTGAAGACAATGGACAGAATGGACTTCTTTGTGAAATATCCTACTGTAGTTGCCCAGATCAGAGAGGTGTATGGGAATGACTGATAATCAAAAAAACATTATTGGCTCCATATTGATGAATATGAGCAATAACACTCAGCCAATCACGGAAGAAATGATTGAAAAGCTGGTGGATATGAATGACTCCATGAATGCCATGATGTATGGAACTCCGCCCCTCACACCAGAAGAGCGTGCCCAGGTAATCGCCGAACTCCATGCAAAATTATTCATAAGAATTGACAGGGGACATTTTGTCAAGGAAAAGGACCATAATCCCTGGTATATGGCAGCAAAAGTTGAACTTCATTCCAAATTCTGGGACAGATATAGACTTTACTTGCTGAAGGAAAAGCATTGGAACGGTGATACCGTCAACGAGCTGGACAAGACTACCGATGAAGTAATGGATCTGCTCGGAAATCCCGGACAGAGCGAGGGATTTATGCGCCGTGGTCTGTGTATTGGTGATGTTCAGTCTGGCAAAACGTCTACATACATCGGCCTTATCAATAAGGCGGCGGATGCGAACTATCGTGTAATTATTCTGCTCACAGGCACAATTGAAAAACTCCGCAGACAGACCCAGCAGAGAATTGACGAGGGCTTTATTGGATTGGACAGTTATGCCTTCACACTTGAGCGGGACAATGTGAAAGTCGGTGTGGGTGCCATTGATGAAAGTACCAGTGGCTGGGCAGTCACCTCTACAACCAGTGACTTTAATGCCGCAACTGCAAAAAAAGTGGTTGGGCAGCTTGCAAATATCAGCGCTCCTGTCATTTTTGTTTTGAAGAAAAATAAAAGCGTGCTGGAAAAGCTGGAACATTGGCTTCGGTTTTATAATGCAAACAAAACCACCAAAAAAATCGATTTACCTATGCTCCTTATTGATGATGAAGCGGACAACGCCTCTGTGAATACAAAAGCAGATGATGTGACAGCAATCAATAAGGGTATCCGGAAACTACTGGCATTGTTTGAAAAGGCCAATTATGTAGGCTTTACCGCAACACCGTATGCCAATGTCTTTATTGATCCGGATTCCGAAGAGGAAATGTTGAAGCATGACCTTTTCCCCAAAGATTTTATTTATGCTTTGGAAGCACCGTCCAATTACATCGGAGCCCGGACGATTTTTGGAGAAGACGCTCCGTATGGCTATATGCTGGAATCCAACGATGACTGCGAGAAAGCTCTGCCTATCGTTCACAAAAAGGAAGATACATTGCAGTTTATTCCCGAAAGCCTGAAGGAAGCGCTGGCTGCATTCTTTATTGCCAACGCGGTGCGGGATCTGCGCGGTGATACCAAATCCCACCGCACAATGATGATTAATATATCCCGCTTTATTGCTGTTCAAAACCAGGTTACCAAAGTCGTGGATGGTTATGTTCGGGACTGGAAGCGTGAAATCCACAATTACTATCTTACGGGAGAAGAAGCATTCCAGTATGAGTCATTCTCTTTCATCAAGAAGGTTTTTGATAAGTATTTCAAGCATTTTGCAGATGACCCTGCGTTCTCCAAACTGAAACACTTTACTTGGGACCAAGTCCAAGAGGTGCTGTACCCTGCAATTTCCCGTATTGAGGTTCGCACCATCAACGGCGGCAATGCTCCCAAAAACCTCGATTATGAACATTATGAAGTAGCTCCTGATGACATCGGTCTGCGACTGATTGCTGTCGGTGGTCTGAGCTTGTCCAGAGGGTTGACTCTGGAAGGTCTGTGTACTAGTTATTTCTATCGCAATTCTTCCATGTACGATACTCTCATGCAGATGGGTCGATGGTTTGGCTACCGTGGTAACTATCAGGATATGTGTAAGATTTGGATGCCCGAAGTATCCATGGCATGGTACAGCTACATTTCTGCTGCAACTGACGAACTGCGTGCAGAAGTCCACCGTATGCAAAATGAAAATATGACACCGAAAGATTTCGGTTTGGCAGTTCGGTCAGATATCCAAGGCTTGCTGGTAACTGCAAGGAATAAGATGCGCTCTGCCAGAGACTATGAAACGGTTGTTAATTTCAGTGGCGAAGTTGTTGAAACCAAATATGTACATAGCACAAGGGATGTTCTGCTCCGCAACTATGAAGAAACTGAAACATTCCTTCTGCAGTTGCAAGATACCTACCCAATTCACAGAAATGATCCCAGCCTTGCAGTAAAGCATCCTCAGATGCTGAATGTAAAGAAAGAGGCCGTTCTTGAATATCTTCGTGGATTCTCTGCGCATACAATGAACTCCAGTACCGGCTTTGTGATCCATGAGCTGATTGATATGTTCGCCGGAGATGAGAGTGGCGTCTTTGATGAGTGGGATATTTTGGTTGCCGGAGGAGCGGCTTCCAACCCTGAGATCTCGTTTGCAGGGATGAAAATCTACCCCGTAAAGCGTAATTTTGCATACAGAAAGGATACAAAATCCCTTCAGATGTCCGGAAAAAACTCCAGATTGGGCAGCAAGGACTTGGCAAAAGGTGGATTGACCACCGATCAGGTGGCTGATATGGAAGCGGGTCATGGCGGGAATCGAAAATCCTTCAGTGAAAGCTTCTATTTTAAATCCGGTCATAAGCGTCACCCGCTTCTGGTAATCTATCCTGTGGTCTTGTCCTACGCCCCCAAAGAAGGAGAAGCGACTGACCAAATCAAGGTCAAGGAGGCTATTGTCCGGGATATTGATTTCCCTGTAATTGGTCTTAGCATTGGTATCCCCCTTATCGATGGAATGCAGCGGATTCGGCTGAAGTATAAGGTTAACAAGCAAAAGTGGCTTGAAATCTTCGGAGCTGATAACGCCGATGACTTTGATGAGGTCGATGAGACAATTCCGGAGGATTGATCATGTCAGATATAAAGAGAATGCTGAGTGGAATCAATCATCTGGATACATATCAGCGGGTTGACAGCACGCACCCCTTGGATTTGTATGTCGGCATCGATGATACAGCGAGATGGACACTGCTACTGATCAGTGATTTTCAACCGCTCAGTGTTACATCTTCCAGAATGATTATGATCAAGTCGGGCAAACGCTCCGACTCAAAATGGGCTCAGTCCTTTTCCTTGGTTGATGACAGGTTCAGGGATATCTTTGTGCTGTTCTGTGAGGATATTGTATCCTCGTCGACCAATATTGCAAACAAAGAAAAAGCCGTCCGCTTCGTGGGGAAACGCTATAAAGAGTGGCGGGAAATGCTGGCAAATGCCCGGGGAAACCTGCTTTCCCCAGAGGAAATCAAAGGCCTTCTGGGCGAAATGTACTATTTGAAGGATTACCTTGCTCCGCTGTATGGCATAGAGAAAGCGGCATTATCCTGGACAGGCCCCAGACGGCTACCGCAAGACTTTATCCTTGATGATACTTGGCATGAAGTCAAAACAATATCCAGCGGAAAAAGTGAGGTCAGCATTCCCTCAATCGAACAGCTGGATTCTGTCAAAACCGGTGAGTTGGTTATTCTGAGGGCAGACAAAACAAGTATTGCCAATGCGAACGCAGTCAATCTGAACAGTCTATACAAAGATTTGATGACACTGATACCAGGCGATCACGAAAAAGAAGTTTTTTCCAATATGCTGTTGCGATATGGCTACTATCCCCGTGCCGAGTACGAGAGTGAGGAGTATACTTTTGAAATCAAAGGTATGCAACGATACATTGTAAATACGGATTTCCCGTGTATCAGACGAGCTGATCTGCCGGCAAGTGTAACAGAAGCAAAATACGCTTTGTCTGTTGCCGCCATCGAGCCTTATACAAAGGAGTGATTTCGTGGATATCAAGGAATTCCGAAACGGAATACTGGACGACGTACATTTCAATGCATCCATCAACGGAACATCTCCCCGTGAGGAATTCCTGGCAATGTATGCAAACGCACTGGTCGATGCAGAAGAATTTGAGGATTTTGAGCAGCTGGCCTATGAAGGAGTCGGGTCTCAAAATAAAAAGATTCTGATTGACGGCTATTATTACAGCGAACTGGAAAACTGTCTTGTGATTATAGCCTGCCCTTTCACAGACAGTATGGATGTTCAGTCCCTCACTGCAACAGAGGCAGAAATGCACTTTAAGCGTGCCCGTGCTTTTGTGGAGGAATCCAGATCCGGATTCATTCAAAAGTATGCGGAGGAAAGTTCCCCAGGATACGGACTGGCCGTTGACATTCAGAAACGATACAGCAATGTATCCAAGTTCAAATTTTATATTCTGACTGACATGGCGATGAGCAGCCGTATCCGTGAAATTCCTGGCACGATGATCGGAACTGCCACAGCAGAATATCATATCTGGGATATTACCCGTTTGCAAAGTCTGTACGCCTCCAAAACGGGCAAGGAAGATATTGTCATTAACCTGAAAGAGTTTTCTGAAAGGGGAATCCCGTGCCTCCAGGCAGGCTCGACAGATGAGTATACTGCATATCTGTGCACTATTCCGGGTTCCATTCTTGCGTACTTGTATAACACTTATGGTGGCCGTCTTTTGGAAGGCAATGTGCGGTCTTTCCTTTCAGCCAAAGGCAAGATTAACAAGGGTATCCGAAATACGATCCTGAATGAGCCCAGTATGTTCTTCGCTTACAACAATGGTATTGCAGCAACAGCATATGCCGTTGAAATGGAGCATGGTGACGGCTGCACGTATATTACGCAAATAACCTCCCTTCAGATTGTGAACGGAGGCCAGACTACAGCATCCCTGGCGGCGGCCATTATCAATGATAAGGACAGAGCCAATGGATTGAGGGACATCTATGTTCCTATGAAGTTATCAGTTGTTACTCCGGAAAAGGCGATGGAGCTGATTCCAAACATTGCAAAGTATGCCAATAAACAAAATAAGGTCAGCGATGCAGACTTCTTCTCCAACCACGCCTTCCATGTCAGAATGGAGGACTTCTCCCGGCGCGTGCTTGCACCTGCAGTTATGGGAAATCAGTATGGCACACACTGGTATTATGAGCGCACCCGTGGCCAGTATAAGCAGGAGCAGAGCCGGATGACAAAAGCTGAACAGAATAAGTTCCTCATTCAGAACCCCAAGGCGCAGATGTTCACAAAAACCGATCTGGCAAAATTCTATAATATTTACCGGCAACTACCACACCAAGTCAGCACCGGTGCACAGAAGAACTTTATCCAGTTTGCGGAATGGGCCAGCGCGGTTTGGGACAAGGATGAGACTGTATTCAACGAAAGATTCTTCCGGCAAATTGTATGTCTTAATATCCTGTACAAAAAGGCCGACTACATTGTAAAGCACGCCCCCTGGTACGAAATGGGTTATAAAGCACAGGCTGTTACTTATACCCTTTCATATTTGTTTTACCGGATTGGTAAAGAGTGCCCTGACCGTGTATTTGACTTCAGAGCAGTGTGGACCCAGCAAGGGGTATCCCATGCTACTGAAGTGGAACTGGAGAGAATTGCAGAGGCAATGTATAACCATTTAGTGTCCCCTGACAGGGAGGTCCAGAACGTAACAGAATGGGCCAAAAGAGAAGCTTGCTGGAAAAAAGCAAAGGATATATCTGTCCCTCTCAGTGAACAATTCAAAAAGGAATTGGCAAGCGTTACTGAAGAGGCAGAGGCCAAAAAGAGCGCACGCAAAGAGCAAAAACAGGAGAACAGTGCTTCTGCCATGATTCAGGTTGCTGAATTTGGCATAGACAACTGGAAGGCGCTTCTTACCTGGGGTATTCAAAACCGTGTGTTTACCCCTCAGGACATATCATTCCTGAAAGCAGCTATTGCTATGGAAACCGGGAAATTCCCGAGTGAAAAACAGTGTGCCAGAATTCTTCAGGTTTTGGCAAAGGCCAGAGAGGAAAGCTATCCGGGATAATCCATTATTTTGATTGGGAGGGACATATTATGGCAGATGTACATTCACCCGAAAAACGGAGCTATAATATGTCCCGTATCCATTGTAAGGATACCAAGCCGGAGGAATTGGTGCGCAAATTCCTGTTTTCTCAAGGGTTTCGTTACAGAAAGAACGATGCCCGACTTCCTGGAAAACCAGACATCGTTCTTCCGAAATATAAAACAGTAATTTTTGTTAATGGATGTTTCTGGCACGGGCATGAGGGGTGCAAATACTTTGTATGGCCACAGAACAACGCGGAGTTCTGGAAACAAAAAATCTCTGGAAACATTTCCAGAGATTCGAAAAACTATGCTTTATTGCGTGAGCAGGGGTGGACGGTCATCACAATTTGGGAGTGCCAACTTAAAAAGAACTGTTTTCAACAGACACTATCCAATCTTACAATTACGCTGAGAAGGACTTTAGCGGAAGGAGAACGCTAATAACATGGCAAAACATGCATTTTACTCTGCAGGAATCGAACAATTTCTGCGGACGGATACAGCCTATATCCTTGCGGAAATGGTCAAAGCCAATCCTTTCGACCTGACAGATCTTCAGCGTGATGCTTGGTTGGAGGAGATTGCAATTCTAAAAAGAGAACTCACGCCATTTCCAGAGGGCTGGCTTATGCTGGAGTTCACGATTCCCAGAATGGGAAAACGTGTTGACGCGGTAGTGATTTCAGGAGGAATTGTGTTCCTCTTGGAGTTTAAAGTTGGTGACTCCCATTATCGGAGCAGCACAGACAATCAGGTGCTGGATTATGCTTTGGATCTTAAAAACTTTCATAAGGCTTCTAAAGACCTGACCATTGTACCTATCTCCGTGCCGACTGCGGCACTTCCCGACAGCAAGGTGGAGCGGATCCATAAATACCCTGATGGCGTTTGTTATACAATCCGGGCAACGCAACATCAAATTGGAACAGCCATACAGTCTATCTGCGACAAGTGGCCATGTCTGCCAATCAATGGCTTGGAATGGGAAAATTCTGAGTATATGCCTACTCCAACCATTGTCGAAGCGGCTCAGGCGCTTTACAACAATCACAATGTTAATGATATTACCCGTTCGGATGCCGGCGCATGCAATCTGACAAAAACAACAGAAGCTATCAAGCAGATTATCCGGTTTAGCAAAGAGAATCGTCGCAAATCTATTGTATTTGTTACCGGAGTACCAGGTGCCGGCAAAACGCTGGCCGGCTTGAATTTGGCCAGTGAGTTCCACAACAATGCAATAGAAGAGCATGCAATATTTTTGTCTGGCAATCTTCCTTTAGTAACAGTGTTGCAAGAAGCTCTGGCCCGTGATAAGGTACAACGAGAAAAGGATCAGGGCCGGCGTCTGGCCAAAGACACCGCGCTGCGCGAAGTCAGGAGCTTTATTCAGATTATTCATCACTACAGAGATGAATATGTCGGGAACAACCAAGTCCCAACTGAGCGTGTTGCTATATTTGATGAATCTCAACGTGCATGGACACAACAGGAAATATCATCCTTTATGGCTCGCAAAAAAGGCGTCCGGGAATTCCCATGGAGCGAGCCTGAGTTCCTAATTGGCACAATGGACCGCAGATCCGATTGGGCTACCATCGTCTGTCTTGTTGGCGGCGGTCAGGAAATCAACAAGGGAGAAGCGGGGCTTTCCGAATGGTTTGACTCGCTGAAAAGGAGCTATCCACACTGGGATGTTTATGCTGCTCAGAACCTTGATGATTCCGAATATCTGCATGGCCTTTCGTGGCAAGAAATGACAAGCGGTTTGCGTTTGACAATAGACAATGATTTGCACTTGGCGACATCCATACGCTCTTTTAGAAGCGATAAGGTTTCTCTTTTGGTAAAAGAGATTCTTGATAATGATTTGGAGAAAGCGAAAGCAACTTATCAAGAGCTGAAAGGAAAATACCCTATCTATATTACGAGAGACTTGGACAAGGCTAAAAACTGGGTTAAAACGTCAGCCCGAGGCAGTGAACGTTACGGTTTGTTTGCCAGCAGCAACGCAGCCCGTCTGAAGCCAAGAGGCATCTATTATGCCAAAGACCGCAGCAGCCTTTCCCCTGAAAATTGGTTTCTGAATGGGAAAGACGATATCCGGTCCAGCTATTTTCTTGAGGCGGTTGCCAGTGAGTTTGAAACGCAGGGGCTGGAATTGGATTACGCCATTGTTGCTTGGGATGCGGATCTCAGAATTGAGAATGGCAGATGGACGCACAACCAAATGAGTAATCGTCTGTCTCCGCCCAATTGGTCCCGGATCAGAAGCGAAAACAATGTCAAATATCTGACAAATTCCTATCGGGTTCTTTTGACACGCGCACGTCAAGGCTTCATAATCTATATTCCTGAGGGAGTAACCGATGATGCAACCAGGCTTCCGGCGTTCTACGACGAAACCTTTAATTATCTGAAAGCGGTTGGTATCCAGGAAATCTGATAGATACGCACACATTGGAAGCGGATTTTGATTCAGGACATCCTGCTCCCTGATTATGTGCTACGGTGCCTCCGCAAAAATGACCGCACGGTATTTTCACTGATTCCCAGCCGCTGCGATATTTCCTTTGCAGAGCATCCCTCGGTATATAAGGCCAGTAATTGACTATGATCCCGTTGCGTATTGTAAAGCCGTGCTCCTCAGGGAGTAGCGCCCAGGCGGTGGCGGTAGGTGCTGCCATCCAGAAAGTGAATTACAAGGGTTTGTTTTGGCGTGACCACCATTTTTCGGATAAGGATATCAATCATCAGACCGCCAATCCGGATATCCAGTTTCCCACGGGCTATATCATTCAGAACGGATCGAGCATGTTGTCCTTTCTGCCCTCGTTGTCCCAGTGCATCAAAATCGAACCCACAAAATTATGCACCACGCCCGCAAAGCATGGTGCATGGTATCCACGAGCGGCAGATTTGCCAAATCAGTTACCGTTGTTGATACCATATCAACAACGGTAATTTTTTATTTTCCGCCGTCCGCGGGAGGATTTTGGCGAAAAACAGAGAGAGGCATCAGAAAGTGAACATGTTCGGGGATCATGGACACCCTTTTGCGGCGCAGGCAATAGGACTTGCAGAAGCAACGCAAGAAAATGGGGCCTGAATGAAATCGTTTGACTTTGCACATGATATGTACTATAACAGTAGTGCAAGGAGGCGAACACGATGGATACAAACATGACTTTTCGTATTGATTCCGAGGTGAAGTCACAAATGAGCGCCATCTGCAGCCAGCTCGGTATGACCACTTCCACCGCTTTTAATATCTTCGCCAACGCTTTTGTGCGGGCGAAGGGGATGCCCTTTGCGGTTACGATCACGGAGGAACCCGCAAAGATCTCCCGCGAAAAAATGCTGGCGGATACGGATCGGCTGCTTGCTGAATTTGCTTCCGATTATAAGAGGATGGCAGAATGATCTGGATATCGGCAGAGGACATTCTCCTGATCCACAGCCGTGTCATAGAAGGCAGCGGCGGCTTGGATGGTCTCCGGGATCGGAACGGGCTGGAGGCAGCCATTGCTGCGCCAATGCAGACCTTTGATGGGCAGGAACTTTATCCATCAGACACGGAAAAGATCGCCCGGCTTGGCTTTGGTCTTGCATCCAATCATGCCTTTGTGGACGGCAACAAGCGAATCAGCGCCATGATGACACAGCTTCTTCTGAAATGGAATGGCTATGATCTGACCCTCCGCACCGGCGAGCTGGCCGATATGTTCATTGCGATCGCCGACGGCACAGCAAACGGAAAGGATCTTCTGGATTGGGTTTACGCACATTTGCGTTAAGGCGTTTAACCGCCCGGCGTACACAGCGAACGAGAACGGCAATCGCGGCCGGCAGAAAAGAGCGCAGCAGAGAACAAGCGCACTTTTTAGGCGCGCAAACTTTTTCCTTTCCGTCCGCAGCGCCCCGGTATACCACCCCCCCCAAACCGCAAAATAATGCACCACGCCTGCAAAGCATGGTGCATGGTATCCACGAGCGGTAGATTTGCCAAATTGAGAGGATGTAACGGTTCTTCGTTACATCCTCTTTTTTATTTTGTACCGGAAACGGAGCAGGTATTTGCCTGCTCCGTTTTGTATTTTACGGCTGCGCCCGTCACGTGCCTCCGGGAAACACGCTCCCGCCTCCCGGCAGTGTCAGCCGCGCCATTTTTGCGCAGTGAGCGGTCGACAACCCGCCGCATGTGCCGCTCAGGCTGCTGAACAGCACATTTTTATTTTCCGCGCGTTCTGTTAAGGGCTTGACATTCCCTGCTTTTCGCAGTACACTGTTCCTGTCAGTGCAACTGACAGGAACAGAGGAGGCGAACGCACTTGCCGCACGAGGAGCAGAGAGAAAAGAATATCCGTCTGGTCACGGAGGTCGCGCTGGACTGTTTTCTGGCCAACGGGATCGAAAAGACCAAGGTCGCAGATATCGCGCTGCGCTCCGGGCTCACCGAGCGGTCGGCCTTTCGCTACTTTGAGACCAAGGCCGATCTGGTTCTGGCCGCGTCCCTGCTCTACTGGAAGCGCATCCTCGAGCGCATCGACCGGATGTCCCACACCGTGGCCGACGGCAGCACGACCGGCCTGCAGGATGTGGAAAACGTCCTCATCTGCTATTCCCAGCTCTACCGCCTCGACCCGAACGGCATGCGCTTCACGCTCGACGCGGAGTTGACGCTGCACGCCGCGGGCAGACTCCACGAGATCAAAAACCAGCCGCCCGAGCCGTTTGAGACCTCCGGCGGCCCGATGGCCAAGGCGATCCGCAAGGGACTTGCCGACGGCTCGATCAGCCCGGAGGTCGACGTGCGGGAGATCTACTACAACTCCTACGACGCGATCCTCGGCATCATGCAGCGCCTGTCTATCGGCGGCTCGCCGAGCGCGAGCGCGCTTGATTACGACAGCCGGATGCGCCACCTGAGCCAGATGTTCGTGCGCGCACTCAGCGGCAAATAACCACATACACAGCAGATCCCGAGCGATCGGGATTTGTGTATACCCGATTATGTCAGTGAGGCTGACACAAGCGGAGAAGGAAGATAGAAATCCAAAGAAAGAAGGGCCGCAATGAAGGAACTGAAGCATTTGATGTACTTTGAGCGCCTGCTGGACGACGCGCACAACGAACTTGTCCGCCAGGCCGAGGCAGAAGGAGATCTGGCGATCGGCTATACCTGCTTTCACGCGCCGGAGGTGCTGCTGAATCTGGGCAGTTGCTTCTCGGTGCGTCTGCGCGCGCCGCACACCACGTCCATGGAGCTAGCCACCTACTACATGGCCAACAACAGCTGCGAGTTTTCCCGCGCGATCCTCGAGCGCGCGCTCGAGGGCAACTACAGCTTCCTGCACGCCATGGCGGGCGTCGACGTGTGCGAGGCCAACAACCGCGCCATCGAGAACATGGAGATCATGCACGCGCAGGGTGCGGACAAGGACAAATTCTTCTACTGCAACCTCGACATCCCGTATTCCGATGATGAGGACTGCGTCGAGCACATCTGCGAGCAGGTCTCGCGCAAGATCCTCAAGCCGATGCGCGAAAACTACGGCGTCGACACCTCGGACGCCGCCATCCGCGCCGCGGTCAGTGAGCACAACGAGGTCTGCCGCATCCTCACCGAGATCGGCGAGACGCGCAAGCTGGACAACCCGCCCATCACGGGCTATGAATACGCCGTGCTGGTGCTCGTGAGCTACGTCTGCCCGAAGCGGCTGATCCTGCCGCTGCTGCGCGAGACGCTCGCCGAGGTAAAGACGCGCGAGGTCGATGCGCAGAAAAACTACCGTGTGCGCGTCGCCGTCGTCGGCTCCGAGATCGACGACCCGGACCTGATCCGGCTCATCGAGAGCTGCGGCGCGCTGGTGGTCGCCGACCGCTACTGCTACGGCAGCTTCCCCGGCCGTCAGGAGATCGTGCTCACCGACGGCGAGGATGCACTCACGCAGGTGTGCCGCTGGTACCTGCAGCACACCGAGTGCCCGCGCCAGAGCGCGCTGCACCGCGTCCAGTACCGCAACGACCACGTCGCCCAGCTTGTGCATGATTTCAAGGCCGACGGCGCGATCTACGAGCAGATGAAGTTCTGCACCTACTGGTCGTATGAGCGCGTGATCGCAAACCAGGTCATGCCGCGTGATTACGGCATCCACATCCTCTCCATCGACCGCCCCTACATCGCGGGGCAGAGCGGCCAGCTGCGCACGCGTGTGCAGGCCTTTGTGGAGAGTCTGGAAATGAAGCAGCTGCGCTCAGCGCAAAAGGAGGACAACTGACATGGCCTACAACCCCAAAACCGGCAAGGGCCTCGGCCGCTTCTATTCCGCCGAGCACCGCGCCTTCCGCGCCCGCGAATGGCGCGGCTTCCGAGACACCTTTTATGATTTCTTCCGCTGGCTGTATCTCTACGGCTTCATGGCCGCAAAGCTTGGCTGCCACCCGATCCTGATGGTCAAGGCCATGCTGCGCTACCGCTGGATGGTGTCCTATCTCACCGCAGCGCACATGGTCGACCGCCACACCATGGGGCTGCGCGGCAAGGAGCTGCGCTATGCACACAACCAGTTTTTCTCCGTGCTGCATAACTCCGTCCTCGGCGTGCGTGACATCATCCTACGCGACAAGAACCTGCGCCCCAACAGCAAGCACGCGGCGAAGCTGCGCGAGAACACCGTCATGTTCGATGAGATGACCCCGCACCTGATCATGATGGGGTTCCCCACCGTGAAGTGGATCGACATCGCCATGTTCGCCATCGGTCTGCCGTCGGAGGTCGACCAGAACGCCAGCATGTTCTACATCGACGCCATGGAGCACCTCGGTCTGCCGGCGGACGTTTGCCCCGAACCCGCCGCCGAGAGCGGCTGCGCCGTGGTGGACGACTATCCGCGCGTCGGCAAGTGCTACTTCACCGGCACGATGCCGTGCGACGGCGCGATCTCGCAGACAAACATCCTCACGCGGCACTTCAAGGAGCTTCCCTCGTTCCAGATCACGCCGCCGCAGCGTGTCAACGAACCGGAAGTGCAGACCTATGCGGTCAAGAACCTGAAAAAGGGCATCGAATTTCTCGAGCAGCAGTTCGGCGTCAAATGGGACTGGGACGCCTTCTGGAAAAACGCCGAAATGTACAACGAGAGCTCGCGCTGTATGATCGAGAAGTGGGACGTCAACTGCACCGAGCACCCACAGGTCTGCGGTGCGGCGCTGGCACTGCAGCGCGAATATGAGTTCATGGCGGCAGCCTGCATGGACAAGTTCATGCTCAAGACGGACCGCCGCGTCACGAAGATGATGCTCAAGGGCTACGAGCAGGACAAGGCGGCCAACGCGCCCCAGCCGAAATACCGCTGCCTCGTCTGGGCATGCCCCGCGCACTATTACACCAACTTTACCTACTGGACGCAGCACTGCTGGGGTGTCACCTGCGTCAACGACATGGAGGCCATGCTCAGCTACCAGCCCATCACCATCGGCGACAAGGAGCAGGCGCTGGCCGATCTCGTGCGCTGCTATGAGAAGATGATGATGCGCTCGCACACCAACGGCGGCTATGTCAACCTGCTCGACGAGTGCTGGAAGATGTGCGAGAAGTTCCACACGAACATCGTCATCATGTACGACCACGTATCGTGCAAGAACGTCGGCGGTCTGCACGGCCTGTTTGAGGATCAGGCGCGCGAGCGCGGCATCCACCTCATCTGGATCCCGCACGACGTCATGGATCCGCGCACGGTCTCGCGCCGCGAGATGCGCGAGGCATTCAGCCAGTATATGGTCACGGTGCTCAACGAGAAGCCGCTTGACCCCACTCTGTTGGATTACGAAGACACACTCAGCTGGTAAGGAGGAACGAATATGGCTTGGTATTGGATCGTGCTCATCGTGCTCGCCGCACTCTTTGGTCTGCTGTTTCTGGCATACATGACCAACGCGGACATGAAGCTCATCGAAAAGATCTACAACGCGCTCATTGCATACCACGACGACAAGGACGTCGAGGAGCAGATCTGACGCGCGCATCGGGGGGACACCCCCAAAGCAACAGCAAGTCGGGGCGGTCAATGACCGCCCCGACTTTTGCGTCTGCGCATTCTCCCGCAAAACACGGATACAGAGCAGCATTCCGGTCGGCTTCCCTGTTGACATTGTGTTCACATCTTGTTACACTGTCTCTTGCGCCTTTTCACGCAAAACAAACAGAAAAAAGGAAGAAGAAAGAATGAAACTTGTCAAAGCGTACAACAGCGTCAGCCTTGTGCTGCGCATCGTGATCGGCATGGTCATCGGCGCGGCGCTCGCCCTGCTGATCCCCAACGCCGCCGTGACCGCGCCCGGCATCGGCATCCTTGGCACCCTGTTTGTCGGTGCCCTGAAGGCCATCGCCCCGCTGCTGGTCTTTGTCCTCATCATCAGCGCCCTTGCCCAGTCCAAGGAGAAGCTGGGCAAGCAGTTCGGCACCGTCATCGTGCTCTACCTTGTCTCCACGTTCCTGGCGGCTGTCATCGCCGTGATCGCGAGCTACCTGTTCCCCGTGACCATCACGCTGACTGAGGCCGTCTCCGACAGCGCGCCCGAGAGCTTCGCCGCTATCTTCACTGGCCTGCTCAACAACATTGTCTCCAACCCCATCGGCTCAATCGTCTCGGCCAACTATCTCGGCGTTCTGTTCTGGGCTATCGTGCTCGGCTTCGCGTTCAAGGGCGCGTCCGACACGACCAAGAAGTTCCTCGCCGACGCCTCCGAGGCCGTCACCAAGGCGGTGCGCTTCGTCATCAACCTCGCCCCGTTCGGCATTCTGGGTCTCGTGTTCTCCGCCGTTTCCACCAGCGGCCTTGCCATCTTTACTGAGTACGGCAAGCTCCTGCTCATCCTCGTCGGCTGCATGCTCTTTGCCGCCCTCGTCGTTAACCCCATCATGACGTTCATCGTCATCCGCAAGAACCCCTATCCGCTGGTGTTCAAGTGCCTGAAGGAAAGCGGCGTGACCGCGTTCTTCACCCGCTCGTCCGCCGCGAACATCCCCGTGAATATGTCCCTGTGCGAGAGCCTCGGCCTGGACAAGGAGTTCTACTCCGTGTCCATCCCCCTCGGCGCGACCATCAATATGGCGGGCGCGGCCGTCACCATCACCGTCATGACGCTCGCCGCAGTGCACACGCTCGGCATCACCGTGCAGCTCCCCGTTGCGATCATCCTGTCCGTCATGGCAGCGCTCGGCGCGTGCGGCGCGTCCGGCGTTGCGGGCGGCTCGCTGCTGCTCATCCCCATGGCCTGCTCCCTGTTCGGCATCTCCAATGACATCGCCATGCAGGTCGTCGGCGTCGGCTTCATCATCGGCGTCATTCAGGACTCCGTCGAGACCGCCATCAACTCCTCGTCCGATGCGCTGTTCACCGCCGTCGCGGAGTTCAAGCAGTGGCGCAAGGCCGGCAAGGAGATCAAGTACTGAGCCCACCTTCGCAGAAAGTCAAAGCCCGACCGGATTCCCGGCCGGGCTTTTTGCGGCTCCGCCGCGCTTGCATTTTGCGCAGCGGGTCTTTATACTGGAGAAAATACCCCGCTGAAAGGAGGCCGCGCCATGCGCACCGTGCTCACCATCCTGCTCATCGCCGTCATCGGGGGCATCTGCGCGCTCGAAGCCGTTTTTATCCGGCAGGGGCGGCGGATGCCGAAGCGCAGCTGCGTCCGCCTGAGCGTGGCGTACCCGATCGTCGGCGTAGTCTTTGGGGCCATGTTCCTGTATTTAATGAACATGGCCGTCCACGAGCAGGACTCCAACCCGTGGGTCGCCATGGGCTTTCTCGTGTTCGTGCTGATGGGCGTCAGCCTGATCCTGGCGTGGATCAACTACCGCATCTGGTATGACAGCAGCGGCTTCATCATACGCAATGTGCTCGGTGTCCGGCGCGACTACACTTATTCCGACATCACCGGCCTGCGGGAATACCCAAAAGAAGCGCGGCTCTATTTCGGCAAACGCCATATTACGCTGGACACGACGGATGCGCCGCAGAAAATGTTTCTGGAGCGGGTCAAGCTGCACTACGCCGCCATCCACGACGGGCAGAGCGTTCCCTACGTCCCGCCGCGCATCGACCCGTTCCGCGGCCACATCATCAATCCTGAGAGCTGGGTGATCTACTTCGCCGCCATTTTCGTCTTTGTCATCGGCATATGCGTCTATGTCTACATCGCGTTTCGCCCGGTATCGAGCGATGCGCTGGCTTACCGCGACGTTGTGTTTGACTATTACGAGCTGCGCGGAGACAAGCTCCTCCTGTATCCGGAGGGCGAGGAAAAACGCTACCAGATCCCGAACTACCAGAACGAGCTGACGGATGTGCATGCGTTTTTCGACGCCTTTGATGCGGGCGAGACCCTGCACATCGGGTATCGCGAATATACCACGACCACTTGGGGCAAGGGCCAGAGTTTTCACTACTGGCACATCTGCTCCATGACCGGGGCCGACGGCACGGTCTATCTCCCGTTTGACAAAGGTCTTGCCGCGCAGCGCGCCGAACGGCGCATCCAGCTGTGGTTCAACGGTGGTCTCGGTGCTGTCATACTGCTGCTTTGCGTACTGACGCTCATCGTCGGCCGATACCCGGAAAAATTTCCGCCGAAGCTCGTCCGCTTCCTCTTTCGTGACACACTGCGGGCCTGAACCCATGCGCGCCGCCCTTCGTCAAATCCACAAGAAACCCTGCCGGATCTTTGAAGGAATCCGGCAATTTTCTTGACTTTCCTGCTGCAATACTTTAAAATGAAGCCGCTGTGCACGGGCAAAGCACGGCAAAAACAAGAATCAGACCCGACATCTGCGCGGTGCGCGCCGCACAGATGTTTTTCACGTCTGGATGGGAGAACGCATGAAAACGAAAAACACGAAAAGCTTTGCCAGCCGCTGGGGCTTTATCCTGGCGTCCGTCGGCTCGGCCGTCGGCATGGCCAACGTCTGGGGCTTTCCGAACAAGATGGGCAGCAACGGCGGCGGGGCCTTCCTGCTGATCTACCTGCTGTTTGTGGTCATCTTCAGCACCGTCGGCCTGCCGACGGAGTTCGCCATGGGCCGCCGCGCCGGCACCGGCACGCTCGGCGCCTATGAAAACGCATGGGCCACGCGCGGCAAGACCGCCGGAAAGGTCGGCGGCCTGCTCGGCTGGCTGCCGCTGGCCGGGTCGCTGTGCATCGCCATCGGCTACGCCGTCATCGTGACGTACATCCTCAAGGCGCTGGTCGACTCCCTGCTCGGCACGCTCATGACGGGCGACGCCGCCGTGTGGTTCGCGTCGTTTTCCACGCAGCCGTACTCCGTCATCCCCTACCACGTCATCGTCGTGGCCGGCACACTGCTGACGCTCTTTCTCGGCGCACACAGCATCGAAAAGACCAACAAGGTCATGATGCCGCTGTTTTTCCTCATCTTTGTCGTGCTGGCCGTGCGCGTGGCGCTGCTGCCCGGCTCGGCTGAGGGCTACAAGTTCATGTTCACCCCGCGCTGGGAGGCCCTCAAAGACCCGATGATCTGGATCTGGGCCATGGGGCAGGCGTTTTTCTCCCTGTCCGTCACCGGCAGCGGCATGATCGTCTACGGCGCGTATCTGTCCAAGGACGAGGACGTCGTGGGCGTGGCGCAGCACACGGCCATTTTTGACACCATCGCCGCCGTTGTCGCCGCGCTCGTCATCATCCCCGCCTGCTTTTCCTACGGGCTGGACGTCGGCGCGGGCCCGAGCCTGCTGTTCGTGACGCTGCCGACCATCCTGCAGGACATCCCGCTCGGCCGGCTCTTCGCCGTCATTTTGTACGTCGCCATGATCTTTGCCGGCGTCAGCTCGCTGCAGAACATGTTCGAGGCCGTCGCCGAATCGCTCCTGCACAAGTTCCCGAAGCTCAGCCGCGCGGCCGTGCTCGGCATCCTGTGCGTGCTGTGCCTCGGATTCGGTCTGCTCATGGAGCCCATCTCCAAATGGGGCCCGTGGATGGACCTCGTGTCGATCTACATTATCCCCATCGGCGCGACGCTCGGCGCCGTGTCGTGGTTCTACATCATGAAGAAGGACGACCTGCTCGCCGCCGTCAACACCGGCAGCCGCCGCCACCACGGCGCGTTCTGGTACGGCGTCGGCCGCTATGTCTACGTGCCGCTGGCCGTGATCCTGTGCTGCGTGGCGCTGTTCATGAACGTGGCGTTCTGAGCATACCATTTCGATCAAAGTCCCCGGGAGGGAACGCGATGCGTTCCCTCCCGGGGCTTTTTGCTGCCCGGAAGCCGCATATGCTCCCGGCCGCCAGCCGGACCGGCGAGCGAATTCTCAACACGTATATTGGAAGCCACTCCAAAATATTGTATATTCTGCACAACGATCCTTGACATTTCCACCGCAAAGTGATGAAAAGTCATCACCGGATTGACGTATGGCACATATTGGGGTTAAAATTATAACATAGCGATCGGCATGGAACGGACGAAAACAGAATAACGTGTAACCAGAATGGGGGAATGCAGCAATGAGAGACCTGAAGCACCTGACCTACTTCGAGAACCTCCTGCAGGAGGCCAACAACGCACTTGTTGTCCAAGCCCAGGCGGAAGGCAAAAAATGCGTCGCCTTTGTCTGCGAGAACACACCCGAGCCCTTGATGAATCTGGACAACACCTTCGGCGTGCGCCTGCACGCCCCGAACACCGGGTCGATGGACATTGCGACCTATTACATGACGAGCCTCCTGTGCGAGACCAGCCGCTCCCTGCTCGAGCGCGCGGTCGAGGGCGGCTTCAACTTTGCCGACTGCGTCATCGCGCCCGACGGCTGCACGATGATCAACCGCTGCGTGGAAAACATGGAACTGCTCAAGACCATGGGCGCCGGCAAGGACCATTTCTTCTACGAGTACATGGAGATCCCGCTCAAGGCCGACGACAACGGCGTGAACCTGCTCGTGCTCCAGTGCAAAAACCACATCCTCAAGCCCCTGCACGACGCCTTCGGCACGGACGTATCCGACGCCGCCATCCGCAAAGCGGTGGCCGAGCACAACCGCGTGTGTGCGCTCATCCGCGCGCTCGGCGACTTCCGCAAGGAGGCCCGGCCGCGCATCACGGGGTACGAATTTCACGTGCTGACGCTCGCGACCTATGTCGCGCCGAAGTACCTGCTGATCGACAAACTGGAAGAGACGCTCGAGGAAGTACGCAGCCGCGAGCCGGAGGAGCGGGCATACCGCGCGCGCATCGCGCTCGTCGGCTCCGAGGTGGACGACAGCGAATTCATCCGGCTCATCGAGGACACCGGCGCCTATGTCTGCGCCGACCGGTTCTGCTTCGGCTCGCTGCCGGGACGCGACCCGATCGTGCTCACGGACGAGGAGGACGCGCTCACGCAGATCTGCCGCCAGTATGTTTACCGCGGCCAGTGCCCGCGCACGATGAACATGGAAAAGGTCTACGGCCGCAAGCAGTACGTGGCCGACATCGCCAGAGAATACCACGCCGACGGCATCCTCTATGAGCAGATCAAGTTCTGCGACCCGTGGGCATATGAGCGCACGCTCGGCTCGGTGATGCTGCGCGAAGACTTCGGCTTCCCGGTGCTGTCCGTGGACCGTCCGTACAACATCCGCTCCTCGATCGGCCAGATGCGCACGCGCGTGCAGGCCTTTATCGAGAGCATGGAGATCAAAAAAATACAGGGAGGTGTCCGGTAATGGCGACGATCCAGGGCAGACAGCGCACCGGCGACCGGCAGCTCGGCGTGCTCTTTGACGGCGGCAAAGTCCGCCGGCGGCGCGAATGGCGCGGCGTGAAGGACACGCTCTATGATTACGGCCGCTGGCTGTACATTCTCTCCATCCTTGCGAAATTCATCGTCAAGCCGCGCAATATCAAGGCCATGTTCCGCTACCGCTGGATGGCCAACTACCTCGCCGTGCCGCACATGGTCGACAAGTTCACGATGGGCCTGCGCGACGAGGCGCTGCGCATCGTCCATACGTCCATGGACTTCGTGGTCTACGACGTGGCCAGCACCATGGACGACATCTTCCGCGGCGACCGCCGCACCGGCAACAACGTGGAATTTTCCAACAAATGTGTGCTCACGGACGAAAACGAGATGACCGCGTTCATGATGGGCTTCCCGAACGTGAAGGCCATCCTGCGCGAAGTGCCGACGATGTTCGTGGCAAACCTGCTCACGCAAAACTCCTCCACGCACTACCTCGACGTGGCGCAGCAGTTCGGCATCGCAGGCGACGTCTGCCCCATGCCGGAGGCCGAGGCCGGCTGCTCCATCGACGATGACTTCGCCGTGCTCGGCGTCTGCGCCGTGCAGTGCAACACCACCTGCGACGGCTCGCTCATGGGCAACGGCCTTATCGCCAAGCGGCTCGAGCGCGAGTACGGCATCCCGACGTTCCAGCTTGTCGCGCCCATGCGCCATCAGGAGGACGATGTGCAGGATTACGCCGCGCAGGATATCCGCAACGTCATCGCCTTCGTCGAAAAGCACACGGGGCAGCAGTGGGACTGGACGCACTACTTCGAGTGCGCCAAGCGCGTCAACGATGCCACGCGCAACCGTCTGGCGTGGCTCGAGATGAACAGCACGCCCTACCCGCAGTTTGTCGGCGCGCCGTTCTCGCTGTATAACGACACGAACTACATGGGCAACTGCGGCCGCTCGGCCAAGTTCCCGCCCATCGACCGCAAGATCATGCGTTACGCCGAGCGCGGCAACAAGGCGCACCGCATGATGGCGCCGGAGTATCGCCACCGCGCCATCGTCTGGGGCGTACAGCCGCAGTACTGCATCGACATGCTCAACTGGATGGTGCACTGCTGGGGCATCGTGCCGCTGACGGATATGCTCTCGCTGGTCAACACGCGCATGATCGCCGACACCGACACGCCCGAAAACCGCGAGCAGGCGTTCTACGACATGGCGTGGCTGAATGAGAACATGATCATGCGCAACCGCACGCACGGCGGCTACAAGGTGCTCGTCGACGATCTGTGGGAATTTTGCGAGACGATGCACGCCGAGACGGTAGTTCTTTTGTCCCACAAAAAAGCCGACAGTTATATCCACATTGATG
>OJRH01000065.1_pt1 | contig 60058 bp, 53 predicted proteins | sample 1599131 | NCBI WGS metagenome assembly OJRH01 (sample SAMN03922527, study PRJEB24848) | human gut metagenome | isolation source: stool sample | host: Homo sapiens | place: Germany | collected 2010-05
GTATTTTCTTCGCCGCACATGTCGCCGAAGAAAATGATTGGACTTTCTTTGCGCCTGCGGGCGCAAACTCTACGAGGTTCTTGACAAGCTGTCGGCGGCGCGCCCGTTTGGGCGCGCCGCCGTGTGCTTCAGATCAGCTTCAGCACCCCGTCGCCGTAGTCGGCGCAGGTCGCGCCGTCCGGCCGGCCGGTGATGACAGCCGGGCAGGCGTCGAGCGCCGCCTCGAGCCGGTCGGCCGCGGCCGCGCGGCCGATGTGCCGCAGCAGCATGACCTCCGCGCGCAGGATGCTCTGGGGATTGGCATAGTCGCCCATGCCGCGCTCGATCATGCGCGGGGCCGAGCCGTGGATGGCCTCGAACATGGCGTAGCGGTCGCCGATGTTGGCGCTGCCCGCCGTGCCGACGCCGCCCTGGAGCTGCGCGGCCTCGTCGGTGATGATGTCGCCGTAGAGGTTCGGCAGCAGCAGCACCTGAAACTGCCCGCGCACCCGCTCGTTGACGAGATTCGCCGCCATGATATCAATATAGTAGTCATCGACCGTGATCTCGGGATAGTCGGCGGCCACCTCGTGGCAGAGGGCGGTGAACTTGCCGTCCGTCTTTTTGAGGATGTTCGCCTTCGTGACGACGGTCACGCGCGTCTTGCCGTTGCGCCGGGCATAGTCGAACGCCGCGCGGGCGATGCGCCGCGTGCCGGGGTCGGTCGTGACCTTGAAGTCCACGGCCATGCCGGGCAGCTCCACGCCGCGGCTGCCGAGGGCGTACTCGCCCTCCGTGTTCTCGCGGAAGAACGTCCAGTCGATGCCCTGCTCGGGGATGGTCACGGGGCGGACGTTCGCGTAGAGGTCGAGAGCGCGGCGCAGCTTCACGTTCGCGCTCTCGAGCCCGCCGCCCATGGGCGTCGTGGTCGGGCCCTTGAGCAGCACGTCGCAGGCCAGAATTTCCGCGAGCACATCGTCCGGCACCGCCTGATTGCAGGCCAGCCGGTTTTCGATCGTGAGACCGCGGATGCGCCGCAGGGCGATGCTGCCGCGCGCGATCTCGTCGGCGAGCAGCGTTTCGAGCACGCGCACCGCCTGCTCCATGATGATGGGACCGATACCGTCGCCGTCCACAAGGCCGATGGTCACGGTCGCTTTTTTCGTATAGTCCACCTGCTCGGCGGTCATGCCCGCGACGCGGGCCTGCTGCTCAGTGAGCAGGGTGCGAAACGCCGCACAGGCGCGGTCAATATCGTTCATAGTGCATGCTCCTTTGTGTAGTTGAGCAGTCCGCCGGCGAGCAGGATGGCCTGCTGCCGCTCGGTGAGGCTGCACACGACGGGGTAGGATTTGCCCGCCGCCGTGTCCGTGAGCGTCAGTTTCCCCGCTGCCATGCCGGTGCGGATATCGTCGATGCGCAGGTGCGCGCCGGGCTGCAGCGCGTCGTAATCGGCCGGGTTTTCAAACGTCAGCGGCAGGATGCCGGCATTGATGAGGTTGGCCGCATGGATGCGCGCGAAGCTCTTGGCCACGACGCAGCGGATGCCGAGATACATCGGCACGAGCGCCGCGTGCTCGCGCGACGAGCCCTGCCCGTAGTTGCTGCCGCCGACGATGATGCCGTCCCCGGCCGCTCTGGCGCGCGCCGGAAAGGTCGGGTCGCAGACCGTGAAGCAAAACTCCGACAGCTTCGGGATGTTCGAGCGATACGGCAGGATCTTCGCCCCCGCCGGCATGATGTGGTCGGTCGTGATGTTGTCGCCCACCTTGAGCACGAGCTCCGCCGTGAGCGTGTCGGCAAAGGGCCTGCTGCGCGGGAAGGGCTGGATGTTCGGCCCGCGCAGCACCTCCACCGCGTCCGCCTCGTCCGCCGGGGCGGGCGGCAGCACGGCGCTGTCGTCGATGCGAAACTGCTCCGGCAGCGTAACGGCCGGCATGGGGCCGAGCGTCTGCGGGTCGGTGATCGTGCCGGTGAGCGCGGCGGCGACGGCCGTCTCCGGGGACACGAGGTAGACCTGCGCGTCCTTCGTACCGCTGCGGCCGAGGAAGTTGCGGTTGAACGTGCGCAGGCTCACGCCGCCGGAGTTGGGCGAGAAGCCCATGCCGATGCACGGGCCGCACGCGCACTCGAGCAGGCGCGCGCCGCTGGCGAGGATGTCCGTGAGCGCGCCGCAGTCAGAGAGCATGGTCAGCACCTGCTTCGACCCCGGCGAGATGGACAGGCTCACGCCCGGGGCGATGGTCCTGCCCTTGAGCAGGGCTGCGACCTTGAGCATATCGAACAGAGACGAATTCGTACACGAGCCGATGCAGACCTGATCGACCTTCGTGCCCGCGAGCGACGCCACGGGGACGACGTTGTCCGGGCTGTGCGGGCAGGCGATCATGGGCTGCAGCGTGTTGAGGTCGATGTCAATGATGCGGTCATAGCGCGCGTCCGGGTCGCTCGCAAGGGGGATAAAGTCCGCCTCGCGCCCCTCGGCGGCGAGGAAGGCGCGCGTCACGTCGTCCGACGGGAAGATGGACGTCGTCGCGCCGAGCTCGGTGCCCATGTTCGTGATCGTGGCGCGCTCGGGCACGGACAGCGCCGCGATACCCGGCCCGCCCCACTCGATGATCGCGCCGACGCCGCCCTTGACCGACAGGATGCGCAGCAGCTCGAGGCTGATGTCTTTGGCCGTGACGTAGGGCCGCAGCGTGCCGGTGAGGTTGACCTTGAACATTTTCGGCATGGTGATGTAGTACGCGCCGCCGCCCATGGCGACCGCGACGTCCATGCCCCCCGCGCCGAAGGCCAGCATGCCGATGCCGCCGCCGGTGGGCGTGTGGCTGTCCGAGCCGATGAGCGTCCTGCCCGGCTTGCCGAAGCGCTCGAGCTGCACCTGGTGGCAGATACCGTTGCCCGGGCGGGAAAACCAGACGCCATGCTTTTTGGCCACGGTCTGGAGATACCGGTGGTCGTCCGCGTTTTCAAAGCCGGACTGCAGCGTGTTGTGGTCCACATAGGCCACGCTCAGCTCGGTCTTCACGCGCGGGATGCCCATCGTCTCAAACTCCAGATAGGCCATCGTGCCGGTCGCGTCCTGTGTGAGCGTCTGGTCGATGCGCAGCGCGATCTCGCTGCCGGGCGTCATGTCGCCGTGCAGCAGGTGCGCGCGGATGATCTTCTGAGCAAGCGTTTCACCCATGATTTTTCAGCCTCCCAATCATACTTTCCTTGGCGTGGATGGTGTGCTCGGTCGTGAGCGCGGCGGCGCGGTCGGCGTCTCCGGCGGCGATGGCGTCGAAGATGGCGCGGTGCTCTTTGACCACCTGTGCCGTGCGCTTGGCGTCGGCAATGGACGCCTTGCGGTAGCGGCGGGTCTTGCGGTGCAGCGGGACGAGCGTGTCGCTGATGACGGCGTGGCCGCTCATGTCGCAGATGACGTCGTGGAACTGGTCGTCCATCTCGCGCAGGTGCTCGGCGTCGTGCTTTTCAAAGTAAAATTCCTGCAGGTCCAGAATGTGCCGCAGGCGCGCAAGCCCCTCGGGCGAGACGTTTTTCGCCGCGTAGTAGGACGCGAGCCCCTCGATCCGGCAACGGATGTCCATGATGTCCACCAGATCCTCGGCCGTGATGCCGAGCACGACGGAGCCCTTGCCGGTGTCGGCGATGAGATGCTCCTGCTCGAGGCGGCGCAGCGCCTCGCGGATGGGCGTGCGGCTGACGTTGAGCTGCTCGACGAGCTTCAGCTCCGTGAGCACCTCGCCGCGCGGGTACACGCCCTGAATGATATCGGATTCCAGCCGCTCAAACACCTGATCGGCCAGCGTAACGGTACGGAAATCTTTCATACTGCGCCTCCTGTCAGACCTGCGCGAAGCGGCCGGGCGCCAGCTCCGCGATCTTGGCTTTGAGTTCCTTGACGGACAGGACGGTCTGGCGGCCGTCCTCGTATTCCGCATCCACCCAGCCCTTGAGCGCGAGCACGAGCGGGTCGTGCTTGTCGATCTGCTTTTCGCCGGTCAGGTGGTAGTTCTGGTTGATCCAGTAGGCGATGCCCGCGAGGCCGGACGTCTTGCCGACCTGCACGGACGCCGGGCGGTTGAGCAGCTTCTCTGTGTCGAAGATCGTGTAGATCTCGGCGTCCTTGAGCAGGCCGTCGGCGTGGATACCGGCGCGCGTGGCGTTGAAGTCGCGCCCGACGAACGGCGTCATCGGCGGGATGTCGTAGCCGATCTCGTGCTGGAAGTAGTCGGCGATCTCGGTGATGACCGTCGGGTCCATGCCGTCGAGCGAGCCGCGCAGCGACGCATACTCGAACACCATCGCCTCGAGCGGGATGTTGCCCGTGCGCTCGCCGATGCCCAGCAGCGAGCAGTTGACCGCGCACGCGCCGTAGAGCCACGCGGTCGAGGCGTTGACGACGGCTTTGTAAAAGTCGTTGTGCCCGTGCCACTCGAGGCACTCGCTCGGCACGTCGGAGTACTGCTGCAGGCCGTAGATGATACCGGCCACGCTGCGCGGCAGCGCCGCCTCCGTGTAGGGGATGCCGTAGCCCATGGTGTCGCACGCGCGGATCTTGACCGGGATGCCCGCCTGACGCGAGAGCTTTTGCAGCTCGTTGACAAACGGCACGACAAAGCCGTAAAAGTCGGCGCGCGTGATGTCCTCGAGGTGGCAGCGCGGGACGACCCCGGCCTCAAACGCATCGGCCACGGTGGCAAGGTAGTAGTCCATGGCCTGCTTTCTGGTCATTTTCATCTTCTTGAAGATGTGGTAGTCGCTGCAGCTGACGAGGATGCCCGTCTCGCGGATGCCGAGGTCGCGCACGAGGCGAAAGTCCTCCTTTGTCGCGCGGATCCACGTCGTGATCTCCGGGAACTTCAGCCCCAGCTCCATGCACTTTTCGAGTGCCTCGCGGTCTTTTTTGCTGTAGATGAAAAACTCCGTCTGCCGGATGATGCCATACGGCCCGCCGAGCCGGGACAGGTACTTATAAATGTTGACGATCTGGTCGACCGTGTACGGCTCCACAGACTGCTGCCCGTCGCGCAGGGACGTGTCCGTGATCCAGATCTCCTCGGGCATGTTCATCGGCACGCGCCGGTGGTTGAACGGCACCTTCGGTACCATTCCCTGCGTGTAGATGTCGCGCTGGAGGTTCGGCTCCGCCACGTCCTGGAGTGAATATTTATACGCATTCTGCTCCAGCAAATTCGTCTTTCCGGATATTTCAAGCATGGCAGTGGGGCTCCTTTCTGTTGCTTTGTATTATTGTATATAATTATACACATGATCGCGCCGTTGTCAACGCGCAAATGTTCACAATTTTCCGCTTGCTTTCCGGGCGGAAGCTGGTATAATACAAAATCGTTCAAAATTGAACTATTTTGGGAGGCGACCATCGTGCTCAACGCATCTCAGGTCTATACCTACACGCGCCGCATCCTCGACGCTTACGCCGCCGTCATGCAGCCGCTGAGCGCGGAACTGGACATGGCGCAAAATGCCGTGGACATTCTGCTCTTTCTGGCCAACAATCCGGGGCTGGACACCGCGCGCGACATCTGCACGTACCGGAAGCTCAAACCGGGCATCGTGTCGTTCCACGTGGACAATCTCGTGCGCGGAGGCTACCTGCTGCGCACGCGCGACCCCGGCGACCGCCGCCGCTGCCGGCTCGTGTGCACGGACAAGGCAGCGCCGATCGTCGCGCGCGGTCAGGCGCTGCAGGAGCAGTTCGCCGCGCAGATGTCCGCGGGCCTCGCGCCCGACGCGCTCGAAACGTTCCAGCACTGTCTGACGGCGTTCGCGCAGAATCTCGACCGCATGGCCAACAGGGAGGAAAGTTAAATGCAGCAGGACAAAACATTTCTCGGCACGGAGCCCATCGGCCCGCTCCTGCGCCGGCTTGCGATCCCGACGGTGATCGCGCAGCTCGTGAACATGCTCTACAACATCGTCGACCGCATCTACATCGGCCACATTCCCGAGGTCGGCAGCAGCGCGCTGACGGGCGTGGGCGTGTGCCTGCCGATCATTCTGATCGTGTCGGCCTTCGCGTGCTTCACGGCCTCGGGCGGCGCGCCGCGCGCGTCGATCTACATGGGGCGCGACGATATGGACAGCGCGGAAAAGACGCTCGGCGGCTGCTTCACGCTGCAGATCGGCATCTCCGTCGTGCTCACGGCGGTGCTGCTCCTCTGGGGGCGCGAGGCGCTGCTGGCCTTCGGCGCAAGTGAGAACACCATCGGCTACGCCGCCGACTACCTGCATATTTATGCATTTGGCACGCTCTTTGTCGAGCTCACGCTGGGCATGAACGCGTTCATCACGGCGCAGGGCTTTGCCAAGGTGGGTATGTACACGGTGCTCATCGGCGCGGCGGCGAACATCGTCCTCGACCCGATCTTCATCTTCGCGCTGGGCATGGGTGTGCGCGGCGCGGCGCTGGCGACCGTGCTCTCGCAGGGGCTCTCGTGCGCGTGGGTGCTGGTGTTCCTGTGCGGGAAGAAGGCGTTTTTGCGCCTGCGGCGGGAAAACCTCTTCGTCTCGCCGAAGCTCATCCTGCCGTGCGTGGCGCTCGGCCTGGCCACGTTCACGATGCAGGCGAGTGAGAGCGTCATCTCCGTGTGCTTCAACGCTTCCCTGCTCAAGTACGGCGGCGACATCGCCGTCGGCGCCATGACGATCCTCACGAGCGTGATGCAGTTTGCCATGCTGCCGCTGCAGGGCATCGGTCAGGGCGCGCAGCCGATCACGAGCTACAACTTCGGCGCAAAGAACACCGACCGCGTGCGCGAAACGTTCCGTCTGCTGCTGAAGGTGTGCCTGATCTACTCCGTCTCGCTCTGGCTGCTCATCGAGCTCTTCCCCGGCCTGTTCGCGCGCATCTTCACGCCGGACGCGGCGCTCATCGCCTTCACGGCGCGCGTGCTGCGCATCTACTGCGCGGGCCTGTTCCTGTTCGGCATCCAGATCGCCTGCCAGATGACGTTCGTGTCCATCGGCAGCGCGGTGTGCTCGATCATCGTGGCCGTGCTGCGCAAGTTCGTGCTGCTCCTGCCGCTGATCTATCTGCTGCCGGCGCTGCTGCCCGACCAGACGACGGCCGTGTATCTGGCCGAGCCGGTCGCGGACGTCATTGCCGTCACGTGCACGGCCATCCTGTTTGCGACGCAGTTTCGCAAAGCCCTGCACAAGCTCGAAGCAAACGCCTGACCTGCTTTTTCGCTCCCCCGGCGCGCGGCCCGGCCCGCGCGCCGGGGTTTTTGCTGAATGATTCAAAAATTTGAAACGTCCTTATCAAAAACGCAAAATCATCCCGTCGTTGACAACCGCCGCCCCGGCGCGTACAATGACAGCCACATTCATTCGAGAGGAGCTGCAAGCCATGCGCAATTCGTTTTTCAGCCGCAAAAACGACAGCACCGCGACCACGTGCGCGGCCGGCTTCGCATGCTCTGACGCGAATACCAACAACAATAGCGTCCTCCTGCTTACCATCGACACTGTGCTTGCAGTGTCGATTTTTGCTATACTCGGCATTCTGGGCATTACGCCGCCAACAGGACGCGCCAAACCGGTATTCGCGGGATAACACGACAGCACTTGGTATACCAAGAGTCGGCCCCGACCGTTTTGGTCGGGGCCGATTTTTTTGTATAAAAAACGAAATGGTCGGAAAGGAAACCTGTCATGGAAAAGAAAAAAGTTGGATTTGCCAGCGGTATCGGCTTCATCCTCGCCGCCGCCGGCAGCGCCGTGGGCCTCGGCAACCTCTGGGGCTTCCCGTACAAGACGTCGCAAAACGGCGGCGCCGCCTTCGTGCTCATCTACATCGCGTGCGTGCTGCTCATCGGCTTTGTCACGATGCTCAGCGAGATCTATCTCGGCCGCCGCTCGCAGGCAAACCCCATGACCGCCTACAAGATGGTCAACAAAAACCTCGGCTGGTGCGGCCTCGTGGCGATCATGATCCCCGCGTTCATCATCTGCTACTACTCCGTGCTCGGCGGCTGGACGACGAAGTACGCGCTCAACTCCTTCAGCGGCAACGCGGGCATCGTCAGCACGTTCTCCGTCAACACGGGTGAGGTCATTCTCTACACGGCGCTGTTTCTCGTGCTGAGCGTGACGATCATCATGGGCGGCGTCAAGGACGGCATCGAGAAAGCCTCCAAGGTGCTCATGCCGGTGCTGTTTCTGATTCTCGTCGCCATCGCGGTCTACGCGCTGACGCTCGGCCGCGGCGTGCGCGAGGGCCTGGCGTTCTACCTCAAGCCCGATTTCTCCGGCATCACGTTCAAGTCCGTGCTCGTGGCCATGGGCCAGGCGTTTTACTCCCTGTCGCTCGGCATGGGCATCATGATCACCTACGGTTCCTACACCGGCAAGGAGGTCAACCTTGTGCGCTCAACCGCCATGGTCTGCGTGTTCGACACGCTCGTGGCGCTCATCGCGGGCCTGGCCATCTTCCCGTCCGTCGCGCACTTTGACCCCTCCCTGCTCGGTAGCAGCAAGGGCGTCGCGCTCATGTTCATCATCCTGCCGCAGGTGTTCGAGTCCATGGGCAGCGTGGGTCAGGTCGTGTCGTTCGCGTTCTTCGTCATGGTCGACATCGCGGCCATCACGTCCGTCGTGTCCCTGATCGAGGTCGTGACGCAGTTCGTCATCCAGAAGTTCCACGTCCACCGCAAGCGGGCCGCGCTCGTCGTCGCGTGCGTGTGCTTCGTCGTGTCGATCCCGATCGGCATCTCGCTCGGCCACGTCGCCATCCTCGAGGAGTCCAGCCCCGCGCTGTTCGGGCTCGACTGGCTGACGTTCTTTGACGAAGTGACCAACACCGTGCTCATGCCCGTGTGCGCGCTGTTCTCGTGCATCGTCGTCGGCTGGTTCATCACGCCCAAGCGCGCCGTGGCCGAGATCGAGGCCGAGGGCACGCACATGGCCGGCTGGCTCAAGAAGGTCTACGCCGTCATGATCCGCTTCGTGACGCCGGCGCTCATCCTCATCGTCGAGATCGGCGGCCTGCAGAGCGAGATCGCGGCCGGCAACACCGCCGTCATCGTCTTTGCCTACGCGCTCGTGGCGCTGTGCGTGGTGGCGTACTTCGCCTTCTTCCGCAATCGAGACACCGGCACGAACGCCGACGAAAAGCTCTCCGGCGACTACCCTGTGTAACATTCCCTACGCACACCGGTACGGTTTTTCACCGTACCGGTGTTTTTTTCATGTCAAATCCGTTAAAAATCGCGCAAATTGCGGTTGAAATGTTGGGAAGAAGCAGGTATAATGAAAATGTCAGTCAGTATGACAGTTATAATGAACAAATTGGAGGCACGCCCATGTCGCTGCAGGAGGTGCGGGAACAGAATATTGCTCTCGTGAAGAAGACGGCACTAGCGTGCTTTGTGGAAAACGGCATCGACAAGACGACCATCCGCGACATTGCGCACCGCGCGGGGCTGACCGAGCGCTCGGTCTACCGCTACTTTGCCACGAAGGACGAACTTGTGGTCGCGGCGGCCTTCCTCTACTGGGATCGGGCCAAGGCGCAGGCAGCGCAGGCGCTCGTCTCGGCGCGGCAGCCGGGCATGACCGGCATCGAGGAGATCCGCGTGCTGCTGCGCAGCTACGCGGGGCTGATCTTCACCGACCCCGCGGGCATCCGCTTCTCGCTCGACGCGGAGGTCGCGCTGTGCAACGCCGGCCGGCAGCACGCGGTCGTCAACCGCCCGCCGGAGCGCTTTGAGGTCGCCCCCGGCCCGATCGCGGCGGCCATCCGCCGCGGCCTCGCCGACGGGACGGTCGATCCCGGCGCCGATGTCAAGATGCTCTACTACAACGCCTACGACGCGATCCTCGGCGTCATTCAGCGTATGTCCGTCGGCGTGCCGAGCGTGCACGAGCTCGACGGGCACGCGCGCATCGACGCGCTGTGCGAGCAGTTCACGCGCGCATTCGCAGCGCCGCCACCGGGAGAAAAAGGGACAGGGAATACCTTTTAAATAGTACCCGTCATTGAAGGAGGAAAAGGCATGGCAAAACGACCGAATATTCTCAAGCTGGCCACGAAGATCAGTCTTGAGAGCATGACGTACACCGGCATCACGTACAACGATCCTGAGTACAAGATCCTCGAGCCGATCATCGACGATGAGATGTGTGCGATCATGATGCACCTGCGCCTGGAGGCCAACCGCACCGTGGAGGACGTGGCCAAGCGCGCAAAGCAGAGCGTGGAATACACGCAGACGCAGCTCGACAAGCTCGCCAAGACCGGCGCGGTGCGCTACCGCTACGTCGACGGCAAGCGCTGCTACTTCTACCCCATCTGGGTGCCGGGCATCATGGAGGGCATCCTTGCCAACCGTGAGCAGTGCGACAAGTATCCCGTGCTCGGCGAGAGCTTTGAGGCATACACCCGCCGCCGTCCGGAGATGCTCGCGCCGATGCTCGACTCCGGCAAGACCGGCATGTTCTTCATGCGCGTCATGCCCGTCATGAGCGCGATCGAGAACGACACGCGCACGGCGTCCTATGACGAGCTCAAGACGCTCATCGAAAACGCGACGGCCATCAGCGTCGGTCCGTGCTCGTGCCGCCGGGCCCGCCGCCTCATGGGCGAGGGCTGCGGCCACCTTGAAGAGGACATGTGCATGTACCTCAACGACAACGCCGTCTGCTATTCCGAGCAGGGCTATCACCGGCTCGTCACGAAGGAAGAAGCGTATGAGATCCTCCGCCGCGCCGAGGATAACGGTCTCGTGCACGAGATCAACCAGACCCCCGGCTTTGAGGACGCGACCGCCATCTGCAACTGCTGCGGCTGCTCGTGCTTCGCGCTGCGCATCGAGGAGCTGTTCCGCACGCCGCGCGCCATCCGCTCGAACTACATCGCCCGCGTGGACAAGGAAAAGTGCGTCGCCTGCGGCCAGTGCGTCGAAAACTGCCAGACCAACGCGCTCAAGCTCGGCCAGAAGCGCTGCACGACCGATCCGCACATCTCCGATACCTACGACACCGACGCCAGCGTGCCCTACGACCGCCGGAGCTATGACCCGGAATTCCGCACGAACCGCTCGGACGTCATGCCCAGCGGCACCGCGCCGTGCAAGGCCGTTTGCCCGCTGAACATCCCGGTGCAGGGCTGCCTGCAGCTGCTGTCCGCCGGCAGATACGACGACGCCGCGGCGCTCATCCGGCAGGCCACGCCGTTCCCGGAGCTGTGCGGCAGCGTGTGCGGCCGCCAGTGCGAAAAGGTCTGCACCCGCAACCAGATCGACTCCGCCGTCGCCATTGCCGACGTGTGCAGAACGCTCGTCCGGCGCGAGCTGGACGCCGGCAAGGTCATTTTGCCGCCGGCGAAAAAACCGTCCGGCATCCCCCATACGGAAAAGATCGCCGTCATCGGCGCCGGCCCCGCCGGACTGAGCTGCGCCTATTTCCTCCGGCAGCAGGGCTACCCCGTGACCGTGCTGGAAAAGGACACGGTGCTCGGCGGCGCACCGGCAACGCTCATCCCGTCGTTCCGACTCGACCGCAAGGCCTATGACGCCGAGATCGACGTGCTCGCGCGCATGGGCGTGGAGTTCCGCACCGGCGTGGAAGTCGGCAAGGACACGACGCTCGACGCGCTGCGCGCAGAAGGCTACAAGGCGTTCTTCCTCGGCATCGGCGCCGGAAAGCAGAGCAAGGACGCACCGGCCGGCGCCGTGGACGCACGCAGATACCTGCACCGGAAAAGACACACCGTCAAGGGCAGCGTGGTCGTGCTCGGCGGCGGGAAAGAGGCCGTTGACTGTGCGCGCGCCGCGCGCAAGGGCGGCGCTGCAAGCGTGACCATCGTCGCCGGAGCGATCCAGGCGGACATCTCCGCGGCCAAGAAGGAAGGCATCGCGTTCCGCGCACCGTTCGCGGTGCAGGAGATCAGCGACGGTGCGGTGTCCATCCGCAGCCTGCACGGCGATAAGACCGAGACGCTCGCCGCGGACACGGTCTTTGCTGCCGAGGGCTACGTCCCGGCGGCGGACGCCTTCACCGCCGCATCCGGCGTGTGCCTGAATGCCGACGGCTTTGTCGGTGCCGACGCCGTGACCCGCCAGACCGGCGAGGCCGACGTCTTTGCCGGCGGCGCTGCGACCGGCGCGCATGACGTTGCGCGCGCGATCGCCGAGGGCCGCGAGGCCGCGATCTCGATCCACCGCTTCGTGCACAGCAACCAGAGCTTCGTGATCGGCCGCGACAAGCGGGACTATAAGCCGCTGGCGCGCAGCAGCGTCGGCGTTGCGATCGACGAGCTGGAGTCCGCGCCCCGGCAGGCAGCGGAAAACGGCCTGCTCAGCGACGCGCAGCTGCACTGCGAGGCCGGGCGCTGCCTCGGCTGCGGCACCGTGGTGCTCAACGAGGATCAGTGCATCGGCTGCGGCATCTGCACGACCAAGTGCAAGTTTGACGCCATCCATCTCGAGAAGGTCAACGACACGCACGGCCGCGGCTATTTCCGCACCCTGCTGACGGTTGCGAGCAATGCGCCCGCCGCCGGCCGCCGCTTCGTGCGCAAGAAGCTGCAGCACTGAGGACGCCGCCATGCATGAGATCGGCGTCGTGCGCGCAATGCTCCGGACCGTTTCCGATTACGCGGCGGCAAAGGGCGTCAGCCGCGTCTCGGAGATCGTGGCCGACTGCGGCGAGCTCTCGCTCGTCATCCCGCAGTATGTCGAGCAGATCTATCCGACGGTCGTCAAGGGCACGCCGTTTGCAGACACGAAGCTCATCGTCAACATCGTGCCCGGCATGGCCGAGTGCGACGACTGCGACGAGATCTTCAATGTCATCGCGTGCAACGGGCATTGCCCAAACTGCAACAGCTTCAACAAAACGGTGCTGTCCGGCAGGGACTTCACCGTCCGGGAGATTCATGTCCCGGAAGAACGTAACCCCGGGTCTGTGGAGACCTAAAACATAGAAGGAGCGTATTACATGAACGAAAAGTACAACGCATTGTTCACCCCCTGGAAGATCGGCAATGTGGAGATCAAAAACCGCATTGTGCAGTGCTCCATGGGCGGCACGTCCCTGTTCGGCTGGATGGAGCCGAACCACTTTGACAAGGAAGCAGCCTACTTCCTGCTCAACCGCGCACAGGATGGCGTGGGCCTGATCCTGCCCGGTATGCAGTGCATCCGCGACCCGCTGGGCATCCCCGGACGCAAGTGGCTGTACCAGAACGACCAGATGTTCAAGCAGCTCAAGGAGTACATGGTCGAGTTCCATAAGACGGGCGCAAAGCTGTTTATCCAGCTCGCCGCCGGCATGGGCCGCTCCATGGCCATCAACGGCTGGATGACGAAGCTGGCCAAGAACAACGTCCTCAACAAGATCGCCAGCCCCATCGTGGACGTGCAGTACATCTGCGCCTCCGCGTCCGAGGTGCCGAACCGCTGGAAGGAGGACGTCATGTCCCGCCCGCTGACGGTCAAGGAGATCGAAGACATGGTCTACGCCTTCGGCCAGACCGCCAAGAAGCTGCGCGCCGCCGGCGTCGACGGTGTGGAGATCCACGCCGTGCACGAGGGCTACCTGCTTGACCAGTTCACCATGGCCAACTGGAACCACCGCACCGACAAATACGGCGGCTCGTTCGAGAACCGCTTCCGCTTCCCGGTCGAGATCGTGCAGGAGATCAAGCGTCAGGCCGGCTCCGACTTCCCGGTGTCGCTGCGCTACTCCGTCGTGTCCAAGACCAAGGCGTGGGGCAAGGGCGCCATGCCGTACGAGACCGACTTCGTCGAGTTCGGCCGCGATATGCCGGAGTCCGAGAAGGCCGTCAAGTACCTCGAGGACGCGGGCTACGATATGTTCAACTGCGACAACGGCACCTACGACGCCTGGTACTGGGCACATCCGCCGCAGTACATGCCCGATAACTGCAACCTCGAGTATGTCGAGCACATCAAGAAGTTCACGAGCCGCCCGGTCGTCTGCGCCGGCCGCATGGACCCCGTGAAGGCCGCCGAAGAGATCGCCGCCGGCCGTCTCGACGCCGTGGCCATCGCGCGCCAGAACCTCGTCGACCACGAGTGGGTCCACAAGATCCTCAGCGGCCACGAGGATGAGATCAAGCCCTGCATCCGCTGCCACAACGGCTGCTTCAACATGTCGAAGTTCAAAGGCACCGCGAACCTCCAGAGCATGGACGACTCCCTGCACCTGGCCCGCTGCGCCCTGAACCCGACGACCATGCAGCACAACAAGTACAAGATCGTTCCGACCCGCCATCCGAAGAAGGTCGCCATCATCGGCGGCGGCATCGGCGGCATGGAGTGCGCGCTCGTGCTCAAGCAGCGCGGCCACACCCCGGTCATCTTTGAAAAGACCGGCGAGCTCGGCGGCCTGTTCCTCACCGCGTCCGCGATGAGCTTCAAGGAGAACGACAAGGAGCTCATCCGCTGGTACCTCAACGAGGTCGCCAAGGAGGGCATCGACGTGCGCCTGAACACCGAGGTCACGGACGTGAACACCCTGCGCGGCTTTGACGAGATCATCGTCGCCAGCGGCTCCATCCCGCGCACCATGCCGTCCATCCCCGGCTTTGAGAAGACGCTCACGTTCACCGAGCTGCTCAAGGACAAGAAGGAAGTCGGCGACAAGGTCCTGTTCATCGGCGGCGGCCAGTCGTCCTGCGAAGCGGCGTATGACCTTGTCCTTCAGGGCAAGCACCCCATCATCGTCGAGTACGCGAACGACCTCGTCGCGGCACAGGCCACCTGCCTTGCCAACACGTCCTTCCTGCGTGACGCGATGGAGTACCACAAGGTCCCGACCTATCTCGAGTCCACCGTCACCGAGATCACGGACACCGGCTGCACCGTCAAGAACGTCAAGACCGGCGAGAGCACCTTCGTCGCGTGCGACAACGTGGTCAACGGCGTCGGCTTCATCCCGACTCCGGTCGGCGGCAAGGACAACAAGCAGGTCCACCGCGTGGGCGACTGCGTTGCCATCGGCAACCTGCGCACTGTCATCTGGCGTGCGTGGGACGTCTGCATGAAGATCTGATCCCGTAAACGAGAATCCCTCCGGCTATGCGGTTGCCGGAGGGATTTTTTCATGCCGCCGCGCGCGGACTCGCGCAAATGGCCCGTGCGGCCTGCGGGAACAGGCAAAGCGCCCCCGGAGCAGATGCTCCGGGGGCGCCGCCTCTTTTATCGGCTCTGTCTTTTCAGTTTCCGCCGCGTCCGGCTCACTCACCCTGCGCGCGCAGCCAGCCGCTGGCCACGCCGGGGAAGTTCGTGATGATGCCCTCGCAGCCCCAGCGGTGGAGCTGCTCCAGACCCGCCATGTCGTTGACGGTCCAGACGTTCATCTTCACGCCGTGCTCCTTGCAGTCGCGCACGTTTTCGTCCGTGAGCAGCTCGATCGGCGGGTGGTAGCAGGCGAAGCCCGCCTGCTGGCAGTAGTAGCCGGGGAAGCCGCCGATGCTGTCCTCGAGCACGAGCGCGCCGACTTCGACGGCGTTGCCGCTGATCTCGAGGATCTTGCGCAGCGAAATGTGGTTGAACGACGAGAACATGACCTTCTTCTCCAGACCGTAGCGCTCGATGGTCGCCCAGATCTTGCGCTCGATGTCATGGTAGTAGATCTTGTCGGTCTTGATCTCGATGTTGTGGCCGACGGACTCGCCGGAGGCCCACTCGCAGTACTCGTCGAACGACGGGATGTGCTCGGGAGCGTACTTGCCCTTGTAGCAGGCGGCGGCGTTGACCTGCTGCAGCTCGGCGAACGAGTGGTCGCAGACGCGGCCGGAGCCGTCGGTCGTGCGGTCGAGCCGCTCGTCGTGGATGACGACGAGGCGCCCGTCGCGCGTTTCATGCACGTCCATCTCGATCGCGTCGCAGCCGACCTTGACCGCCTCGCGGAACGAGAGCATCGTGTTTTCCGGATATACGCCGCTGTAGCCGCGGTGTGCCATAACTTTCATGCAATTATCTCCCTTAATAAATGAGATTCGGTATCAGCATCGAGATGCCCGGAATGTACGTCAGCAGCAGCAGCGCAATGAGCAGCGCGATGATAAACGGCACACACTCCTTGATAAACTCCTGCATCTTACACCCTGTGATCGACACGCACGTGAACATCATGGAGCCGAACGGCGGGGTCAGGCCGCCGATCATGATGTTGACGTTGCACACGATGCCGAAGTGCACCAGGTCGATGCCGGCCGCCTTCACGATCGGCACCATGAGCGGGGCGAGGATAATGAGCGCCGCACCGCCCTCGAGGAACATGCCGACGATGAGCAGCACAACGTTCATGACCAGCAGCACGAGGAACTTGTTGCTGGCAAAGCTCGTCACGGCGTTGAGCAGCATGGTGGGGATGTTCTCCCAGTTGAGGTAGTAGCCGAACACGGTCGCCGACACGATGATGAGCATGACGGTGGCGGTGCCGGAGATGGTCTCGCGCAGGATGGGGATAAAGTGCTCCTTTTTCAGGCCCTTGTAGACGAACTTGCCCACGATCAGGCAGTAGAGCACGCCCACACCGCCGGCTTCCGTCGGCGTGAAGATGCCGAAGCGCATGCCCATGATGATGCCCAGCGGGAAAAACAGCGCCCAGAAAGACTTGAGCGCCTGCCGACCGATCTCGCCGAGCGTTGCGCGGCGGGGGCGGGACGGCGCGTAGCCGCGCTTTTTGGAGATGAGCGCCACGGCGATCATCAGCGCCACAGCCATAAGCAGACCGGGGACGTAGCCGGCAGCAAAGAGCTGGCCGACGGATGCACCGGCGATCAGACCGTAGACGATGAGGTTGATCCCGGGCGGGATGATGGGCGTGACGCACGAGGACGCCGCCGTGATCGCGGCGGAAAAGCCCTTGCCGTAGCCGCGCTTTTCCATCTCGGGCACGAGCAGCTTGCACTCCATGGCGGCGTCGGCATTGGCCGAGCCGGAGCAGCCGCCCATGAGCATGCTCAGCAGGACGTTGATCTGCGCCAGACCGCCGCGCATATGACCGGTGAGCGCGTCGGCAAAGTCCATGAGCCGCGCGCTGATGCCGCCGTAGTTCATGATCGACCCGCACATGATGAAAAACGGGATCGCAAGGAACGGGAACGACTGCGTGGCCGTGACGAATTTCTGCATCAGCAGGTACGGCATCGTCGTCGTGTCAATAAAGCCAAAGTAGGTCAGCGCCGCGGCAAAGAGCGCGTAGGCGATCGGGATGCCCGTGAAATACAGCACGAGCGCGATGATGATCGGCAGGATGGAGAGGAACGTGCTCATGCGTCCACCTCCCCGTCGAGGCTGCTGCTGTGCCTGAGGTCTTTGACGAAAAAGACGAGCGAGTAGATCGTCATCAGGCCGAAGCCGATGACCAGCGCCGTGCTGACCGCGGAGGACGGCAGCTTTGTGATCGGCATGCGCTTGATCCAGGACGACTGGATAAACTGCACGCTGAGCACCGTGATGTAGCCGTTGATGATCACGAGCAGGGCGTTGGTGATCAGATGCACGACCCTGCGCGCGCCGGCCGGCAGCCGCTCCACGAGCAGATCGACGCCGACGTGCTGGTGCTTGCGGTAGGCATAGGCCGCGCCGATGAACACCGAGTACACGAAGCAGGAGGTGGCGATCTCCTCGCTCCAGATGATGATATAGTTAAACAGTTTTCGCGTGATCACGTTGACGATGACGAGCAGGATCGTTACGATCATCATCGCGCCCGCGATGACCCCGTCAAAATTTTTCAGTAGATTTTTCAAATTTGCTTTCCTCTGCTTTCTGTGGCTTTGCTCAGCAATGCCGGGTGTCCGGCAGCATGTGCGGGACACCCGGCATAAAAGCCGGTATGGGGCTTCCGGCCGACCGTCAGCGCGCAGCGCTCACTTGTTGGCCTGGCGGTACTGGGCGAGGATGGCCTGCGCCTGCTCATAGAAGGTGGGCGTCACGCCGTCCTCCTTGACCATGCGGTCAAACTCCGGCTGCACGGCAGCGCGGAACGCATCGACGTCGACCTCATTGAACGAGCAGCCCTGCTCCTTCTCGAGCTTGGCCTTCGTCTCGTCGAAGGAGGCGTTGGTGAAGTCGGTGAGTTCCTTAGCGCCCTTGGTGAACTCTTCCTGGATGATGGTGCGGTACTCTTCCGGGATGCTGTTCCAGACCTTGGTGCTGATGTAGGCGCCGCAGGTGCCGACGAGGTGGTTGGTCAGGGACATGTTCTTGCACACCTCAGCGCTGCCGTTGGTGGAGTAAGCGTTCATGTTGCCCTCCAGACCGTCAATGACGCCCTGCTGCACGGCGGAGATCGTCTCGGAGAACGGCATGCCGGTGGGCGTGGCGCCCATGGCCGTGAGGCAGTTGATGTACATGGAGCTGTTGGGCACGCGGATCTTCATGCCCTTGAGGTCAGCGGGGGTCTTGATGACCTTGTTGGTCTGCAAGCAGCGCATGCCGACGTTGAAGTCGAGCGCGAGCACGTGGATGCCGTAGTTATCTTCGAGCTTCTGGCACATACCCTTTACCAGATCGGACTGGCAGACGTAGGAGTACTCGTCGATGCTGTTGTACATCATGGGGCCGATGAGTGCTTCAAAGTCGATGTCGTAGTCGGCGAGGTAGGAGGGGTCTTCGCAGGCGATCCAGTCGGCGCCGTTGACGACCTGCTCGACGTTGTCCTTATAGGTGGCGAGCTGGCCGGAGTCGTAGCACTGGATCTCGATCGCGCCGTTGGTGCGCTCCTTGATGCGCTGGGCGACCTGCTGCATCTCGATCGTGAGCTGCTCGTTCGGCTGAAAGACGTGGCTGAGCTTGAGCACGAGATGATAATCTCCGTTGTTGTCGTCAGCGGCCTTATCGCCGTTGCTGCCGCAGGCACACAGTGCGAACACCATGACCAGCGCAAGAAGCATAGCAACAAATTTCTTCAAGGTAGTTCCTTTCTGCTTAAAAAAAGCGTTGAATTTTTCTCCGTCATTTTAACGGCTCTCTGTGAAAAATGTTAACATTTTTGTGCGATGCCGTCAACATGAACGGAAATTTTCCTTGCCATTTTTCTGTTTTCGCTATATACTCCTCTTGGAAATTGGTGAAACTGCAAAGGCAAAAGCGCGATTTTTCACCGAAAAATGCTTAATTTTTCAACACAAAGGTCTCCCTTCTCGTGTTGTCACCGGAGGTGCCTATGAGCAGCAAACCCACCCTGCGCGACATCGCGGAGGCGACCGGCGTTTCGACGGCGAGCGTCTCGATGATTCTCAACGGCAAGTCGCTCGAGCGCTTTTCCTCGCAGCGCGTGGCCAGCGTCCTCGCCGAGGCGGAGCGCATCGGCTACCGCACGCCGTCGGCCCGCTGCGCCGGCAAGCAGATTGCCGTCCTCTCGCCATCGGTCTCCAACCCCTACCACACCAAGATGATCACCGGCATCGACGCGGCAGCGCACGCCGCCGGGTATCACACCGCGATCTACAACACCTATTGGAACCCCCGCACGGAGAGCCACCTGCTCGACACGCTGGACTTCTCGCGCGTAGCCGGCATCATCTTCGCCATGACGCCGATCCAGACGGCCAAGGTGCGCGAGCTGAGCCGCCGCGTGCCCATCGTCGCCGTCGGCGACCGCGTCGCGGACTGCGGCATCGACACCGTGGACGTGGACAACTTCGGCGCGGCGCAGCTCGTGGCCAAGCACCTCATCGACCTCGGCCACAAGCGCATCGCCTACCTGTCCACGGCGCTCAACGAGCACCACATCTCCCGGATGCGCCGCGGAGAAGGACTGCAGGATGCCTACCGCCGCTGGTGTCCGGAGGGCAGCGTGACCATCTGCTCGCACGTCAACTCGCTCGAGGCGGAGATCTCCACGCCCGACCTGGAGTACCGCTCGGGAATGGAGCTGGCCTACAAATGCCTGCGCAACGACAAGATCACCGGCATCGTCGCCATCAACGACATGGTGGCCTTCGGCGTGCTCGACGCGCTGCAGCGCGAGGGCTACCGCGTGCCGGAGGATTTCAGCCTCTGCGGGTTTGACAACGTCACGACCTCGGGCTATCAGCGCATCCAGCTCACGACCGTGGACAACAACACCTTCAGCCACGGCAAGAGCGCCTTCAACCTGCTGCTCGAGCGCATTGAGGGCGGGCTGAACAATCGGGAGGATCAGCCGATCAACCGCGTGGAATACCGCAGCCGCCTGATCGTGCGCGGCAGCACCGGCAAGCCGCGCAGCACCGGCCTGTGACAAAAACGAAAAAAGGAGCGCACCCATGGCGTCTGTACTCTCCTACCTGCGTGAACTGAATATCGTCACGATGATGCTGCGCATCCTCCTCGCCGTGCTCTGCGGCGGGCTGATCGGGCTTGAACGCGAGCGCAAAAACCGCCCCGCCGGCTTTCGCACCTATATGCTCACGGCGCTCGGCGCGACGCTCACCGTGCTGCTGAGCCTGCAGCTCGACCAGATGCTCCACGGACCGTGGCGCGCGCTCGCCGAGAGCATCGGCGCGACGCAGGACGTGTCGCGCTTCGGCGCCGAGGCCGCAAAGGGCATCGGCTTTCTCGGCGCGGGCACGATCATCATCACCGCCCGCCAGCAGGTCAAGGGCCTGACTACCGCCGCCGGACTCTGGGCGAGCGCGTGTCTCGGCCTTGCCATCGGCGCGGGGTTTTATGCCTGTGCGTTCATCAGCATGCTCTTCATGATCGTGTGTATGTACGCGCTGCCGCCGCTCGAGCGGCGCATGACCCGCCGCGCACACCACATGAACATCAGCCTCGAGATCGAGAGCATGGAAAAGCTCGGCTCCGTCGTCGGACATCTGCACGCGCAGGGCGCGCGCATTTTCGACTTCGAGGTCAACCGCAGCGGCTCGGCCGCGCTGCCGAACTTCCTGTGCCAGTTCAGCGCCGTGCTGCCCGACCGACGCGACCACCCCGAGCTGCTGGCGGAACTGTCGGCGCTCGACGGCGTGATCCTCATCGAAGAGATCTGAGAAAGGAGGCTGTGCCATGCTGCATTGTTTTGACCCCATCCGCACCCTGACCTTCTGGGCCATTCTCGTCCGGCTGTCGCTGGCCGTCGTCTGCGGCGGCGTGATCGGTGCCGAGCGCGAGACGAAGCGCCGCCCCGCGGGCTTCCGCACGCATATCCTCATCTGCCTCGGCGCCGCCATCACCACGCTCACGAGCCAGTACCTGCTGCTCTCCCTGCATTTGTTCACCGACGTTGCGCGCCTCGGCGCGCAGGTCATCTCCGGCATCGGCTTCATCGGCGCTGGCACGATCATCGTCACGCGCGACAAGCGCGTCAAGGGCCTGACCACGGCCGCCGGGCTCTGGGCCGCGGCCGTCATCGGCCTCGCCTGCGGCGCGGGCTATGTCGAGTGCGCGGTCTTTGCCACGCTCGTCGTGCTCGTGGTCGAGCTGGTGCTCATCCGGCTGGAGTTCAAGCTCACGAGCAAGAACACCGACCTCACGCTCTACATCGAGTACGCGCACGCCGTGTGCATGGAGTCCGTGCTCGCCCTGCTGCGTGAGCGCCGCGTCCAGATCGAAAGTCTCGAGATCAGCCGCATCGCGGACACCGACGCGCCCGACGCGCCGCACCACTACTGCGCGCTCATCCCCATCCACAGCCGCGCCCCGCTGCGGCCCGGCGACCTGCGCAACGATCTGACCGCGCTGCCGGACATTCTGACCGTCGAGGAAATGTGAAGCGAACACAAAAGCAAGGGCGGACGCCATATGGCGTCCGCCCTTGTTACATTTTCAATAGCCGCTGCTGACCACGTGCCAGCCGCTGCCGCGCCGCTCGAGCACGATGGGCCAGTCGGTATAGGTCTCGCCGGCGGTCAGGCCGCTGCGCCGCCCCGGGTCGCGCGCATACACGCTCGCAAGCAGCACGATCGTGTTGCCGTCGTCCTGCGCGCCCGCGCCAGCCAGCCAGCACGTCCGGTACGCCTCGTTGTACGCCAGACGCACCATGGCGCAGCCGCTGTGCCCGCGGTGAAACGCGCGCATGGCAGCGTCCATCGCGCCGCGGATGTCCTCGTCGGAAAACTGCTCCGACGCACCCACGACGATCTCAACGCCCGACGTGTCGCCCCGCCGCGCGCAGCCGGTCAGGCCCGCGAGCAGCAGCACCGTGAGCAGCAGCACCGCGATATTTCTCTTGCGCATCGTCTCGCCTCCCGCCTCAGTGCAGCGTGCCGAGGTAGCCCTCCAGGATCAGGCTCGCCGCCACGGCGTCGACCGTCTGGCGGTGCTTTTTCTCCTTGCGGCCGTTGGCGTGCAGGATGCCGTGCGCCTCGATGGAGCTGCGCCGCTCATCCCAGAGCACGACCTCCAACCCCGTCGCCTCGGTGAGCCGCTGCGCGACCGCGCGGCTCTTTTCCGCACGCGGACCCTCGGTGCCGTCCATGTTTTTCGGCAGGCCGAGCACGATGCGCTCCACGCCCTCGGTGCGCACCACGTCCGCGATCGCGGCGACCGCCCGGTCGAGATTCCACTCCGTGAGCGTCCACGCCCGGCCGCACAGCGTGGCCGAGGCATCCGAGAGCGCGAGCCCGATGCGCGCGTCGCCGTAATCAATGCCCAGAATTCTCATTGTGATCCCTCCGCAGATCCATGCGGATCGCGCCCGCCATGTACAGCGAGCCGACCGCGCAGATAACGTCCTCCGGCGCTGCGTGTGCCAGCGCCAGCTCTGCCGCCTGCGCGGGGTCCGCGCAGACCGTAACCGGTTTCCCGAATCGTTTCAGATAGTCCCCCAGCTCCGCCGCCGGCAGCGCGCGGGGCGAGAGCGGCGTCGCGGCGATGTACGCCGCCGCCTGCGTATCGAGCGTCGCGAGCATGGCGGGATAGTCCTTGTCCGCCAGCACGCCCACGAGCAGCGTGATGCGCCGGCCGGGAAAATAGCGCGCGAGATTGTCCGCGACCGTCTGCGCGCACTGCGGGTTGTGCCCGCCGTCGAGCACGAACCACGGCGCGCGCCGCAGCAGCTCAAACCGCGCCGGCCAGCGCACCTGCGCCAGACCCGCGCGCACGGCCGCGTCCGGGATGCGCCAGCCGCGCGCGCGCAGCGCCGTCACCGTCTCGAGCGCGACGGCCGCGTTGCGCAGCTGGTGCGCCCCCAGCAGCGGCAGTGTATATTCCGCGCCGCGGTAGGTGAAGGTCTGCCCGTCCACGCCGTCGGTCAGCGGCGCGATGGCGGCCGCATCCACCTCCGTGAGCGGGATGCCCCGCTGCGCGCAGATCTCGTGCAGGACGGCGCGCACCTCCGGCGTCTGCGGATAGCTGACGGCGCGCGTGCCGGGCTTGAGGATGCCCGCCTTCTCGCGCGCGATCTGCTCGAGCGTATCGCCGAGGATCTCCGTGTGGTCGAGGCCGATGTTCGTGATGACGGCGCACGCCGGCGCGGCAATGACGTTCGTCGCGTCGAGCCGGCCGCCGAGGCCGACCTCCAGCACCACGACGTCGCACCCCCGCCGCCGGAACCACAGCATGGCCGCCGCCGTCACGAGCTCAAACTCCGTCGGCGGGTCGTCCATGGCGGCGATGCACGGCTGCAGCGCCTCGCACACGGCGGCAAACTCCGCGTCCGGCACGGGCACGCCGTTGACCTGCATGCGCTCAGCGAAGCGCTCAAGATACGGCGATGTGAACAGCCCCGTCGTGTAGCCTGCCGCGCGCAGGATGGATGCGAGCATCGCCGCCGTGCTGCCCTTGCCGTTCGTGCCCGCGATGTGCACGAACTGCAGCCCGTCCTGCGGGTCGCCCAGGCGGTGCAGCAGCTCGCGCACGCGCGCGAGCCCCGGGCGGGAGCCGCGCCACGCGACGCCATGGATCAGCTCCATGGCCTGCTCAATTGTCATATCACCGCACCTCCCGCGCAAAAAATCAGATGCTGCGATTATACCACGTTCCGCGCAGCGCGGCAACCGGGGTACTTGCGTTTTTGCGCCGCATGGGGTAAACTGTTATCTTAGTGATTTCCTGACGAACGGAGGCAGCATATGGAAAATCTGATGATCTCGGCAAACGCCGTGCTGCCCATGTGCCTGGTCATGGCGCTCGGCTACGGCACGCGCCGCCTCGGCTGGCTCCGCCGTGAGGAGATCTCCACCATCAACAAGATCGCTTTCCGTATTTTTCTGCCATGTTTGCTTTATTATAATATATATTGCTCCGATCTGTCCGGCTCGTTTGACCCGCTGCTGATGGCCTATGCCGTGGGCGGCGTGCTGCTGACGTTCGGCCTCGCGCTCGGCTACACGCTGCTGACCGAAAAGCTACCGGAGCGCCGCGGCGTGCTGATCCAGGGCATGTTCCGCAGCAACTACGTCATCATGGGCATCCCCGTGGCGACGGCGCTGCTCGGCGCCGATCAGCTCGGCACCGTCTCGATCCTGATCGCGGTCATTGTGCCGCTGTTCAATATGCTGGCCGTCGTCGTGCTGGAGGTGTTCCGCGGACAGAAGCCGAAGCCGCTGCACATCCTCGGCCAGATCGCAAAAAATCCGCTCGTCATCGGCTCCGTGCTCGGCATCCTGACGCTGGTCGCCGGCATCCGCCTGCCGCACATCCTCGAGCAGACCATCCAAAGCGTCAGCGCCATCGCATCGCCGCTGCAGCTGTTTCTGCTCGGCGCGTTCTTCCAGTTCTCCGGCCTGAAGACCTACCGCCGCGAGCTTGTGACGGTGTCGATCGCCAAGCTGATCGTCTCGCCGGGCCTGTTTCTGGGGCTGGGCGCGCTGCTCGGGTTCCGGGGCGTGGCATTCGTGTCGCTCATCGGCATTTTCGCCTCGCCGACCGCCGTCAATTCCTTCACCATGGCGCAGCAGATGGGCGGCGACGCCGAGCTCGCCGGCGACATTGTGGTCACGACATCGGCCGCGAGTATCCTGACCATGTTTTTGTGGATCTTCCTGTTCAAATCCCTGGGCATGTTCTAGGCGCCGGGGGCTTCCCAAACCGGACAAACCGGCGTATAATACCGTATTCGGATAACGAAAGCATAGAGAGGGCAAAACCATGAATTTTCGAATGATCGGGCAGGTCGTCGGCCGCGTGCTGTGCATCGAGGCCGCGCTGATGCTCCTGCCGATGCTCGCAGCTGTGATCTATGACGAATCTCCGGTCCCGTTTCTGATCACGATCGGCATCACCGGCGGCGTCGGGCTGATGATGTGGCGCGTACGCGCCAAGTCCGGCAGCATCACCGCGCGCGACGGTTTTCTGATCGTCGGCCTGTCGTGGATCGCCATGTCGCTGCTCGGCGCGATCCCGTTTGTGCTCACGGGCGACATCCCGAACTACATCGACGCCCTGTTCGAGACGATCTCGGGTCTGACCACGACCGGCGCCAGCGTCGTCACATCGCCGGAGAGCATGACCCGCGGCGGCATGTTCTGGCGGCTGTTTACGCACTGGATCGGCGGTATGGGCATCCTCGTGTTCGTGCTGGCCGTGCTGCCCATGAGCGGCAACCGCTCGATGCACATCATGCGCGCCGAAGTCCCCGGCCCGACGGTCGGCAAGCTCGTGCCGCGCATCCGCAAGACTGCCTCCATCCTCTACCTGCTGTACATCGCGCTCACGCTCGTGGAGACGGTTCTGCTCATCGCCGGCGGCATGAGCTTTTATGACGCACTGCTGCATTCGTTCGCCACGGCCGGCACCGGCGGCCTGTCCACGCGCGCGCTGAGCATCGGCTACTACAACAGCGCCTATATCGACATCGTCGTGGGCGTGTTCATGATCCTCTTCGGCGCCAACTTCAGCCTGTATTACCTCATTCTGCTCGGCAACATCCGCACCGCGCTGCGCAACGAGGAGCTGCGCTGGTTCCTCGGTGTGATCGCCTTCGCCGTCATCACGATCGCAGTTGACATCCGCAATCTCTACGGCGGCGTCGGCCATGCGCTGCGCTATTCGTTCTTCCAGGTCACATCGATCATCTCTACGACAGGCTTTGCCACCGCGGACTTCAATCTCTGGCCGGAATACTCCAAGTTCCTGCTCGTGCTGCTGATGTTTGTCGGCGGCTGCGCCGGCAGCACCGCCGGCGGTCTGAAAGTCTCGCGCGTGATGCTGCTGTTCAAGTCCTGCACGATCGAGGTCAAGAAAATGCTGCGCCCGCGCTGCGTGGAAAACGTCCGCCTCGACGGCAAGCCGGTCGACGCGCAGACCGTCTACAACGCCCTGACGTATTTCACGTTCTACATCATCATCCTGCTCATCGCAGGGCTGATCGTGTCGCTCGACGGGCTGGACTTCACGACGAATTTCACCGCCGCACTCTCGTGCCTGTCCAACGTCGGGCCGGGGCTCTCCCTTGTCGGACCGACCGGAAGCTTTGCCATCTTCTCGCCGCTGAGCAAGATCGTGCTCATGATCTGCATGCTGCTCGGCCGTCTGGAGATCTTCCCGCTGCTGCTGCTGTTCGTGCCGTTCACGTGGCGCTGGAAATAAGCGCCGCCCGCAGCCGGAAATGCACATTGCATAGAACCGCCCCGCAAGTCACAGAACTTGCGGGGCGGTTTTTTTCGATACCAACTCCTTGCCGAACGAATGATGCAGCATTTAAGGCATCTGCGCAGCAGGGGAGCTCGCCGCATCTAACATACCGCAGGCAGCGACAACCCCGCAGGCCAAAGCCTGCGGGGTTGCCTCCGCGTTTCCGCGGTTGATTGCACCCGAGGCGGGCCTTGCCCCCTCGGGCTCCCCTGCTGCTCTGTCGCGTCTCCCGCCGCATCTAACATACCGCAGACAGCGACAACCCCGCAGGCCAAAGCCTGCGGGGTTGCCTCCGCGTTTCCGCGGTTGATTGCACCCGAGGCGGGCCTTGCCCCCTCGGGCTCCCCTGCTGCTCTGTCGCGTCTCCCGCTGCATCTAACATACCACAGACAGCGACAACCCCGCAGGCCGAAGCCTGCGGGGTTGCCTCTCTACGCTGCAAACGCAGCGGTCAGTATTTTTTGTTGGGACGCTGGAGAGTTGCGCCGCGGTCAGATCACTCCGACAGCTCTGCCTTCTTCTCGGCAGACAGCTTCTTGATCTTCGGGATGCCCCAGATGAACGCCGGGAGCACAACAACGATCAGAGCGTAGTAGCCGTCATAGCCATAGATCTTGGAGATGATGGTCGACAGGCCGAGCAGGGAAACTGCGTAGCACAGGCCGATGACGATCAGGCCGACGATGACGCTGCGGACAGCCTTGCTCTTGATGGCCTTCGGGAAGCAGTGGCCCTCGAAGCGCTGGATCATGGAGTAGACCAGCGTGACGGACGTGGACACGAACGCGCAGAACAGCAGGATGGTGTACACGACGAACAGCCAGGTGTAGCCGCTGCCCATGAGGGTGACGACGCTCTGGTTGGGGAGCTTCATGACGTCGGCAATGTGGCGGGCGGCGATGCTGGCGACGGAGTCAACACCAACGCTCTTGATGGCGGTCAGGATCGGGTACCAGCGCAGCAGCATGGCGCCGGAAGCGGCGAGCGCGCCGCCGTTCATGAGCCAGCCAAGGATGCTGGCGCGCTTGACGCCCTTGTGGGTCAGCTCGGTGGAAGCAGCGATCATGGCCGGGACGGACACGCACTGGAAAGCAGCGTACACGAACACGCCGCGCCAGACGCCCTCGAGGCCCTTCTGGGAGGTGACGTCCGCGATGGCCGGGATGGACGCATAGGCCGCGTTCTCGGTGGCCAGCTCCTGAGCGACCGCGTCGATCGGAACGACGAAGCCCATGATGACCAGGATCGCGGTGACGATCAGGATCGCGGTGGAAAGAACGGTAGAAGCCTTGATAATCAGGTCAACGCCGAAGATCGACAGAAGGATCAGCAAGGCGATGATGACGAGGTTGCAGATGATATCGGGCAGGTCGATCAGGCTCTTGACGATGCCGCCGGCGCCGTCAACGCAGGACGCGACCGCCGCGAGGATGATGATGATGTAGAAGACCTCAAAGAAGACCTCCATCCACGGCTTCGGATACAGGGCGCGATAGGTGTCCTTGTAGTTGTCGAAACCGCTGAGCTTGGCGAACTTCATCATGATGTACATGACGACGGCCAGGATGCCCATGGCCAGCAGCGGGAAGATCGCCGCGGTCCAGCCATACTGGACAAAGTAGTTCACGACCTGGTTGCCGGTCGCAAAGCCGGCGCCCACGTGGGTGCCGAACCAGACAGACGCCACGGTGAAGGCGGCTGCCCAGCTGCTCTTGAGCTTTTTGTTATCCATTTTTTACCTCTCTCTTTTTTTCTCTTTTTTTGCTTTTCTCTCTTTTTTATTTCAATCCTGCCTCGTGCTCTCCTACCAACCGGGACAGGGCTCGAAATCCACACCCATGTGTTAATTTATGAACAAGTCGTTAACAACTTGGGATAGTAAATTTATAATTCTCTCACACGCAAAAGTCAATAACAGCCTCTTCCAATCCCCAATTTTTTTCAGTCGTTTTCTGAAAATTGTCGAATTGCACAAAATCTTGCATGCATTTTTATGCACTCTGATTCTGGCGCTTTTGTAATATTTTATGCGATTTTAGCGCTTTGACAGCAAGAAAACAGTTGCGGCGTCTACACTTTCGTGCTATCATAACAACGCTGGGAGTGCAAATCTTTTGTCGAATTTCTGACAAGCGAGATTGGCATATTTTTGACACAGACCAGCAGGTTCGGCAAACGCGATTGATGAATTTTTAACCATCATTTTGCGTACACATCCATTGCCCAATGTCGATTTTGAGGGGAGCGCGCACGTTATGAAGCTCGTGTCATTTGAAAAGGACGGCCGCAGCGCCGTCGGCCTGCTCAACGCGGCCGGCACTGCCGTGCATCCCGTGCCGGGCTGTGCGGACATGCAGACGCTCATCGGCATCTGGCCGGCGCTGGACACTGCCGCCGTGCTGCGCAGCGCCGCGCTGCCGCTCGAGCGTGTGCGGCTGCTCGCGCCCATCCCCCGCCCGGAGCAGGACGTGATCTGCCTGGGCATCAATTATTTTGACCACGCCAAGGAGAGCGAGGCCGTCGCCGGCAAGGGCGTCAAGGCGCCGGACACGTTCCCGATCTACTTTTCCAAGCGCGTGAACGAGGCCGTCGCCCCCGGCGGCGACATTCTCAGCCACAGCGATCTGGTCGCCGACCTCGACTATGAGGCGGAGCTGGCCGTCGTCATCGGCCGCCCGGCGTACAACGTCAGCGAGGCAGACGCGCTCGACTACGTGTTCGGCTACACCATTTTAAATGATGTGAGCGCGCGCACGATCCAGAACCAGCATAAGCAGTGGTACCGCGGCAAGAGCCTCGACGGCTTCACGCCGATGGGCCCGTGGATCGTCACGCCGGACGAGTTCGACGTGCGCAGGCCGCAGAAAATCCAGAGCCGCATCAACGGCGAGCTCCGGCAGAACAGCACGACCGATCTCATGATCTTCCACGTGCCGTACGTGATCGCCGAGCTCAGCCAGGGCATGACGCTCCGCCCCGGCACGATCATCTCCATGGGCACGCCGGCCGGCGTGGGCATGGGCTTTGACCCGCCGAAGTGGCTGCACCCGGGCGACGTGGTCGCGTGCAGCATCGAGGGCATCGGCACCCTCACCAACACCGTTCGGTAATCCGCCGTCAGGCATACGCCTGCAGCGGCCGAAGATATCGCAAACAGAATCAGAAAAGGAGAGAAAAAGTAATGAAATTTGCAATGTATGGTTCCGGCGCAGCCGGCAGCGTCTTCGCTTCTTACCTGCGTAAGGGCGGTGCGGACATCATCCTCATCGACCGCTATGAGGCGCACATGAAGAAAGTCGCCGAGGAAGGCATGCACTTCACCATCCATCAGGAGGAAGATGGCGGCTACAAGGATTACAACTACCAGCTCAAGGGCTTCCGCACCTACACCACCGCTGCTGACGCGGCCGCGGCGGAGGGCAAGGTCGACGTCATCATCTACATGACCAAGGCGACCCAGCTCGAGCAGGCCATCCAGGACTCCATGCCTGTCGTCGGCGACACGACCGTTGCCGTCTCCCTCATCAACGGCCTCGGCAACGATGACAACCTCTTCAAGGTCTTCCCGAAAGAGCGCTGCATCATCGGCTCCGGCGTGCTGGGCACGGCTCTGCCCGAACCCGCACACTGCGTGTCCACCCCGGCCGGCGGCGTGCAGATGAACTTCGGCGGTGCGGTCCGCTCGGAGCTCACCGACGCGGCCTGCGCCGAGATGCTCAAATGCTACCGTGCCGGCGGCTGCGACGCTTACTGGCGCGACGGCGAGCCGGGCACCGACAACAACATCTACAAGTTCATCTGGAAAAAGGTCTGCGTGAACGCCACCGTCAACACCGTGTGCGCCGTCCTGCGTCTGAAGATCGGCGAGGTCGAGGCGGATCCGTTCGGCCAGTGGCTGTTCCACAGCGTCATCCGCGAGACCTGCGCGGTCGCGACCGCCAAGGGCGTGCCGATGGACGCCGATGAGTTCATCGCCCACGATCACAAGGACATCGTCACCAACATCGCGGACTACTATCCGTCCATGTGCCAGGATATGCTCTTCAACCACCGCCAGACTGAGATCGACGTGCTCAACGGCAAGATCGCGGAGTACGGCGAGCAGCTGGGCATCGACACCCCGGTGTGCAAGGTCCTGTCCCAGGTCGTGCGCTGCATCCAGGGCAACTACGACAAGCAGTACCTGAAGTAATTTCAAACCCCAAGTTTTCTCTGCCGGCCGGCCAACAACCGGCCGGCAGTTTGCTAAGGAGGCAAACGCATGAAAATCGCAATGATCGGCTCCGGCGCTGCCGGCAGCGTGTTCGCCGCCTACCTGCGCAAGGGCGGCGCCGAGCTCTGGCTCGTCGATAAGTACAAGGCGCACATGGACAAGATCGCGGCCGACGGTCTGGTCTTCCGCACGCCGGAGGGCGAAGAAGTGCTCACCGGCTTCCACACGAGCGCCACCGCGCACGACATCGGCACCATGGATATGGTCATCCTCATGGTCAAGGCCACGCAGACCGCGGACGTCATGGCCGACACCATGCCCTGCATCGGGCCGGAGACGGTCGTCGTCTCGCTGCAAAACGGCCTCGGCAACGACGAGGTGCTCGCCCAGTTCGTGGAGACCGACCGCATCCTCTACGGCAGCGGCCTGATCGGCACGGAGCTGGCCGGCCCCGGCGTGTGCGTGAGCAAGCCGGAAAAGGGCATCCAGATGCACTTTGGCGCCGTGCACAACAACCCGAAGGCCGACGCCGCCGGCAAGGCGCTCGAGGCGTGCTTCCAGGCGGGCGGCTGCAACGCGAGCTTTGACGAAGATGTGCGCCCGTACATCTGGAAGAAAGTCATCGCCAACAGCGGCTATAACGGCGTGAGCGCCGTCATGCGCCTGAAGGTGAAGGAGACCTTCGCCGACCCCTACGGCCACGACATCGTCATGCATGTGTGGAAAGAAGGCTGCGCCGTCGCGCAGGCGCTCGGCATCGGCGATCTCTGGCCGCTCATGGAAAAGGAAGAGCCGAACATCGTCGCCAACCTCGGCAACTACTATCCGTCCATGGCGCAGGACGCCGTGCTGCACCAGCGCCAGACGGAGATCTCCGTGCTCAACGGCGCCATCGCGCGCTACGGCGAGCGGCTGGGCGTGCCCACCCCGTTCAACACCGTCATCACGAAGGTCATCTCCTGCATCCAGAACAACTACGACAAGCAGTATCTGGGCTGATAACGCATCCACGCATTGCATGTATCCCTACGTCAGCGCCCCGGCAGCCGGCGGGGCGCACGTTTTTTCCCCATACGCAAAAGCACCCCCTGTGCCGTGCACAGGGGGTGTTCGCTATGGTTGTTTCGTTTACCGTCAGCGCCGCGCGCTTACCGGTCGGGATATTTCTGCGCCAGATCGGCCTCGAGTGCATCCCAGTCTCTGGCCGGCGTGATCTTTGTCCACGTCTCGGGCGAGGTGTTGTTCACGCGCTCGTAATCGTGGTTGTTCGTGGCCTCCTGCACCGCCTCATAGGACCAGTTGCCCGGCGTGTCCGGGTTGTCCGGCCAGGTGACCATATCCGGGAGGAAATGCTCCTTGTCCGGCGTGCGGAAGAGAACGTTATTGATGATCTCCATGACCTCGGCGCGGGTGATCTCCGTATTCGGGCGGAACGTGCCGTCCGGATAGCCTCTGACCAGACCGAGCGCCGCCGCGCGGTTGATATACACGCGCGCCCAGCTGCCGGAGATATCCGGGAATGCATCACCGGTAACTTCCGGTGCGTGGTAGAATCGTGCTGCGATCGTCGCGAACTCCGCGCGCGTGATCGGCGCGTCCGGGCAGAATGTGTCGTCCTCATAGCCGGTGAGAATACCGGCGTTGGTCAGCGTCGAGACCGCGCTGTTATACCAGGCACCGCTTGCCACATCGGAGTAGCTGTTCGTGCGAGACCACACATTTTCGCGGGCCTCGTCCTGAAGCAGACGGTAGAAAATCGTTGCGACCTCCGCGCGTGTGATCTGGCGCTCCGGCTTCACCGTGCCGTCCGGATAACCGCAGATATACGCATCGTGCTTCTCGCGCTCCAGCGGCGGGGGCGGCAGCTCGTTGTCCTCGACGGAGAACACGAACGTGATGTGCGCAGCCGCTTCCTGGAACGCATTGCCCATCGCGGGGTCAACATCAATGGTCACGTCCAGATCGACCGGATCGGTCTTCGGGCCGACCTCGGCAATGAAGACGTTGCTCTTGAGGCCGTCGGCCGCATCGAGCTGGCTGAAGAGCTTCGCGGTCTTGCTGGACGCGATCACGACGCCGTTTTTCGACACGGTCATGCCGATGTGATCGAGCACATCGTTGTACGAGATGTCGGAGCCTTCCTTGGCGGAGGCGTCGCCGTCGATCTCGGCGCGCAGATAGATCTTTGCGCCCTGCACACCGTTTTGGCCGTCAGCCTGCACGCGGATGGTCTGCGTGAGGCTGTCGCCGGGCATGCAGTTGGAGAAGTTCGGGAACAGGTTCGTGTCCGAACCGTCGCCGGTGTGGGTGAAGGTGAAGCGCGCGCCGTTGCCGTCCGAGCCGTCATAGTACGTGACGGTGGGAACGTTCGTCTCGCCCGTCGCCCAGATGCCCAGTCCGGCGGCCAGCGCGACCACCAGCACGAGGGCGACGATCATGGTAAGTTTTTTGTGTTTCATACCGTTGCCCTCCTTATGCCGTCGGGGCTGCCGGGGTCAACGCGCCGTTTACGACTTTGACCGCCCATGCGCCTTCCACAGCGGTGCTCGGCGCGGCCTGAATGCTCTCGGCCAGCACCGTCACCTCGAGGTGGCAGCCATCGGGTGCATCTTCCGACTGCGTGATGGGTTTGCCCTCCTGCAGCAGGTTATCGGTCGTCATATTCGGTCCGACCGGCTTGGTGTAGTAGTAAATGTCGCCCTGCACGAACCAGTCGGACTCGTTGAGCGTGACTTCCGGCAGGTTTCCGCCAGAGACGACTTTTCCATTCCCGTCCACCCAGTTCATGACCAGCTTGACGCGGACATAGGACGTGGCCGTTCCGGTGTTTACAACTTGGATGCTGGACTTTTCGCCGTTTTCCACGTTCTCATCGATCTTAATTTCGGATGTGGCAGCCTTAAATGTGTTCGTCACCGGAGACGTGTTCGCTTTGAGATAAGCAAGCGTCGTGCCGACGGCCAGCGCGAAGATCAGGCACAGGGAGAGGATGAGCGCGGCTTTTCTCCCGCCTGAACCGTTAAAGATACGTTTCATATGTCATCCCTCCTGTTCAGTTCGTGCCCGAGCCCGGAACATGTCCGGTATTATCGATATTATCCTTGGCCGTCCACTTGTTGATGACGTCGACAATGCTCGTGAGCCAGTCGTGCTTTACATAGGTGTTGGTGATCTCGGCCTCGCCGTTGGGCTTTGTGCTGCTGAGCGTGACGGCCGCCTCTCCGCCATTCTCGGCCGTGTAGCGCCACGACCAGGCGGTGTCCTCGGCCACGGTGTAGTCGCCGACAGCCAGACCGGTGATGGTCGTGCTTGTGCCGGCCTTGAGCACCACGGTGGTCACGAGATCGTTGCCCTTCATGACGTTGAACACGAAGGTCTGGTTCGGGTTCGCGCCCTCACCCTTGACGGTCTTGGTGATCGTCAGGCTGCAGGTCTTGACCGTGATGGTGAATTGCTTTTCAACGTCGGCTGTGTTTGTCTTGTCACCCGTCGACGGGGTAGAAGTGCTCGTCACGGTGTAGGTCGTGGTCTTATCCGGCTGAACCTCGCTGCCGTTCATCCACGCCCAAGTGCCTTCGCTGCTGGTTTTTCCGGCGGGAACTGTGTACGTGCCGACAACCGTTCCGTTCTCATCCTTGACCGTATAGGTCACGTCCACATATGCGTTGTTCGTGCCGTCAAGCTGCGGAATGTTCGTGATGACACGATCCGCCAAATCCGTTTTCTCGCCGAGGTAGATCTCGGTGCCGGTCGTCTTCGGCTCGACCGCCTTCACGGTCACATCCACCTGCTGCGGCTGGAACTTCTCGACCGGGGTCGTTTCGCCCGGTGCGTAGATGCCGTCATCCTTGCCGACGTTCGTCTGCACGCCGTTGCCGCCGAGGAAGGTATCCGTCGGCTGAATCTTGAATTCGACGATCAGCTTCTGGCCACTATAGGTTGTGCTGCCGGCCGCGTCCGTGCGCGGGCCGCACCAGTTGGTCTTGTAGTCAAACCCGGTGACCGAAACGGTGTTGCCGCTCACCGTGGCCTTGACGTCTGGAGGTGCATCCGTTTCCGTGTCGAAGGTCAGCTTTCCGTTATTGTCTGCGCCGGTGCAGTTCGCCGTTTTCAGCGTGACCAGCGCGTCCGCGCCGCCCGGAATCTCAAAGTACGGCGTCACTGCGTCCTTGAGTACGGAACTGCTTGTCAGCTCCGTATCCGAACCGCCGATCTGACTGCTGATGTTTTCGAAAACATTGTTGAGCTCCGTAGAATTGCCAGCCGAGAGATAGTAGGATTTGCCTCCGGCCGGATAGGTGCTTGTTCCGGGGCTTGACATGCTCTCCGCATTTTTATAGTTGGAGGACACGAGGTGCATGTACTTATTGACATCACTGACACCGTTAAAGTTCGTCACCGGTGTTCCGTCCGCGCCATCCAAACAACCAACCGTGTAAACCGTCGCGCCGCTGCCCTTCAGCGACTTTGCGGCGCTGATCGCGTCGTTTGCCACATCTTCACTAAACTTGTTATTCGCGGTTGGAGAACCGTCCGTAAACATAACGACAACTTTGGTGCTATCGCGCGTGACCTCGCTCAAAATGTCCTTCGCATGCTCCATGCCATAGTCAGCTCGCGTTGCGCCAGCGGCGTTCAGGGTATTTACGGCATTTTTCAGCTCCTTCTGTCCCGCTTCGGCATCCGTCAGGTTCATTACGATCTGGGAGTAGTTATACCCATTTCCGTCGGTGCTGTTTCCAACGGTGCTGCTCTTGCCGCTGGCAAATTTGACGATGGAAATATTGTGCTTGACCGTATCCGTCTCTTTGTCTGCGACCTGATCGATGAAGTTTCCAACCGCCGTTTTCAGCGCGGACAGGCGCGAGGTACACGCCTCCTTCACATAAAACTGCGTCCCACTTGAATTTGAATCGGTTTTTGGCGTAAGGCGATTGCTTTCCTTATGTGTATACCCCTTATAATACCACCCCGGCTCATGATCGGCATTCCAATGATGTGTCTCCGTACAATAGAGAACTTCATAATAGAAGCCTCCGTAGATCACATAATATGTCTTGCTCGTGTCAATATCGGTTGTTGCATGCATTCCCGAGCAATTCTCGCCGCCCTCAATGCACCAATCCATCGAGCCGGAGACGTCGAGGACGAGCACGATGTCGCAGGGTTTCGTGCTGACGACGGTGGTCTGCTCGCCAGTCGCATAGGCCTCCAAGCGGACGGTATAGTTGCCGTCGTTATCGGGCCCGGTGACCGTCTTGTCAAGCTTCACGCCGCTGCCCGTGTCGTTCGCCGCAAGCGCACGCACTCTGGCCGGGCCGACAGTCTGCTCCGGCTTGACCAGCGGGCCGGCATTCGTGAAGCTGACGATGTTCGCGGTTTCGGCCGCGGCCGCAGTTTCGGTCGTGTCAACCGTGTCCGCAGTGTCCGCCGTGACGCCCGCGCCCATGAACAGGCACATGCTCAGGAGCATGACTGCGCAGAGGACGAGCGAGAGAATACGTTTTTTCATGTTTTCGTCCTCCTTTCTCAGGGCGTCGGGATCGGGTCGATCTGCGTGCTCGAGGTGCTCGCTTTGACCGTACCGACGTGCTTCCACACGTCAATGGGGCCGTACTTGTCCAGGTTCGCCGTCTGGACGGCCTCGGCCGTGACGTAGATGTGCACCGTAGCATTCTGGTATTTGTCGCCCATGTCCTTGCTGAACGTGACTTGGTTGAAGAGCTTCGACGTGGCAGCCTTCGGCGAGAGGGTACCATTGTAATAATAGTATCCGTCCGTGCCGGGGATCCAGTCCGGGTCGTTCAGGTCGAGCGTGAGCAGGCTCCTGTCCGTGAGCGGGACAAGCTCGCCATTCGCGTCGACCACCTCGGGCGTGATCTTCACGCGGGTGTAAAACGCGCCCGTGCCGACATTCTCCACATACACCACTTTGTTCACGACGCTGCCGGGCATGGCGCTCACCGTCGTAAACGGTTGGCCAGCGCCGTCCTCGTCGTGCAGTGCAAGCTTGACGGAGCCCATCGTGATGACGTTATCCGCCCGGCCGACGGCCGAGAAATACGCCCACGTGCCAACCGCAAGCAGCGCCACCACCAGGAGGAGCACCGTTGCGATGGTCCATTTCTTCTTCATGCACAAACCACCTTTCTCCCTGATAGGATGTTTTTGAGTACCGAGTTCTCACTCTCTCTGCGCCCGAGGGCGCACGCAGGAAATTTTTGTGGAATCATCATTTCAATCTGCGCGCGGACGGCGGCAGCACCGCCGCCCGCGCCCGGATTGAAGCCGAGCCAGAGTCCCCGATGGGGGCGGCGATTTCGCCGCCCCTTTGGGGTCAAAATGTTGGGGAATTACTTGCCAAATGCAGCGAAGGCATCGGTTGCATTCGCAAAGCCGTCCGCCTGAATGGCGTCCGCCTCAACGAGGACGTTGAACGTGCCGTTCGGAAGCAGCTGCGCAATTTGCTCGTTGGTAGCAGTGGTATCCATGTGGATGGTGCCCCAGACGTTCCAGTAGGTCATCTCGCCAGCTGCCAGAGGATCAATGCGGGTGAAGGTGTAGACATTGTACATCACGCCGTCGCGCTCGACCGTGCCGGTGCTGTCATAGGCCATGGTGAACTCCTTATTGTTCAGCGCCGTCGTGGTGTACATGCTGCTGTTGAGAATGGCAGTGTCCAGAGCAGCCGGGATCATGACACGGATGCGGATGTAAGCGGCGTTCTTGCCAGTGTTGACGACGTAGGGCATCTTGTGGTAAGACTCACCCGGATTGAGCATCACGTTGTCGCACTTATACTCTCTCGCGTTGGCTTTGATCTGGTCATCGGTGTAGAACGTATCGCCGGCTTTGTACTTGCTGGTATTGCCAGTGCCCAGCTTATCGACGTTGGACCACAGCTCCACATTTCTAGGATCGACATCATCCACCGTAGTGCCGTTGGCATAGCCGGCATTCTCGCGGTGCAGGCTGGACTCGAGCAGGTCGATCTCCACATTGCCGACGGTGAAGGTGTTGTCCGCGGACTTCGTATCGGTGAAGTACGCGAGGGTGCCGCCGACGACGAGCGCCGCGACGAGCATGACCGCGATGGCAACCACAAGAATGGTTTTCTTCTTCATATGTAGTCTTCTCCTTTTCTATTTTCCCGCACAGCCTTCCGTGCGTATATTACATGAGAAAAGCGAGGGGTGATTACTTCGTGCCGAAGCAGGCAGTGAACGCCGCGGCGGCATCGGCAAAGCCGGCAGCCTGGCAGGCATAGGCGTTGAACGTGAGCGCGGAAGCCGACTCGCTCGTCAGCGTGGCAACAATATCGTTGTCGGCATTCACCGTGATGGTGTTCTGCGTGTCGCCAATCGTCTTGAGAACAGCAACATTTTCCACCGGGGCGCTCTGAATGGCACTCTTGCCGGTAACGCAATACACATAGACTTCTCTATTTGTATCTTTGCCGGTGAGCGTCAGCGGCTGCCAATTCGCGTCATTCACCGCATAGCTCAGCGGCGCGCCGGTCTTCGCGTTATCGCCTTCGCCAACCGTCACAGGAGCGAAGCCGCTGCCCTTGGTGACTTCCACGAACAGATAGTACTCGCCGCTTGCGGCCTTCACGTTGACGGTCGGGTCTTTCGGCAGATTCACGCCCGGCAGAACAACGTAGCTGTTGCCCTTGCCTTCTTCGCAATAGGTGGTGTCGAGCGTATAAGAACCGTCGGTGTTCGGGGTAGCGACGTGCTCTTTCAGCGTCAGATTATCGGCAGTAACCGCGCCGCCAGCCGTGAAGGTATTGGTAACCGCCTTGGTCTGCGCCGTCAGATACGCATACGTCGCGCCAACCGCCAGCGCCACGACGAGCACGAGCGCGATGGCAATCGTCAGAGTTTTCTTCTTCATGTAACGCTTCCTCCCTTAATTTTCTATTTTCGCCAATTCCTGTTCGGGTGCTGTCAGCATTCATAAAATAAATGCTCCGGAAGGCGAAAATATTGCACAAAAATTTCAATTTCCCAAATGTTTGCCAGATTTCTTTGCATCCTCTTTGCACTGCGGGTCCGCCTGTGCACGGCGGGCAGCGTCGCGTGCGTCCGCCTCCGACGCCTTGCGGAGCATGTCCGGCAGGAACGTGAGAATGATGAGCACGAGCGCGAGCGCGATGGCCAGATACATTCCGGGCGGGTTCGACACCCAGTGCGAAACATAGCCCAGATACGGGATGGTGAACACCGGGCGGCCGATGAGGTTCTTGAAATAGACAGGTGCGCCGTCGGGCGCGTCGTTCGCGTCTCCCTGCGTGTAGAAATGCTCGTTTTCCGCATCGATGGAGATCACGCGGTGTGTGACGACATCCAAGTCCTCATTGAGCACAAAGGTGATCGCGTCGCCGACCTGCACGTCCTCGGGCGCACAGGGCTTGACATAAATCAGCGAGCCGGTGTGATACGTCGGCTCCATGCTGCCGGACAGGACGCACATCGGCCGCAGACCGACCAGCCGCACGCCCACCAGAAGCAGCGCCAGAATGACAACCAGGATCACCAGCACGGTGGTGACAGCGTTCCACACCTTTTGAACTCTCTTTGACATCTGTGACCTTCCTTTCCGCCCCGCTGCACTCCCCCTCCTTTCCGCGGAGACACCGGCCCGTGTCCGGAAACCGGAAACAGGAACGATCATAACACACGACAGACGCAAAATACGTCGGAACCACATACGGAATTTTTTTGCGCGGTTTCCTAAAGTATACCATATGCGCCATAAATGCGAAAGGAAAAATGTTCACAATTTTCCAGGCGCGTTTTTGGCAATAACAGACAAATCCGGCTGCGAATATGCCGCGGGCGCGCCCATTGCGTCGTGCTGCGAAGCGCCGATTGATGATGGTTTCCATTGTACTTTTCCGGCCCGAATGCGTCAAGGGCAAACCGCCCGGGCAGAGCCGGGTGTCAGCGCACGGAAAAACGGCGCGCCACATTCTTACCTTTTTCTTAAATATGACACGTTCCGTCTTGTTTTTGCGTGAAAAACATGATAGGATAAGGCGATTATGGACATTTATCGGAAAGGAGCTGGCAAGCATGGAAACCAACGTGCTCGACTGGCTGGAAGTCACCGCCGCAGCCTGTCCGGACAAACCCGCTTTTCTCGATGAGGACAGTGCGGTGACGTTTGCCGACGTACGGCGCGAGGCGCGCATCATCGGCACGGCGGCGGCAAAGTTCCGCGCCGGGCAAAAGCGGCCCATCGCCGTCATGAGCGGGCGCAACGCGCACACGCCGGCCGTGTTTCTCGGCGCGGTGTATGCCGGGTGCTGCTACGCCCCGATGGACGGGACGATGCCCGTGCACCGGCTCAACTCTATTTTAAACACGCTGGACACCGATCTGATGATCGTGCAGCGCGCGTTTTACGACAAGGCGAAGACGCTGGACTTTTCCGGCACGATCCTGATCGCGGAGGAGCTGCTCGCGGGCAGCGAGGACGCGGCGCTGCTCGCGGACTGCCGCGCGCGCGCCCGAGAGCTCGACCCGCTGTACATCATCTTCACCTCCGGCTCGACCGGCACGCCCAAGGGCGTCATCACGGCGCAGCACTCGCTCATGTGCTACATCGAGGACTACGCCGGCGTGATGGGCATCGCGCGTGCCGACGTGCTGGGCAACCAGTCGCCGCTGGACTACATCGCCGCCGTGCGCGACATTTATCTGCCGCTGCGCTTCGGCGCGACGACGGCCATCATCCCGAAGGAACTTTTCATGTCGCCGGAGCGTCTGTTCGAATACATGAACGACAAAGGTGTGACGGCCGTGGGCTGGAGCGTCTCGGCGCTGACCGTGCCGGCCGCGCTCGGCGCGTTCGAGTGCAGCGCGCCGCAGCACCTGCGCAAGGTGTGCTTCTCCGGCTCGGTAATGCCGTGCAGCTGCCTGCGCCAGTGGCAGCTCGCACTGCCGGAGGCCCGGTTCGTCAACCAGTACGGCCCGACGGAGGCGACCGCCTCGTGCACGTATTACGTCGTGCCCGGTCTGGTCGAGGACACCGACGTGCTGCCGATCGGCAAGCCGTACCCGCACTACGAGGTGTTTCTGCTCTCGGAGCGCAACGAGGCCGTGCCCGACGGCGAGATCGGCGAGATCTGCGTCAAGGGCCCCATCCTCGCGCTGGGCTACTACAACAGCCGCGAGAAAACGGCCGAGAGCTTCCTGCAAAACCCGCTCAACCACGCATACGATGAGCGCATCTATAAGACCGGCGACCTCGGGCACTTCGCGCCCGACGGCAACCTCATGTTCCACGGCCGCAAGGACCGGCAGGTCAAGCACCTCGGCCACCGCGTGGAGCTCGGGGAGATCGACCTCGCCGCGGCGAAGGTGGCCGGCGTGGAGGACGCCTGCGCGCTCTACGACCAGGCGCACGAGCAGATCTGGCTGTTTTACACCGGCGAGGGCGTGACCAAGCGCGACATCGCCGTCGCCCTGCGCGCCGACCTGCCGGGCTTTATGGTGCCGCGCAAGATCGAGCAGCTGGACGCCATGCCCCGGCTCGACAACGGCAAGACGAACATGCGCGCGCTGGCCGAGCGCATCACCGCTGCGGCCAAGCACTGATTTTGCTTACTTTACTCACTTCAGGAGGTATATTTATCATGGAACAGGAACTGATGGACATTCTGACCGATCTGCGTCCCGACGTGGATTTTGAGACCGAGACCGCCCTCATCGACGACCACATTCTCGAGTCGTTCGACATCGTGTCGCTCGTCGCGGCGCTCAACGACGCATTCGACATTGAGATCGGCGCCAAGGACCTCGTGCCGGAGAACTTCAACTCCGCCAAGCGTCTGCTGGCCATGGTGCAGCGCCTGCAGGACGAGGACTGATGGACAAGACTGCACTCCGGACGGCGGCCGCGAAATACGGCACGCCGCTGTATCTGTTTGATCTGGAGGCCTTCACGGCGCGCGCTGAAAAAGTGCGCGCCGCGTTTGGCTCGGACATAAATCTGTGCTACTCCATGAAGGCCAACCCCTTCGTGCTGCGCGGCCTGCCGGACGTGTTCCGCTGGGTGGAAGTGTGCTCCCCCGGCGAGCTGACGATCTGCGAAAGGCTCGGCATCCCGCCGGAGCGCATCCTGTACTCCGGCGTGAACAAGGGCGCGGACGATGTTGCGCGCGCCGTCGCGCTGGGCGCAGACCTGCTCACGGCCGAGAGCACGCTGCACTTTGACCTTATCTGCGCGGCCGCGGCCGCGCAGGGAAAGCACGTGAACGTGCTGCCGCGCCTGACCGCCGGCAGCCAGTTCGGCATGGATCCCGACGCGCTGGCCGATCTCGTCGCCCGGCGCGCGGAATTCCCGAACGTGACGATCGTCGGCATCCACTACTTTTCCGGCACGCAAAAGCGCAAGGACGCCGTGATCGCCAAGGAGCTTGCGCATCTGGACGAATACCTCACGATGCTGCACGAACGCTACGGCTTCACGGCGCAGCACGTGGAATACGGCCCGGGGCTGAATGCCGAGTGCTTCCGCGACGACGCCGAGGCACGCGACTGCGCGCTGCTCGACGCGGCGGCGGCGCACATCCGCGCCTTTGGCGAAAAGTACCCGCTCACGATCGAGATGGGCCGCTTTTTCGCCGCGCCCTGCGGCACGTTTCTCACCGGCGTGGCCGACGCCAAGTGCAACCTCGGCGTGAACTACGCCATATGCGACGGCGGCATGCACCAGGTCAAGTATGACGGCCAGCTCATGGGTATGCAGGCCCCGCCGCTGACGCTCCTGCGCGAGAGCGCGGACGCGCCCGAGCCGTGGATGCTCTGCGGCAGCCTGTGCACGACGGCGGACGTGCTCGTGCGCGAGGCGCAGCTGCCGCCCCTGCGCGTGGGCGACGTGATCGCCCTCGGCCGCTGCGGCGCGTACTCCGTGACGGAGGGCGTGTCCGTGTTCCTGTCGCGCGATATGCCGCGCGTGGCGCTCTGCCGCGGCGGGAACTTCACGCTCGTGCGCGACCGGTTTGCGACCGACGCGCTCAACACCTGCCAGACGCTGGAGGACGGAACATGACGCTGACATCGCTGTCGTTTTACCTGCTGGTGCTCGCGCTGCTGGTGCTGTACTACCTGGTGCCGAAGCGGTTCCAGTGGGTGGTGCTGCTGATCGGCAGCTACGCGTTTTACGCGTTCGTGTGCCTGCGGTACATGGGCTTTATCGTCGTGACGACGCTCACGACCTACTTCGGCGCACGCGGCATGGACGCCATGACCGCGCACATGGAGCAGACCGTCGCCGCGCACAAGCAGGACTGGGAGCGCGAGGAGCGTAAGGCGTACAAAAAGCGCTGCAAGTCCCGCCGCAAGGCGCTCATGATCGCCATCCTGCTGCTGAACTTCGGCATCCTCGCCGTGCTCAAATACTATAACTTCTTTGCCGAGTCCATGGAGGCGCTCTTTGCGTCCGTGGGGCTGACGGTCTCGCTCGGCCACATCGGGCTGCTGCTTCCGCTGGGCATCTCGTTTTACACGTTCCAGTCCATGGGCTACGTGCTCGACGTCTACCGCGAAAAAGTGCCCGCCGAGCGCAACGTCGGCAAGCTCGCGCTGTTCGTGTCCTTCTTCCCGCAGATCATTCAGGGCCCGATCGGCGTGTACGACCAGCTGGCGCACCAGCTCTACGCCGGGCACAGATACAGCTTTGACAACATCCGCTTCGGCGCACAGCTGATCCTCTGGGGCTTTTTTAAAAAGCTCGTCATCGCCGACCGCGCCGTGGGCATGATCCACACCGTCGCCGGGGCGTACACCGACTACGCCGGCACGTACGTGCTGCTGGCCGCGCTCGTGTACGCGCTGCAGCTGTATGCCGACTTCTCCGGCGGCATCGACATCTCGCGCGGCGTGGCGCAGATGTTCGGCATCACCATGGGCGAAAACTTCCGCCGCCCGTACTTCTCGCGCACGCTCACCGAGTACTGGCACCGCTGGCACATTTCCCTCGGCGACTGGCTGCGCAACTACCTGTTCTACCCGCTGTCGATCTCGAAGGCGTTTCTCAACTGGGGCCGCCACGCCAGGCAGCACCTCGGCAATCATATCGGCAAGGTACTGCCGACGGCCGTGGCCTCGCTGATCACGTTTCTCATCATCGGCCTCTGGCACGGGGCAAGCTGGAAATACGTCGCCTTCGGCTTCTGGAACGGCATGGTCATCCTCGTGTCCACGCTGCTGCAGCCGGTGTCGGACAAGGTCGTCGCCGCGCTGCACATTGAGCGCAAGAGCGCGTGGTATCAGGTGTTTTCCATGCTGCGCACGTTTGTGGTCGTGCTCATCGGCTATTACTTTGACATTGCCGACGGTTTTCGCGCCGCGATGGGCATGATGTTAAAATCCGTGACCGACCTGCACCTGTCGCAGCTGCGCCCGGGCGCCGTGCTCGAGGCCCTGCCGCTGACGATGTACGACTGGGCCGTGCTCGCGTTCGGCACGCTCGTGATCTTCGTCGCCTCCGTCATTCAGGAGCGCTCGCAGCGCACCATCCGTGAGATCCTCGACGAGAAGTGTCTCGCCCTGCGCTGGGCCGTGCTGCTCGCCGGCATCTTCGCCGTCGTGCTCATGGGCGTTTACGGCCCCGGCGTGCAGGCATCCGAATTCGTGTATATGCAGTTTTAAGCCGGGAAACAGCGCCCGCTATCCCAAGCCCGCGAAGCGGGCTCGCAGCAGACCATCGCCGCAATTTTCCGCATGGCGCTAACACAGCATGTGGAGAACATCAAGGAATCCAAAACAACACGCAAAAAGAAATACCGTCCTGCGCGTAATCGCGTTTCTGCTCTTCGTGGCGCTGGTCTACGGCGCGCTCACTCGGCGCAAACGTGCTCTTTCTGCGCATGCCGCACCGCACGCAGACGACCGACCCGAACGTGTTCGCCGACGTGGCGGCTGTGGTCGACGACTATGGCTATGAGCTGCTCGACCTGCACGACGCGTTCGACACGATCGGGCTCGACCGCTGCGCCGATTTCATGGACTCCGACCACCTCAACGCCATCGGCATAGAGACGTTCACCGCCTGGTTCGGGCAATATCTCTCGGAACACTATGACCTGACGACTGCGCACAGCGAGACCGTCACCGCCGAGTGGCAGCGCTGCGCCGATTTTATGGCGCAGATCCTGCCCACCTGCCAGCAGCAGGCGGCGGACAACACCAAACAGACCCTCAACGAGTTTTCGGCGGCGTTTGACGCCTACCGCTGACCCGATGATTCGACCGTGCCGCCCCGGCACAGAAAGCGCAAAGCCTATGCAGCAACGTTCCAAGCCCAAAAAACGCGCCCTGCGTGCCGTCATCTTTCTGCTCATCGTCGTGCTGCTCTACAGCGCCGCGGCCAATGTGCTGAGCGTGAACAACACGTGGGATATGCGCCATATCCGCGGCTTTTATCTGGAACCGCAGGATTCGCTCGACGTCGTCATGCTCGGCGCGAGCGAGCTCTACACCGGCTTCAGCTCTCCGCTGGCGTGGCAGCAGTATGGCTTTACGAGCTATCCGCTGGCCGTGTCGAGCATGCCGTCATGCCTGTATGACTCCATGCTCACCGAAACCATGCGCCGGCAAACGCCAAAGGTCGTCGTCGTGGAGATCAACGGCTTTTTGTACGACTTCAATCAGGACGAAACGGACGCCGGCCTGCACAAATGGCTCGACAACATCCCGATGTCGCGCAACAAGGCACAGACGATCGCAGACTGCGTGCCGAAAGACCAGCAGTCGTCCTATTTTTTCCGCATGGAAAAGTACCATGACACCTGGATCGAGCCGGACGTCTGGGGCGGGGCTGCCAAAGATCAGCTGACCATGCGCCGGACCGGCTATTCGCTGACCAAGTCCTTTGAGGTTATCCCGAAAGTGGAGACCGGCGAGCGTCAGGTCAAATCTCTGGATCTGAGCGCGGAAAATGAGCAGACGCTGCGCGATTTCTGCGAGCGGGCCAAACAGCTCGGGGTGGAGAACGTGCTCTTCGTGCGCTTTCCGCACCGCACGGTGCTCAGCGACCCCTCTGTCCTTTCGCAGCTTGCGGACATTGTGCGCGAATATGGCTACGGCTTTCTCAACTGCGACGAGCAGATGGACAGCATCGGTCTGGAGCTGGACGGCGACTTCTGCGACAACGAACACATGAACGTATTCGGCATGGAGAAGTTCACCGCCTGGTTCGGGCAGTACCTCTCCGAGCAATACAGCCTGACTGCCGCGCATAGTGACGCCGTTACGGCGGAGTGGTCGCGCTGCGCGGAATTTGTGGCGCACATGCTGCCCATCTGTGAACAGAAAACACCGGGCGACGGCGAAAACTACAACGAATTTTCACCGGAATTTTCGGTCTACCGCTGACCCTGTATCTTCGAGGACGTTATGAATCAAAACCGTTCCAAAACCAAAACCGTCGTGCGCGTCATCGCGTTTCTGCTCGTGGCGGCGCTGCTCTACGGCGCGCTCACGCGGCTGCTGACCGTCAACAACGCCACCGAGCAGCAGTACATCCGCAGCTTCTATCTGGAGCCGAAAAACTCGCTCGACGTCATGATCCTCGGTGCGAGTGAGACGTTTACCGACTATTGCGCACCTTTGGCATGGCAGCACGCCGGGTTTACAAGTTACCCGCTGGCCGTATCGGCCGCGCAGGGCACGCTCTATGCGTCCATGCTGCGCGAGAGCGCCAAGCGGCAAAATCCGTCTGTCTACGTGGTCGAGGTCAATGGCTTTCTCTACACGGAGGCAGAGCGGGATGAGCTCGGCGCGGCCGCAACGCACGAGTGGCTCGACACGCTGCCGCTCTCACGCAACAAGGTGCAGGCCATTGACGAGTGCGTGCAGGGCGACCGGCTGTCATACTATGTACCGCTGCTCAAATACCACGACAACTGGAGAAAGCCGGACCTCATCCGCCACTCACTGTCCCTGCAGCAGCAGGCGCGCGACGCGGGCTATTCGTACACCAAGCCGTTTCTGTCCATCTCCATGTTCCTCACGGAGACGGATGAGATCCCCGTGCGCCAGCAATCGCTCGACGATTTCAACGAGCAGAGCCTGCGCACCTTCTGCGAGACAGCCAAGGCACGGGGAATCAAAAACGTGCTCTTTGCCCGCTTCCCGCACCGCACCGTCATTGAAAACTATGACGCCGTGTTTGCCGAGCTGGAGGCGGTCGTGCACGAGTACGGGTATGATTTTGCGAACTTCGACACGCAGATGGACGCCATCGGCCTCGACCCGCTCAATGATTTCGCCAACGCCGAGCACCTGAACATTTTCGGCGCGGAGAAATTCACGCCCTACCTCGCCGACTATCTCGCGCAGCACTATGACCTGAACACCGCGCACAGTCAGGCCGTCACCGACGAATGGACGCGCTGCGCCGCATTCACGCAGCAGATGCTGCCCGTGTGCGAGGACAACACCCGGCGCTACACGTGCGAAAATCTCAACGAGTTCTCGTCCGTGTTTGCAGACTACCGCTGAAAAAAACAAAGACGCAGCCCCCTTCGAGACGCTCGAAGGGGGCTGCGTTTTTTGTTGCTTTAACGGCCGGTGCTGCCGAAGCCGCCCGCTCCGCGGTCAGTCTCGTCGAGCGCATCCGCCTCTGCAAACTCCGCCGCCAGAAACGGCAGGATCACGAGCTGGGCGATGCGGTCGCCGGGCGCGACGGTGCGCACTTCGTCCGTGTCATTGTGCAGCGCGACGGTGCACTCGCCGCGGTAATCGGCATCGATCACGCCGACGCAGTTGGCCGGACGCAGCCCCTGCTTAGAGGCCAGCCCGCTGCGCGCGAACACGCCGCCGAAATACCCCGCCGGGATGGCAAGGGCGAGGCCCGTGCCGATCATGGCCGTCGCGTGCGGCGCGATCGTGACACACTGCCCGTCCGCCGGGCAGGCATAGAGATCATAGCCGGCAGCATCCGCGCTGCCGCGGCGCGGCGTCACGGCGTCGGGCCGGAGCTTCTGGATCTTCACTTCCATCCGTTCATGCCCTCCCAGAGTACGATGCGGCCCGCCGCGCGGGTCCGGTCCATGTCGATGATGCGCTGGTTTTCCGAGCCGCGGAAACGCAGGCTGATGTTGCGCTGCGCGTCCACGTAGCGCCCGTCGACGAGGATGTCGATGAGCGAGAGCATCTCGTCCGTGACCTCGCAGCGCGGGTGCGTGCCGTCGACCGTGAGCTCCTTGTCGAGCGTGAAGCCCGAATACGCCCAGATGTCCTTGTCCGGATACTGCGCGCGCACCCGGCGCAGAAACGGCACGAGCGCGCGCTGGTTTTCCGGCTCGAACGGGTCGCCGCCGAGCAGCGTCAGGCCGCGGATAAAGGGCTTTTCCAGCTCGGCAAAAATCACCTGCTCGGCCGCCGCGTCAAATGGCTTGCCGTAGTGAAAGTCCCACGTCTGCGGCTGAAAGCAGTTGTAGCAGTGGTTCGTGCAGCCGGAAACGAACAGCGTCACGCGCACGCCGACGCCGTTGGCAATGTCGCAGGTTTTGATCTCTCCATAATACATAGCAGTTTCCTCGCAGGCAGCGGGCGCGCCGCATGGACACGCCCGCCGGTTTTCGTTTTTGCACGTTACAGATGCAGCACGCGCTCCTTGATCTCCTGCGTGCGGCCCTGATTCCAGAACTGGGTGCCGATATAGCCGCAGGTGCGGCGGGCCACGTTCATCTTGTCCTGATCCGTGTTGCCGCAGTTCGGGCAGCGCCAGATGAGCTTGCCGTCGTGCTCGACGATCTCGATCTCGCCGTCGTAGCCGCAGACCTGGCAGTAGTCGCTCTTGGTGTTGAGCTCGGCGTACATGATGTTGTCATAGATGAACTTCATGACCTCGAGCACGGCCGGGATGTTGTTTTGCATATTCGGCACCTCGACGTAGCTGATCGCGCCGCCGGGCGAGAGCGCCTGGAACTTCGACTCGAAGGCCAGCTTGCTGAACGCGTCGATATGCTCGGTCACATGGATGTGGTAGCTGTTGGTGATGTAGCCCTTGTCCGTGACGCCGGGGATGATGCCGAAGCGCTTTTGCAGGCACTTGGCGAACTTGTACGTCGTGGATTCCAGCGGCGTGCCGTAGAGGCTGAAGTCGATGTTGTGCATCTGCTTCCACTTGGCGCAGGCGTCGTTCATGTGCTGCATGATCTCGAGCGCGAACGGCGTGGCCGAGGGATCGGTGTGAGACTTGCCGGTCATGTACTTGACGCACTCATACAGTCCCGCGTAGCCGAGGGAGATGGTCGAGTAGCCGCCGTAGAGGAGCTTGTCGATCGGCTCGCCCTTCTTCAGGCGGGCCAGCGCGCCGTACTGCCACAGGATGGGCGCGGCGTCCGAGAGCGTGCCCTTGAGCCGCTCGTGGCGGCACATGAGCGCGCGGTGGCACAGCTCGAGCCGCTCGTCAAAGATCTTCCAGAACTTCTCCATGTTGCCGCCGGAGGACAGCGCCACATCCGGCAGGTTGATGGTCACGACGCCCTGATTGAAGCGGCCGTAGTACTTCGGCTTTCCGTTTTCGTCGACATACGGCGTCAGGAAGCTGCGGCAGCCCATGCAGGTGTAGCAGTGGCCCTCGCCGTTTTTGTCCACCTTGAGCTCGAGCATCTTCTTCTCGGAGATGTAGTCCGGCACCATGCGCTTGGCGGTGCAGCGGGCGGCCAGCTCCGTGAGGTACCAGTAGGGGGAATCCTCGTGGATGTTGTCCTCTTCGAGCACGTAAATGAGCTTCGGGAACGCCGGCGTGACCCACACGCCCTTCTCGTTTTTCACGCCCTGATAGCGCTGGCGCAGCGTCTCCTCGATGATCATGGCAAGGTCATGGCGCTCCTGCTCGTTTTTCGCCTCTCCGAGATACATGAACACCGTCACGAACGGGGCCTGGCCGTTCGTGGTCAGCAGCGTGACGACCTGATACTGGATGGTCTGCACGCCGCGGCGGATCTCCTCGCGCACGCGGTTTTCGACGAGCTCGGCCAGCTTTTCCTCACCCGGATGCGCGTCGATGGCCTGCATTTCGGCCTCGACCTCGCGGCGGATGCGCTCGCGGCTGACCTGCACGAACGGGGCCAGATGCGTCAGCGAGATCGACTGCCCGCCGTACTGGTTGGAGGCGACCTGCGCGATGATCTGGGTCGCGATGTTGCACGCGGTCGAGAAGCTGTGCGGCCGCTCGATGAGCGTGCCGGTGATGACCGTGCCGTTTTCGAGCATATCTTCCAGGTTCACGAGGTCGCAGTTGTGCATGTGCTGCGCGTAATAGTCCGCGTCGTGGAAGTGGATGATGCCCTCCTCGTGCGCCTCGACAATGTCCTTCGGCAGCAGGAGGCGGCTCGTGATGTCACGGCTGACCTCGCCGGCCATGTAGTCGCGCTGCGTGCTGTTGACGATCGGGTTCTTGTTGGAGTTTTCCTGCTTGGCCTCCTCGTTGTTGCACTCGATCAGGCTCAGGATGCGGTCGTCGGTCGTGTTGGCGCGGCGCACCAGGCTGCGGGTGTAGCGGTAAGTAATGTAGGCCTTGGCGACCTCGAACGCACCGTGGGCCATGATCTGCTTTTCGACCATGTCCTGAATTTCCTCCACGGCGGCGCTGCGGCCCAGCTCCTGGCAGGCGAGCTCCACGCTCTCGGCGATGCGCTGGATCTGCCGCGGCGTCATGCGGTCGCACTCTTCGACGGCGGCGTTGGCCTTCGTGATGGCCATGATGATCTTGGAGATATCGAACGTCGCCTCGGCGCCGTTGCGCTTAATAATCTTCATTTTTCTCTTTCTCCCCCTCTGAATGAAAAACACAACATTTTGTGTGAAAAACCGCTTTATTTTGTATCATGAGCGGATATATCGTACAACATCTAGTACAGGCTGTCAATAAGCAATTCGATTTTTGTTGCACATTATGTGAACAGTGCGGCCCCTTCAGGCCGCAAAAAAGCACCGCCCGCAGGCGGCGCGGCACTGCCCGGGCCGGAAACTCCGGCCCGGGCACGGTCAGTCCGTCAGGCTGTTTCGTAGCCGTTGGGGTTTTGCGTCTGCCAATGCCAGCTGTCGCGGCACATGTCCTCGAGCGAATACTCGGCGTGCCAGCCGAGGATGCGCGCACTCTTGTCCGGGCAGGCGTACACGGTCGGCAGGTCGCCCGCACGGCGCGGCGCGATCCGGTACGGCACATGCACGTGGTTGGCCGTCTCGAAGGCGTGCACCATCTCGAGCACGCTGTAGCCCTTGCCGGTGCCGAGGTTGAAGACGCTCTCGCCCGGATGCTCCGCCATGTAGGCGATCGCCGCGACGTGGCCGCGCGCGAGGTCCATGACGTGGATATAATCGCGCACGCCGGTGCCGTCCGGCGTGTCATAGTCGTCGCCAAAGACGCTCAGGCACTCGCGGCGGCCAATGGCCGTCTGCGAGATATAGGGCATGAGGTTGTTCGGCACGCCGCGCGGATCCTCGCCGATGAGGCCGCTCGGGTGCGCGCCGATAGGGTTGAAGTAGCGCAGCAGCACGACCGACCAGCTCGGGTCGGCCACGACATAGTCGCGCAGGATCTGCTCGCAGACGTACTTCGTCCAGCCATAGGGATTCGTGCAGTTGCCGGTGCGGGACGTCTCGTAGAGCGGCATCTCGTTGTCGCCGGAGTACACCGTCGCCGACGAGGAGAAAATGATCTGCCGGACGCCGTGGTCACGCATCGCCTCGCAGAGCGTGATCGTCGAGCCGAGGTTGTTGTCGTAATATTCCAGCGGCATCTGCACCGACTCGCCCACGGCCTTGAGGCCCGCGAAATGAATGACGCAGTCGATCTTCTGCTCGGTAAAAATGCGGTCGAGCCCGGCGCGGTCGCGCACGTCCATCTGATAGAATTTCAGCGGCCGGCCCGTGATCTGTTCGACCCGTTTGCCCGCCTCCGCGCTGCTGTTGACAAGATTGTCCACGACGATGACATCCATGCCCTGCTCAAGCAGCTCCACGCACGTGTGGCTGCCGATGTAGCCCATGCCGCCGGTCACCAATACGGTCATGCACCGTACCTCCTTGTGTTTGCTATGTTTTCTTTTATTGTACATCACATTCCGGCAGAGTTCAACGGTTTTTCCCCTTGCCAGAAATTTGCCGGGCGCGTGAATTTCCTGACAATCCCTGAATTTTCAAAAATTCGGTGATTTTACTTGACTTTCGGGTACTGCTGGGCTAAACTGTTTGTATCATTGGTGATGTCGGGATGTCTGCGTACGCACGGTTTTTTACCCATTTCGCACCCCACCCCATCTCTTTTATCCATTCTTTTCTCTTTTTATCTGATCTCTCTTTACGGATTATCTACCCTTTTTGTTCTCCGCCGCATGGCATATCTCATCCCGTCACAGTGATCGCGGCGCGGGCCTGCAGCGTACGGGGCACGTGTCCATATCGGCTGCGCGTGCAGCGAAAGGCCTCCGGGGGCGCCCGGGGGCCTTTTTCATTCCATATCAAAATCAAAAAAGCGTCAGGGCGCGCATACGCTCTGACGCTTTTTTTCTGCTCCGCGCGCTCAGCTCTCCATCTGCTTGCCGAGGAAGCCCGACACGGCCTGCGCGAGCTTGCGCTCCGTCTCGCCGGCAGGGCCGTCGCCGTGCGCGGCCACGAACAGCACGCAGCCGAGCACGTCGCCCTCGGAGAGGATGGGCGCGGCGACGGCGACGGCGTAGCGCTCGTCGGTGTCGACGACCGGCAGCGTGCAGCTGTCGGCCGCATACTGCCCGCGCGTGCTCATGAGCTCTTCAAGCTCGCGGCTGATGCGCCGGTCGAGCAGCTCGCGCTTGCCGCCGCCGGCCACGGCGATGACCGCGTCGCGGTCGCACACGGCGGCGATGCCGCCGGTGGTCTTGTGCAGCGCGTCGCAGATCTGCGCGGCGAACTCGGACAGCTCGCCCATGGGGGAATACTTTTTGAAAATGACCTGCCCGTCGGTGTCGGTGTAGATCTCCAGCGGGTCGCCCTCGCGGATACGCATGGTGCGGCGGATCTCCTTGGGGATGACCACGCGGCCGAGGTCGTCGATCCGGCGCACGATTCCGGTTGCCTTCATATTCGGAAAACTCCTTTGCTCTGTTTTGCGTTTCGGCAACCCTATTTTCTGCAAAATCCGGTAGTCTATGCAGTCCGTGCCGCTCACGGGCGTTCCAGTTTTTTCTTCAAAAAATGTCTGCCGCGGCGCAAAACGTCCCCGGAGCAGAGCGCATCTGCACCTGGGACGTTTTCGGATCGCTCGGGCCGCCTCAGACGATCTCCAGATTGTCGCGGTCGCGGAGCATGTACTTTGTCGCACCCCGCACGGGGTGCGTGGATTGAAATGCAAGGCTGCAAAAATCACACATGACTTGCAGATGTCGCGCCCCACACGGGGTGCGTGGATTGAAATTGTGCCTCTTTGCGATAGTATTCCGGCATATCGTCGTCGCGCCCCACACGGGGTGCGTGGATTGAAATATCTCCTCGCAGGTCGACACCTACCGCCCCGCCTAGTCGCACCCCGCACGGGGTGCGTGGATTGAAATGCCGCCGTCTCGCGGCAGCAGCCGAGCAGAGCCTCGTCGCGCCCCATACGGGGCGCGTGGATTGAAATCAGACAGCCTCCTTCCTGGATGATACAGTCAAAGTCGCGCCCCACACGGGGCGCGTGGATTGAAATGACGGCATCGGCGGCTTCCCGCTGTGCTGGGAAGGTCGCACCCCGCACGGGGTGCGTGGATTGAAATCTACATATCCAGTGAGCCTTTGCCGGGCATGACCGTCGCTCCCCGCACGGGGTGCGTGGATTGAAACATCTGCGACCGGGGCGTGAGCCATGAGATCGTCGTCGCACCCCGCACGGGGTGCGTGGATTGAAATTGCATGTCGTCCATGTTCTGCATCATGCGGCCGAGGTCGCGCCCCACATGGGGCGCGTGGATTGAAATCGCCACGTCCATTTTCCGGTCGTGCCCTGCTCGTCGCACCCCGCACGGGGCGCGTGGATTGAAATAGCTTTGCCAGGCAGTCCGTCAGGAACTTCGGCGTCGCGCCCCACATGGGGCACGTGGATTGAAATGACGCGCTTTTCCCGGTCGAGGGCTCGCCGTGCAGTCGCACCCCACACGGGGGGCGTGGATTGAAATGCGCATCGGGTCGGCCAGTCCTGCCCAAACCTGCCGTCGCGCCCCGCGCAGAACGCCCCCAACGGCAGACGCCCCGGACTGCAAATGCAGTCCGGGGCGTTCATATAAAAGGAAGGCATGCTCTGCCGAAAGGACGAGATCGGAAGCGCGCGGACACCGTCGCGCAACGGGAGAAGAGGTACCATGAAAGATCGAAAAAAGGCCTCTGGGCCTGCACGCTTCCAAATGAGGGGGTATGTTCAGCATAGAACAAATTGCGCCACAAGGAAAGCCACGGAACCGCAGTTTCGTGGCTTTTTGCCTCACTTATGCGTTTTTGTGGTCTAGTGTGTGCTCCCACGCATCGCCGAGCTCCTTCCACCGGCCCATGATATCCTTCCACAGGTGCAGCGCCCAGGGCGCAAACACCTCCGGCGGCGGGCAATCCGGCCGGCTGAGCCAGTTTTGAATAATATCCATGACCACATCCGACATCTTCCCGGACATGAACGCCTCGTTCTGCGGATCGGAAAAGAGGTCGGAAAAGTCCGCCTGCAGGTACGGCCGCAGCCGGGCGCAGAGAAAGTCGTGGAACGAATTCTGCCCCGTGAACGTGAGCGCGCGGGCATAAAACGCACGGTCGGCGTACAGATACGTGCACACGCGCCCGAAGAGGTCGTACAGGCCCGGCTCATCGTCGCCGATGGCCTTCTGAAAGCCCTTGTCGTAGATCCACGTCACGAGCTGGTACTTGTCCGTAAAGTGCCGGTAGAACGTGCGGCGGTTGATCTCCGCGGTCGCGCACAGATCGGTCACGGTGATGTCCGCGAAGTCGCGCCGGAGCATGAGCTCCTTGAGACTCTCGGCGAGCACTTTTTTCGTTGCGGATTCGCGCATGGCGGCCGCCCCCTTCCGATATTGCTGCCGCCAGTATAGCGCACACGCGGCGAAACTGCAACCGGCCGCCGGATCAGGCCGCGCCCTCGTCCAGTTCCCGCCGCAGCCGCGGCGCGATGCGCGTGCAGAACACCGTCACCGTCACGGCCGCGCCGAGCAGGTCCGAGATCGTCGCCGCCCAGAACACCTCCGTCATCGGCGCGATGTGCGGCAGCACGAGCCGCGGCACCGGCGCAGTGTCAAATTCCCGGTCCATGACCTCAGACTCCCACGTGATCTTTCTGCCCCCATCCTGCCACAGACCGCGCCCGCGCGACAGCGAAAATTTTTCGGCCCGGCGGATGACCAGCCGCCCCCTTCGGCGTCCTGCACAAAGTGACACAATTCCTGCCCGCTGTGCCGCAAAGCATTGCAATCGCAGGCAGTTTTCGCTACAATAAAGACAATCTGAAATTGGGAGGTCATGCCATGCATCCGCGCAACCTGCACCTGTATTTCTTCAGCCCCACGGGCGGCACGCAGCGCGTCGCCGGGCTCTTCGCGGAAAATCTGAACGCGGCCGACGCCTGCACCGACATCACCGTGCACGCCGAAGCGAAGACGTTTTCTGCCGACGACTGCCTGCTCGTGTTCTTCCCGGTCTATGGCGGGCGCGTGCCCGGGCCGTGTCTCGCGCGCATGCGCGCCCTGCGCGGGACGGACACTCCGGCCGTGCTCGTGGCCGTGTTCGGCAACCGCGCCGTGGACGACGCTCTGCTCGAAATGCGCGATACGCTCACCCCGCTGGGCTTTCGCGTAATCGCGGCGGCGGAGGTCATCGCGCCGCACTCGGTCAACACGGACATCGCCGCCGGCCGGCCGGACGCAGCCGACCGCGCGAAGATCGAAGGGTTCTGCACCCAGCTCGCGGCCCGCATCGCCGCCGACGCCCCGGCCGAGATCGCCGTGCCCGGCGATCCGGACTACCGCGCCTACAACGGCCTGCCGCTCAAGCCGACCGGCGGCCTGCGCTGCATCCGCTGCGGCCTGTGCGCGGACAACTGCCCCGCCGGCGCGATCCCGAAGGCCGCGCCGCAGAAGGTAGACAAGCATAAGTGCATCTCCTGTCTGCGCTGCATCCAGATCTGCCCGCAGTCGGCCCGCGGCGTGCCGCTGCCGCTGCGGCTGGCCGCGGCCGCCACGGTGAAAAAATACTGCACCGGGCGCAAGGAGCCGAAATTCTACCTGTAACGGAAAACACCGCCCCGGAAGCGATCTGCTTCCGGGGCGGCGCTTTGTTATCGGGCTTCGGCATCGTCCGCCGTATCCAGCCCCGCGAAGAAGGCGTCATACGGACAGCCGTAGAGCCGTTTGAGCGCGAGCAGCACGCTCATGCGCACATTGAGCTCACCCGCCTCGTATTTGGCGTAGGTCGTGCGGCCGATGTCGCAGCCGCGGCGCTACAGCTCGGCGCACAGCTTCTCCTGCAAGAGGCCGCCGGCGTTGCGCAGGCGGCGCAAATTGTCGCCAAGATCGCGATCCCGCCGTAATTTCTGCTCCATCTTCTCACCACCGGACAGCATTTTCTGACCAATATTGGTTGCAAGCGCTTTTATTTTATGCGGAAGCAGCCGCAAAAGCTGTCCGCAATACTGGTCAAGCGCAAAAAGGTGTGCCCCTCACCCCTCCGGCCTGCGGCCGAGGGCACTTTTGAGCGCGTTGCGCAGCGGGTTCGACCCCGGCGCGCCTTTTTCGCAGGCGGGGTAGCCGCAGTCAGAGAGCACGCGGCGCAGCTCCGCCTCGGTGACGATCTGCGGGTCATAGCGCACGGTCAGCTCCGCGCGCCAGAACGACACCGCCGCGTCGAGCACGCCGCGCGTGTGCAGCAGGTCGTCCACGATCCACTCCGGGCACTGGCGGCAGTAGATGCCGCGCACATACGTCGTCAGGACTTTTTCTTCCATGGGAAACGTCTCTCCTTTTTGCCGTTGTCCTTGAGCCGCAGCGAGTGCATGAGCACGCCGATCGAGCTGGCCGACATGGCCGTGGCGCAGATGGACGGATGCAGCACGCCGAGCGCCGCGACCGGGATGCTGACGAGGTTATAAAACAGCGCCCACGTCAGGTTCTGGCGGATGGTGCGGATGGTCGCGCGGGAAATGTCAAACAGCTCCGGCAGCTTTTCCAGATTGCCGGACGGCAGCAGGATGCCCGCCGACTCGATGGCGATGTCCGACCCGCCGCCCATGGCGACCGCGCAGTCGGCCACGGCGAGCGCCGGCGTGTCGTTGATGCCATCGCCGACCATGCAGACCGTTTTCCCCTGCGCGCGCAGGCGCTCGATGGCGGCGGCCTTCTCGTCGGGCCGCACCTCGGAGAGCACGTGGTCGATGCCGACCTCGGCCGCGATGGCCTCGGCCGTGCGGGCATGATCGCCCGTCATCATCCAGACCTCCTTGCCCGCCGCGCGCAGCTGCGCGACGACGGCGGCCGCCTCGCTCTTGCGCGTGTCGGCGATGCCAAGCGTGCCGAGCACGACGCCGCCGCGCGCGACGCACAGCTCCGTCTTGGCCTGCGCGCGCAGATCCGGCAGCGCGGCAAGCGCAGCCGTGTCGATGCCCAGCTCACGAAGCCACGTCCGGCTGCCGCAGACGACGGCCGCACCTGCGACCGTGCCGCGCACGCCGCGGCCGAGCGCGTAGGAAAAGTCCTCCGCCGGCGGCAGCGGCGCGTCGGGCTGCTGCTGCGCATACGCCGTGACGGCACGCGCCAGCGGGTGATCCGAGCACTGCTCGAGCGCGGCGGCGAGCCGCACGAGCGTCTCCGACTGCACGCCGCTGCACGGGCAGACGTCCGTGAGCGCGGGCGCGCCGTTCGTAAGCGTGCCGGTCTTGTCAAAAACGACGCAGTCGGCCTTGTAGGCGTTTTCAAGCTCCGCACCGCTCTTGAAGAGGATGCCGCGCTCCGCCGCGCGGCCCGAGCCGACCATGAGCCCCGTCGGCGTGGCGAGGCCGAGCGCGCACGGGCACGCGACCGACAGCACATCGCAGCATGTGAGCAGCGCGCGCTCAAGGTTGCGCGGCGCAATGCGCCGGTACCAGATGAGGAACGTCAGCGCCGCCGCGCCGATGACGCCCGGCACGAACCAGCGCGCGACTTTGTCGGCAAAGCGCTGCACGGGCGCTTTTTCGCACTGGGCCTGGCGCACGATCTGGATGATCTGCTCGAGCACGGACGCCTTGCCCAGCGCCTCGGCCGAGACGATGGCCGAACCGGCGCGGTTGAGGCTGCCGCCGATGACCTTGTCGCCGGGCGCTTTGTCCACCGGCATGCTCTCGCCGGTGAGCATGGACTCGTCGACCGCGCACTGGCCGCTGATGATCGTCCCGTCGACCGGTACGTGCTCGCCGGGGCGGATGCGCACCCGGTCGTGCTCCGCGATCTGGTCGACCGGCAGCTCGACAAACGTGTCCCCGCGCTGCACCATGGCCGTGCGCGGCTGCAGGTGCATGAGCTTGCGGATGGCGGAGTTGGCCTCCCCGGCCGCGACCTGCTCCATATACTTGCCGAAGAGGATGAGCGAGAGCAGCACCCCATCGGACGCAAAGTAGAGCTTGTAGCTGCGGCGCGGCGTGAACGTCACGTAAGCGCTGTAGAGATAGATGAGCGTGGACGAGAGCGAGACGAGAAAGTCCATGCCGAACGTGCGGTTGCGCAGACCGCGCCACGCACTCTTGTAAAAATACCGCCCGGGGCCGAACTGCAGCGCCGTCCCGGCCAGAAACTGCAGCTTCGGGTGCATCTCGAGCATGAGCGGCGCCGTGCAGCAGGCCGAGGTCACGAGCGTCTTGAGCAGATCCATGCGCTTTTCCAGCTCCTGATCCGCGTCGCCGCCGCGCAGCTCGCCGGGCGTGACGGCGCAGCCCGCGACCGCGCAGGCCGCGGCGAGATTGCGCCCGTCCACGCCGATGGGCCACAGGTAAGCCGTGAGCGTGCCGTCCGCCTGCACGGCCACGCCCTTGACGCCGAACACCGCGCGCAGCGCGGCCGCGGCGGCGGCTGCCGTTTCCGCGTCCGCTTCCGCCGGGAGCAGATCCTGCTCCTCGACCGGCACGCGAAAGCCCGCGCGCCGGACCCGCGCCGCGATCGCGGCGAGATCGGTCACGCGCTCGTCATAGGTGATGAGCGCCGACGCGGCAGTGTAGTTCACCGCCGCACGCTGCACGCCCGACAGCTTTTCCAGCGCGCGGTCCAGCCGCGCCACGCACGCGGCGCACTCCATGTCCAGAATCCTCAGCGAGATGTCTTTCATTTGCTTCGCCCCCAAGTCAAAAGGGGAGCGCACAGCCGGCACTCCCCCTCAAAAATCATCAGGCCTCTTCGCCCGCTTCCAGCAGGTTCTGCTTGAATTCCTTGCGCTTTTTGATCGCCGTCATGCACGCCGGGATGGCCACGGCGGGCAGGTCGAGCAGCAGCGCCCAGTCGATCCAGTCGATACCCTTGATGAACTGGCCCTCATGCCACACGCCCCTGGCGAGCTTGAAGTAGTTGTAGTTCCAGGCGCCCCAGATGTCCGTCGTGGGCTTGAACAGGTGCACCTTCAAAAACGCCGCACTCGTGACGATGCCGTTGGCGGCAACGGTCAGGAACGAGGACGTGCGCTTGTTTTTCAGCAGAAACTCCGCCACGGTAGGCAGAACGTACACGGCCAGGTTGATGATCCAGAGCTGCATCGGGATCTTATAGTGCCAGCGGATGGCCTGACGGATGTGGTCGGCATCGTGCAGCAGGGCTGCGCCGAGGATGACCAGGTTCCACTTTTCCAGTACGGCGGCGGTCTCGTCGTCGAGGCGGGTATCCAGGAATTTCGCTTCGTCTTTTGCGGACTGAGTCATGGTATTTCCTCCCCTTGATCGAATCAATATGTACTCAGATTTTTATTTACCATCTGGTCAGCAAAAAAGTAGCATATTTCGACCGGAATGTCAAGGCGCTGACAGGGGAAATTGGAAATTTTCTTTGTGCCGCCAAAAACGGACAAAGGCTCCGGTTTCCCGGAGCCTTTGCCATGTGCCGTTGTCGTCAGCTGTGGCAACTGTGTTCGCCGCAGCCGTGCTTGCCGCAGGTGTGGCCCGCGCCGTGCGCGTGGTCGTGATGATCGCAGCGCGCCTCGGGGTCATAGCCGAGCGAACCGTCAAGCAGTGCCTGCACCGCCGCGTCCGCGCTGCCGCTCACGCCGCCGTAAAACCGGATGCCGGCCTCGGTGAGCGCCGACTGCGCGCCGCCGCCGATGCCGCCGCAGATGACCACGTCGGCGTGGTTCGCCGCGAGAAAGCCCGCCAGCGC
>OJRH01000066.1_pt1 | contig 59850 bp, 48 predicted proteins | sample 1599131 | NCBI WGS metagenome assembly OJRH01 (sample SAMN03922527, study PRJEB24848) | human gut metagenome | isolation source: stool sample | host: Homo sapiens | place: Germany | collected 2010-05
CTGCCCGGCATCCGACAGGCCCTCGTATGCCAGGCCGCCGGTCAATGCGCCGTCACCGATGAGGGCGATGACGTCATAATCCGCCCCCGTGAGTGTACGCGCCCGGGCCATGCCCAGCGCGACGGAGATCGACGTGGAGGCGTGGCCGGCCACAAACGCATCGTGCACGCTCTCATCCGGCTTCGGAAACCCGGCAATGCCGCCGAACTGCCGCAGCGTGGAAAACGCTTCGCGCCGTCCGGTCAGGATCTTGTGCACATAGCTCTGATGACCGACGTCGAACACGAGTCGGTCCTTTTCGGTGCTATATACCCGGTCAATCGCAACCGTGAGCTCCACTGCGCCGAGATTCGACGCCAGATGCCCGCCGGTTTTCGCAAGATTCTCGACCAGAAAAGAACGAAGTTCCGCACACAGTGCCGGAATTTCTTCCGCCGGCAGCGCCTTCAGGTCAGCCGGTGAATGGATTCGCTCTAATATACTCAAAACAGAATACCTCACGTATAATAATACAAAGTATACTATAACAAAAAGTGCCGGACTTTACAAGAGTAAGCCGACACTTTTCGCAATTTCACCGGAAGTCCGGTGTTTTTATGGATTCAGTTTTTCCGATCTGCCAGCGAGCGGGCGAGCTGCTGCAAAAATGCGCTGTCCGCAAACACACTGTCCACAGCTGCTGCCGCTTGCTCGGACAGCTCGTGCACATAGGCGCCGCAGCGCTCCAGACCATAGAGCGCCATGAAGGTGTTCTTCCCCTCGCGCGCATCCGAGCCGATGGGCTTGCCGAGTTCCGCCTCCGTACTGATGACATCGAGCATGTCATCGCGGATCTGAAACGCCAGACCAAGCGCCTTGGCATACTGCGCCGCGGCCGCGCGCTGCTGCGCGTTTCCGCCGCCGCAGGTCACGCCCATGAGGCATGCGGCGTGGATCATCGCCGACGTTTTGCGGTCGTTGATATCCATCAGTTCCTCTTTTGTGAGGACCTTGCCCTCACCTTCCATATCTAGCTGCTGACCGCCGCAGATGCCGTTTTCACCGGCAGCCTCGGCGAGCAGGCGCGCGCACTCGGTGCGCACATCCGCCGGCAGCTCCGTCGAAAGGATCGTGTGGAATGCCTCCGCCTGCAGGGCGTCGCCCGCCAGCGTCGCCGTGCACTCGCCATAGACCACGTGGTTCGTCGGCTTGCCGCGGCGAAGATCATCGTTATCCATGCACGGCAGATCGTCGTGGATGAGCGAATAAGTATGCACCATCTCGACCGCACACGCAACTGGCAGCGCCGCACGCACATCCCCGCCGCAGGCCGCGCAGAACGCGAGCACCAGCACCGGACGCAGGCGTTTGCCGCCGGCGGTCAGGCTATAGTGCATCGCCTCCAGCAGACGATGATAGGACACGGTCGTGTCCGTAAAATAGGTATTGAGCGCCGCATCGGCGAGCGCTTTGTATTCCTGATACTGTGTCTGATAATCCATACGTTATTCCTCGGTTTCAAACGAGAGCTCGACAGGCGCGCCGTCGCTCCCTTTTTTGAGCTGCACGACCTTCTGTTCCGCCGTGTCCAGCATTTCATTGCAGGCCGCAAGCAGGTGCGATCCTTCCTCAAACAGCGCCAGCGACGCATCGAGCGGCACATCGCCCTTTTCCAGCTGCTTGACGATCTCATCCAGCCGCTGCATGGACGCTTCAAAGGTCAGTTTCTGTTTTGCCATGGGCATCCTCCCTGTTGTTTACGGTGCAGTGCAATGCACCGTCCTGAAGCTGTACACGAACCGGATCGCCCGGCTGCACCTTTGCCGCCGAGCGGAGCACCGTGCCGTCGGCATCCGTCGCCACGGCGTAGCCGCGGGCAAGCACCTTCAACGGGCTCATCGCGTCCAGCGCCGCCGCATACTGCGCAAAACCATGTCTGCGCGCGGCGAGCCAGCGCTCCCCCGCCGCCGTCAGGCGGCTGCGGATATAGTCCAGCTCCACGCGCCGGAGATCAAAATAAGCCGCCGGAGACTGCAGCACACGGCGGCCGGCCAGATTGTCCAGTGCGGCCCGGCGCTGTGCCATCTGCTTGCGCATCGCCTGCGCCATGCGGATATCATACCCGCGCAGCGTCTCGCGGATGTCCTCCGCGTTCGGCACGGCCAGCTCCGCCGCATTCGACGGTGTCGCGGCGCGCAAATCGGCCACAAAGTCCGAGATCGTCACATCCGGCTCGTGCCCGACGGCGGAAATGACCGGGATATCCGAATCGTAGATCGCCCGCGCGACACGCTCGTCATTGAACGCCCACAGATCCTCGATCGAACCGCCGCCGCGGCCGGTGATGATGAGGTTGCCGACCCGATAGCGGTTGGCATACCGGATCGCTCCGGCGATCTCCGCCGGTGCCTCCGTCCCCTGCACGCGCACGGGCAGCAGCACGACCTCGCTGGCCGGCCAGCGCTTACCGAGCACGCGGATGATATCGCGCACGGCCGCACCCGCCGCCGACGTGATGACAGCGATCCGCTGCGGAAACAGCGGCAGTGGCTTTTTGTGCGCGCGGTCAAACAGGCCCTCCTTCTGCAGCTGCTCCTTGAGCTGCTCGTAGGCGGCATACAAGTCGCCCACACCGCCCGGAATGAGCCGCGTACAATAGAGCTGATATGCCCCGTCGCGCGGATAGACCGCGATGCGGCCGATGGCCGCAACGCTCATTCCGCTCGCCGGGCGAAAGCGCAGCGACTGCGCGCTGCTGCGAAACATCACGCACCGCAGGCTGCTCTCGGCATCCTTGAGCGTGAAATAATGGTGCCCGGACGGGTAGACCTTGTAGTTGGACAGTTCCCCCGTCACACAGACATTACCGAGCAGCGCATCCGCATCCAGCAGCTGCTTGATGTGGGCGTTGAGCTCCGTTACGGTAAAGGATGTACGCGCCATGTCAGGCTTCGGCGCCGTTCTCGGGCGTCTGCTCCGGTTCATCGGCCGGCGCTTCAGCGGATGCTTCGTCCGCTTCGGCCTCCGGCTCGACCTCGCCGCGCACAAAGCTGCCGAGCACGCCGTTGATAAACGCCACCGTCTCCGGCTCTTCATAGCCCTTGGCCAGTTCCACCGCCTCATTGATCGCGGCGGCATTCGGTACGTCGTCCATATAGAGGATCTCGCACATGGCGCAGCGCATGATCGCCGCGGCAACGCGGGAAATGCGCTCCAGCCGCCAGCCGCGGGCATATTTTTCGATCATGTGGTTGAGCTCGTACATATGGTCATAGACCAAACCGGTCAGCCGGCGGATATAATCGAGCTGCTTCTCGTCCGGATATTCCAGAAACAGCGGGTCTTCCTCCGCCAGCGTCGCAAAATACTCGCGGCTGAAGAAAGTATCCGCCGTCTCGCGGGCATCGTCCCCGGCGAGCTGCGCGGCAAAGCTGAGCTGGATCGCGATCTCACGCGCAACCGTTCTTGTCATAGTGATTACTCCTGCTTTTCTTTATTTGTCGAAGGCCACACCGGACACGTGCACGTTCACAATGGGCTTGCCCATGCCAGTCATGGACTCGACCGCGCTCGTGACCGATTCCTGCACGGCCTTTGCGACCGCCACGACGCTGCAGCCATAGCGCACCGTAATGATCGTATCGACCGTCATCGTGCCGTCGACGATCTGCACCTTGATGCCCTTGGCGGCAGACTTGATGCCGAGCAGCTCGGCCAGCTCCGTACCGGTAGAGGTCGCAACACCGGCGACACCGTCCACTTCCGTGATCGCTGCGCGCACCATGGCGGCAACGACGTCCTCAGAGATATTGATGCTGCCCTTTTCATCCTGGCAAGTAATATAATTTTCCGGCATAGAAAAATACCTCCCGATAAAATTGTACAGTATAGTGTACCACGCGCAGCGGCAAAAAGAAAGAAAAATGTTTCCCGTCCGGCAAAAAGATGCACCCCGTGAGATTCACAGGGTGCATCCGCATACTTGGAATTACTTGGTCATCGTCTTATGGAACACCATCAGGATCTTTGCAGCCTCCGCGCGTGTCGCGTTTCTGGCCGGCTGGATGTACAGGCGGCCGTCGACCGGGGCGCCGGAGATCGCGTTGATCGCAACGGCGTCCTTCATCGCGTCCAGCGCCCAGAAGCCGACGCTGCCGGCATCCGCAAAGCGGCTCAGATCATCCGGCTTCCAGGTCCGATCGACCATGCGCACGTTATTCAGATAGCGCATGAGCATGAGCACGAAATCCTGGCGCGTAATATTTGCATTCGGTGAAAATGTCGTGGCCGTCACACCGTTGACAATGCCGACCGAATGTGCCCAGGTCACTGCTTTCTGATACCATGCGCCCTCCGGCACATCCGTGAACGGCGTGCCGCCGCTCACTTCCGGATTACCGTGCAGGTTGTACAGGATCTGTGCGACCTGCGCGCGCGTCGTATATTCGCCGGGAGCAAAGCTGCCGTTGCCCATGCCGGACATGAGGCCGTAGGACAGGCAGTACTGAACACCCGGATAGAACCACGATGTGTCATTTTTGACATCGTTGTATACTGCAGTGGCAACAAGGCCGCTTGCAGGCAGAATGTCGCGCTTGGTGGCCGGGCAGCGCGTGCAGGTGTAGGTCATGCTGCCCTGCGTCGTTTCCGTTGCTTCCTTCGTCATCTCACCCTCATCCCAAGCGTGGCCGAGGGCGGCGATCGTCTCCATACCCTCCTTGTAGTCACAGCGAGTGCAGTGCTTACCGGCGGTAGTGCCGGCAGTGGTGCAGGTCGCGGCAACGGCTGCGTCGTCCTTCAGGTCGTGACCGAGGGCAGCGATCGTCTCCATACCCTCCTTGTAGTCGCAGCGAGTGCAGTGCTTACCGGCGGTAGTACCGGCGGTGGTGCAGGTCGCGGCAACGGCTGCGTCGTCCTTCAGGTCATGACCAAGAGGATCCGTATAGGTATCCACGTAGCTGTCGCCGCAGGCGCAAGTGTGCGTCGTGTAGCCCTTTTCCGTGCAGGTCGGCGCTGTGACAACATCCTTGTAGCTGTGGGTATGGGAACCATAATTGTAATGTTTTTGGGCGGTCAAAAGGTCATTATTTCCAGTGGAAGAAATAGAGATCGCTTTCCATTGCGCCTCGCTCCCGGCATAGTACACATCGGTCAGAGAAGTGCAATAATAGAAAGCAGAATAGCCAATGCTCGTCACGCTGTCCGGGATCGTCACGCTGGTCAGAGATGTGCATTCAGAGAAAGTCCGATCGCCAATGCTCGTCACGCTGTCCGGGATCGTCACGCTGGTCAGAGATGTGCAACGAAAGAAAGCATACCAGTCAATGCTTATCACGCTGTTCGGGATCGTCACGCTGGTCAGAGATGTGCAATTAGAGAAAGCCCACTCTCCAATGCTCGTCACTCCGTTTAGGATCGTCACGCTGGTCAGAGATGTGCATTCATAGAAAGCCCACTCTCCAATGCTCGTCACGCTGTCCGGAATCGTCACGCTGGTCAGAGATGAGCACCCGCGGAAAGCGGAACCACCAATGCTCGTCACGCTGTTTGGGATCGTCACGCTGGTCAGAGATGAGCAGCCGCGGAAAGCACGCCAGCCAATGCTCGTCACGCTGTTTGGGATCGTCACGCTGGTCAGAGATGAGCAGCCATCGAAAGCATCATCACCAATGCTCGTCACGCTGTCCGGGATCGTCACACTGCTCAGAGATGAGCAGCCATTGAAGGCATCATCACCAATGCTCGTCACGCTGTCCGGGATCGTCACGCTGGTCAGAGATGTGCAACCCTGGAAAGCACCATTGTCAATGAGCGTCACGCTGTCCGGGATCGTCACGCTGGTCAGAGATCTGCAATTACAGAAAGCATCATCACCAATGCTCGTCACGCTGTCAGGGATCGTCACACTGGTCAGAGATGAGCACCCGCGGAAAGCGGAACCACCAATGCTCGTCACGCTGTCCGGGATCGTATATGCCGCAAAAGCGCCCGGGCACTGCACCAAAGTAGTCTTATCTTTGTTGAACAGAACACCGGACGCATCGTTGGCGTAATGACTGTTGCCCTCAGCGACCCATATACCAGCCAAAGATGTACACGAAGCGAAAGCGCCAACGCCAATGCTTGTCACGCTGTCCGGGATCGTCACGCTGGTCAGAGATTTGCAACCAAAGAAAGCATACAATCCAATGCTCGTCACGCTGCCTGGGATCGTCACGCTGGTCAGAGATGTGCAATCATAAAAAGCATGCTCTCCAATGCTCGTCACGCCTTCTGCAATCACAGCTGACTTTACCCGGCTGCCATGCCACGGCGCACCAGGAAGATCATAGCCATGCATATCACCGCTGCCGCTGATCGTCAGCACGCCCTCGCTGTCCAGCGTCCAGGTCAGGTTGCTGCCGTCGCCCTCTGCACCGCAGGTGCCGCTGGCCACGACGCCGGTGGCCGGGATGACCTCGGTCTTTGTCTCACCGCAGCGGGTGCAGGTCAAGGTCTTCACACCGGTCTCGGTTTCCGTCGGCTCCTTCGTCACTTTGCCTTCATCCCAAGCGTGGCCGAGCGCGTCCGTGTAAGTATCCACATAGCTGTCACCGCAGGCGCAGGTATGGGTCGTGTAACCCTTGGCCGTGCACGTTGGCGCCGTGACAACATCCTTATAGCTGTGCACATGCGGAATCACCGGCATAGTCTCCGTCCTGGTCTCGCCGCAGCGGGTGCAGGTGAAAGTCTTCACACCGGTCTCGGTTTCCGTCGGCTTCTTCGTCACTTTGCCGTTGTCCCATGCGTGACCCAGAGCGTCCACATAAGTGTCCACGTAGCTGTCGCCGCAGGAGCAAGTGTGCGTCGTGTAGCCCTTTTCCGTGCAGGTCGGCGCTGTGACAACATCCTTGTAGCTGTGGGTATGGGAACCATAATTGTAATGTTTTTGGGCGGTCAAAAGGTCATTATTTCCAGTGGAAGAAATAGAGATCGCTTTCCATTGCGCCTCGCTCCCGGCATAGTACACATCGGTCAGAGATTCGCAGCGCCAGAAAGCCTGCTGGCCAATGTACGTCACGCTGTCCGGGATCGTCACGCTGGTCAGAGATGTGCAATTAGAGAAAGTAGAATCGCCAATGTTCGTCACGCCATCCGGGATCGTCACGCTGGTCAGAGATGTGCAGTAACGGAAAGCCCACTCTCCAATGATCGTCACGCTGTCCGGGATCGTCACGCTGGTCAGAGATGTGCAACCCTGGAAAGCAGAATCGCCAATGCTCGTCACGCTGTTTGGGATCGTCACGCTGGTCAGAGATGTGCAGCCAGCGAAAGCATCATCACCAATGCTCGTCACGCTGTCCGGGATCGTCACGCTGGTCAGAGATGTGCAACCTTTGAAAGCATATCTGCCAATGCTCGTCACTCCGTCCGGGATCGTCACGCTGGTCAGAGATGTGCAATCATAGAAAGCCTGTTCTCCAATGCTCGTCACGCTGTCCGGGATCGTCACGCTCGTCAGAGATTTGCAATAAGAGAAAGCCCGCTCTCCAATGCTCGTCACGCTGTCCGGGATCGTCACGCTGGTCAGAGATGTGCAGCCATCGAAAGCATACCGGCCAATGCTCGTCACTCTGTGAGGGATCGTACATGCCGCAAGTGTGCCCGGGCACTGCACCAAAGTTGTCATATCTTTGAACAGAACACCGGATGCATTGCTGTAGTAATGACTGTTGCCCCAAGTGACCCATATACCGGTCAAAGATGTACACGAAGCGAAAGCGCCATCACCAATGCTCGTCACGCTGTTCGGGATCGTCACGCTGGTCAGAGATGTGCAATTATAGAAAGCCCGCTCTCCAATGCTCGTCACGCTGTCCGGGATCGTCACGCTGGTCAGAGATGTGCAGCCATCGAAAGCATACCGGCCAATGCTCGTCACTCTGTGAGGGATCGTACATGCCGCAAGTGTGCCCGGGCACTGCACCAAAGTTGTCATATCTTTGAACAGAACACCGGATGCATTGCTGTAGTAATGACTGTTGCCCCAAGTGACCCATATACCGGTCAAAGATGTACACGAAGCGAAAGCGCCATCACCAATGCTCGTCACGCTGTTCGGGATCGTCACGCTGGTCAGAGATGTGCAATTATAGAAAGCCCGCTCTCCAATGCTCGTCACGCTGTCCGGGATCGTCACGCTGGTCAGAGATGTGCAATTAGAGAAAGCAGAATCGCCAATGCTCGTCACGCTGTCCGGGATCGTCACGCTGGTCAGAGATGAGCAGCTATTGAAGGCAACATCACCAATGCTCGTCACGCTGTCCGGGATCGTCACGCTGGTCAGAGATTCGCAGCCATCGAAAGCATAATCACCAATGTACGTCACGCTGTCCGGGATCGTCACGCTGGTCAGAGATTCACAATAAGTGAAAGCCCGCTTTCCAATGCTCGTCACGCCTTCTGCAATCACAGCTGACTTTACCCGGCTTCTAATGCGATACCACGGCGCATTAGAAAGATCATCGTCATTATAGTAATAGTCATACATATTCCCGCTGCCGCTGATCGTCAGCACGCCCTCGCTGTCCAGCGTCCAGGTCAGGTTGCTGCCCTTTGCACCGCAGGTACCTCTGTCCACGATGTTTGCCGCCAGCGCCGTGGCCGGCAGGAGCGACGCGATCATCAGCACCGCGAGCACAAAACTGAATATACGTTTTTTCATCCTCATTTCCTCTCATTTCATGATTGGAGCCGGAAGATATAAGCTTTGAATTCCATAAATTATCTCCGCTTCCTGTTTTAGATTATAACTGTCATGACAGGCGCCGTCAAGTCTCTTTGTGCTCGTTGGCAGTTCTCCATTTAAAATGGCAGCATCCCCGCTCCGGTCGGAGCAGGGATGTGTTTTACAGGATGGTTCACTGCGCGTCCTGCGCGTCGGCCTTGACCTCAATGACCTTGATCTGCGGCGCGGTATAGTCCGTTTCTTTGACGATGGTGTCCGTGATGGTTGCGACCTGCGCCGTGCTCAGCCCATCGGCCGGCGCGGGCACGGCGACCGTGATGCCCTCATCCGTGATATAGACCACACACTCGGAAAAATCCTTGGCCAGCAGGAGATTTTCGATCTGCGTCTCGGTCATGGAGTCGCTCGCCATGGCAGAGATGGCGCTCATGGCGCTGTCGATCGTCGCCTGCGAAGCGCCCTCGGCCGTCGAGGCTGATTTGAGCAGCGACAGCGCCTCGTCGCGCGACTGCTGGCGCGTCAGGCGCGCTTTGGCAAAGTAATCATCGGATGCCGACGCCGACGCTGCGGCCGCTTCCTCCTCCGCCTTGACCGCCGCCGTGGCGGCGTCCTCGGCGGCGGCCATTTCGGCGTCCGCCTTTCCCCACTGGGTGTTGTACGACCAGTTAAAGTAGATCGCGGCGCAGACAAACAGCAGCACCACAATGATCGCAATGTTTCGTTTGGTTTTTTTCATAGTCGCCCTCCCGTTATTTAGATTGCGGATCCGGCTGCTTTCGGAGCACGGAGATGTGATCCGTGCTCAGGCCGGTAAACTGTGCCACTGCCTGCGTGACGGCGAGCTGCACCTGCGGCGAATCCGCCCCGTCACAGACGACGACTGCACCGAGATACTGTGGGCTGACCGTCTTGAGCTCCACCGCCTCCTGTGCCCCGCCGCCGGCGGAGATGATGGTCGGCTCACCGCTATCGTCCGTCGCCAGCTCCCGCTCGGCCGAGCAGCGGTAGGACAGCAGCACCTGCACTTGTCCCGCGCCGTTGATCTGCTGCAGGAGCGTTGTCAGGCGCTGCTCCTCGGCCTGGATCGTCTGCGGCTGCGTCTGCTCGGAAACGGCTGCCGCCTGCGCCGTCTTGGCCTTTGTCCTGCTGCCGGTCGGCAGCAGGAGCAGGATCAGCCCCGCGAGCAGGATGATGAGAACGTATTTATACTTGGCTGCGAAAGCGCTGAGTTTTCGTGTGTTCATGATGTACTGCTCCATTCCTGCCGCGTGCGCGGGACCCCGAGGTCGGCCTCGATGATCTGCGCCAGGCGGCTGTTTTCTGCTGCCGGCCCGGATGTGACCAGGCGGACGGACTGCGGATACCAGTAGCCGTCGGTGCTCCACTGCAGCGTGACCTGCGCATCGTCGAGCGCAGCGCCGCACTGCGCGGCTTTGTCCAATATATATGTGCGCATTTCCGATTCTATGACCGTGCGCTGCAATCGCTCGCTGCTGTCGGACACCGCGCCGTCCGTCGACACCGAGACGTGATAGTCCTGCAGCGCGGCGGCATAAGCGTCATAATCGAACGTCACCAGCGGCGAGAACAGCAGGCACGTCAGGGCCACGCCGCCGGCCAGCTTCGTGACGCGCCGCAGGCTCTCCGACGTCGGAAACAGCGACGCCAGCGCCGTCAGCAGCGCCACGCCCGCCAGACTGAGCAGCCAGGCACGCAGAGATTCCATCATCCCGTCACCGCCTTCATACTCGACACGATCGAGAGGAACAAAATGAGCGACGCCACGCCGACCATCCCCAGCAGGAAACCATACACGTCCGCAAAGCCGTCGATCAGCCGCCCGACACGCTTGTCCGCGAACGACTCGGCGATTCCGGCGGCAAGCTTGTACAGGACATAGTGCACGGCGAACTGCAAATACGGCGTGACGCACATGGCGGCGACGCTGACGACGCCGACGATGCCAATGCCGCTGCGCAGGATCGCGGCGCTGGAAGTGACCGTGGACGCCGCGTCGGCCACGATGCTGCCGACGACCGGAAGCGCGGCGGAGACGGCCGTCTTGACTGCCTTGGCTGCGGCTGCGTCCGCCGAGCCGGTGAGGATGCCCGTCAGCGACAGGTAGAGCGTGAACACGCTCGCAAAGCCGATGAGCAGCAGCCGGAACGCCTTGCGCAGCAGACCGCTGAGGGACGCGAGCACGTCGTTTTCGAGCGTTGTGCCGCAGATGACCGTACCTGCGTACAGATACAGCAGCGGCAGGAGCACCGCCGTCTCCGCGGACAGAAGCACATCCAGAAACAGTGAAGTTGCCGCGTATTTTGCGGCCGCCGACGTCGCCGCGCCACTCGCCGCCGCGGCGGCACACATGCTCGGCAGCAGGATCTTGGAAAAATCCCGCAGCGTTGCAAGTGCCTCGCTGCCCGCGGTGATGCATGAGGTCACGTGCGTAACGCTCAGCGCGGCGACCGCCACCGTGCCGGCCATCTGCGTGACCTTTCCGCAGGCGCCGCTCACGGAAAGGGACGCGCACAGCGCCGACAGAAACACGATTGCCAGCAGCAGCGCCGCATTGCGCGCCGCCGACGCGACGGCCCCGCCGCCCTCGTGCAGCACATAGGCCCAGAGCTTTGCGAGCAGGGACTGCGGCTGCGCGGCATCCGCAACGGACAGTTCACCGAAGGCGTCATATGCCTGCTCCGGAAGCGCGGATTCCAGCGACGCCGTGCCGAAATCCGCTGCCTGCTCAGCCGCAACATCGTAGGCAAACGCCCCCGGCGTGCACGCCGCCAGCACCAGCAGCACAGTCAAAAGCACAAGCAGCCGCTTTTTCATAAGCATTCTCCGATCATGGTCAAAAACGTGCGCATCAGCGGCAGCGCGGCATAGAGCGCGGCCGCCACGCCAACGAGCTGCACCGCGCAGGCGCCGGCAGCCTGTCCGGCGTCTTTGCAGAGGCTCTCCCCGATCATCGTCAGGATGCTGATGGTCATGCACTTGAGCAGCGGCCCGGTGTAGACGCCGGAGAGCTTGCTGACCGCGATCGCATCGCGGAAAAACGCTGCCAGCGGCTCCAGCAGACCAATGCACAAAAACAGCGCCAGCAGTGCCGCCGCCATGCTCAGCAGAAGCGACATGCCCGGCACGGTCTTGTAGACCGTGGCGGCGGCAGCGGCGGCAATGACCACGATGATGATCGCCTGAAAGACCGGCTCCATCACAGGGAAAACAGGCTCTTGATTAAATCGAACAGCTCGCTGATCTTCTGGATCACCAGCACCAGCACCACGACCAGACCGGCAATGGTCGTCATGAGCGCCTGCTCGTCGCGCCCGGCGCGCGAGAGCAGGATATTGAGCACGGCGACCAGAATACCGATCGCCGCGATCTTAAAGACAAGGTCAACGTCCATAAGCGCCTCCTGTGTAATCAAAACAGAGCCACGGCGGCGAGCAGACCAAGCGTCGCGCCGAGGCCGCAAAAGAGTTTTCCGCGCTGTGTCGTGTCCGCCTGCATCTGCGCTGCAGCAGCCTGCAGCGTCTCGATGCAGGTGTCCAGTGCGCGGCGCTGGATCTGCGCGTCATACTTGCCAAGCTGTTCGCCCAGCGTCAGCAGCGCCGTACGCACATCGGGCGCAAGCATGTCCAGCGCCTGAAACGCGGCCGCCCAGCTCTCGGAAAACGGCCGGCCGCCGTCCGTGATACCGTCTGCGAGCGCGGCATATTGCGTGCTCAGCGGCTCGGGCGCGCCCGCCGCCAGATGGCGCAGCGCCTCCGGCAGCGGCAGCAGATGGCCGACGATATCGCTGCGCAGCAGGTTCAGGCTGTCGATCACCGCTGTGAGCAGGCGCAGCCGCAGCCGCAGCTCCTGCCGCAGCGCGAATCCGGCGGCCGTACTGCCCAGAAACACCAGCGCCGCTCCCAGCCAGTGCAGGCGCGTCATGTCAGATCCTCAACGGTATAGACGCGCTCGCCGCCGCTGCGCGTGATGCACACGGCGCGGCGGAAAATATGCTCGTCCAGCAGTGCGCGGTACAGCGCCCTGTGCCGCAGCGCCGCAACGCTCTGCGCGTGCGCCGTCGCCAGCAGTGCGACGCCGCAGCCGGCGGCGATGCGGATGGCCTCGATGTCCTCCGGCGCGCTGATCTCGTCAAACGCCAGCACATCCGGCCGCATGGCGCGCAGGAGCATCATGCAGCAGGCCGCCTTCTGTCCGCCGGTCATCACGTCCGTATTTGCCCCGACGTCAAACTGCGGCGCGCGGTTCTGCACGGCCGCGATCTCGCCGCGCTCGTCCATGAGCGAGATGCGCGTGCCCATATCGGACAGGCGGCGCACACACTCGCGCAGCAGCGTCGTTTTCCCGTTGCCGGGCGGCGAGAGGATGAGCGTACTGCAAAACCCATCGCGGAGCAGCTGCGGCAAAAGCGCATCGGCACAGCCGGGCACCGCGTGCGGGATGCGCACAGACACGGAGCTCAGCTGCCGGATGCCGTCGATCTGCCCGGAAGCCTGTCCGTAAGCGCAGCCGCAAAGCCCGACGCGGCAGCCGCCGGCCGTCTGTAAGTACCCCTGCCGGATCTGTTCTCCGGCCGCGTAAACGGACGCTCCCGTCGCGCGCTCGAGCAGATAGTCCAGATCACCCGCCAGAATGGCGCGGCATTCCGCCGGATATACATGCGCCTGCGTCAGCAGCACGGGCACCTGGCCGATGCGGCAGCAGATCTCTTCCACAAGTTCCTGCCGGTCGCGCTGCGTGTGCGCAATGGCCTGTCCCAGCGCCGGCGGGAACAGCGCCAGCGCCTGATTTGTGAAGATCATGGTGGTCCCTCCTCTTTTGTTCTGCCACATCCTATGCACGCGCCGCGCGCGGCAGAACAAAAAAAGAGACAGCCGATTGGCTGCCTCTCAGGTAAGATAGTTACGAATTACAATTTGCGGCACTCGAGGTAATAGCGCTTGTCCGCGCCGAGGCCGATGGAAAAGCTCTTTTTCGGGAACGGGCCGGAGCGCAGCACCGACGTGAAGAGCTCCGCCTTGTCCATGCGCGGCATGAGGATACCGCAGCAGCCATCACCGGCTGCAAGGGCGATCGCCTCATCGTCGCCGTGGATATAATCGACCGAGCCGCCGTTTTCCGCGAGATAGGCCGTGCAGAACACATCCATCGCGGCGATCGCTTCACCGAGCGACGCGCCCTTGGCGAGAATGTCGCGGCGCGCACGCCCGGCGATCAGGGAGATCGCATAGCCGCTACCGTCAGTGGACGCCAGCGCCGTCTCCGCCGCCTGCATCCATTTGGACGCATCGGTACCGAAGAGCACGCGGTGGATGGGTTCAAACGTCACGGCCGGGCTGTGCAGGTTCACAAGCTCAACGAGCGCGTAGCGCGCGGGATCGGCCGCCGCCTGCTCGGGCGTGAGCGTTTGCTTCTTCTCCAGCCAGCACAGACGGGCTGCCGCCAGACTGTGGTTGCCGTCCGCGATGGCAAAGCGCATGGGGTGCGCGCCGTCCGTGCCGACGCCGGTCGCGCACAGGCGCGCGGCAAGCGCATCCGCCTTCGCGCCCGCTATGCGCAGGCCGCGAACGTGACCGCCGCCGGACATGAGGTCAAAATCATACAGCGTTTCGCCGGCCGCCGCCTGCGCTTCCCGGCGGATCGTATCCTCCGGATCGCTGTAAAACACCATGATGTGCGGCATCTCCAGCGCTGCCGCCGCGCGGATGCGCACACGCGCAGGCAGGCGCGAGGCGACCGTGCCCTCCGTCGCGCGGATCGGCGTGACGGAATCGGGCGCGTAATCATACGCCTCCAGATCGAGCGCGCCAACAATGCCGCAGCGCACGGCGCCGCCCGGCAGCGTGCGCTGCACGAGCACAAGGCTGTGCGGCACGGTGCGGAAAACGCCGTCATCGAGGTAGCGGCGCATGGCCTGCTGGATCTCGCGCGTCGCCGCAGCCTCATCGCACTTGCCGAGGTAAAACTCCGGCAGCATCAGCCGCAGCGTGGACGGCGCGTCGCCGACGGTGTCCTGCACTGCCTGCCAATAGCCGGCATCCGCCGTGAACTGGTCACAGGCGATAACGCTCCAGCGCCGCATATCCGCATGCGCCGGCAATAGAATATCCGCTGGGGTAAAAAACAGGTTCTGGTTCATTCCTGGCTCCACTTTTCCGCTCTGCCGACGGCGCGCAGCCAGTTATCGTGATACTGCTTTGCCTGCTCGGCATCCATTTCGGGCTTGAAAATACGGTCAGACTGGCGCAGGAGCGCAATATCGTCCACGCTCTCCCAGACGCCGCTGGCAATACCGGCGAGGAACGCCGCGCCGAACGCCGTCGTCTCGACCAGCTTCGGCCGGTCGATCGGCACGCGCAGCATATCCGCCTGAAACTGCATCAAAAACGAACTGACGGACGCGCCGCCGTCCACACGCAGGACGGAGATCGGGCTCTCGGCATCGACCTGCATGGCATCGAGCAGGTCCTTGACCTGATACGCGATGCCCTCAAGCGTGGCGCGGGCGATGTGTGCCTTGTTGCTGCCGCGCGTGAGGCCGACGATCGCGCCGCGGGCGTACATATCCCAGCGCGGCGCGCCGAGACCGGTGAACGCGGACACAAGATACACGCCGCCGTTGTCCGGCACGCTCTCGGCCAGGATATCGCACTCATGCGCCGTGCCGATCAGGCCGAGCTCGTCGCGCAGCCACTGGATGGAGCTGCCGGCATTGAACACGCTGCCCTCGAGCGCATAAGTCGTCTTGCCGTTGACCGACCACGCAACGCTCGTGACCAGACCGCTGACGCTGCGCACGGATTTGCTGCCGGTGTTCATGAGCGTGAAGCAGCCGGTGCCGTATGTATTTTTCGCCTGGCCCGGCACGATGCACGCCTGCCCAAGCAGGGCGGCCGCCTGATCGCCGGCGCTGCCGCAGACCGGAATGCCCTCGAGCGTCTCCAGTCCCGGCAGACCTGCCGTCACCTGTCCGTACACCATGGACGACGGCACCGGCGTCGGCAGCATGCTCATCGGAACGCCGAGACGCGCGCAGAGCTCCTCGTCCCAGCAGAGATTGTCAATATCAAACAGCATCGTGCGCGAGCAGTTGGAGTAATCCGACACATGGGCGCGGCCGCCGGTCAGATTCCAGATGAGCCACGAGTCCACATTGCCGAACAGCAACTCGCCGCGCTCGGCGCGCTCGCGCGCACCCGGAACGTTATCGAGGATCCACTTGATCTTCGTGCCGGAAAAATAGGCGTCGATGAGCAGGCCGGTCTTCTCCTTCACATACGGGCCAAGACCGTCGGCCGTGAGCTGATCGCAGATGGGCGCCGTGCGGCGGCACTGCCAGACGATCGCGTTATAGATAGGCTTGCCCGTGTTCTTGTCCCAGACGATCGTCGTCTCGCGCTGGTTCGTGATGCCGATGCCGGCGATGTCCGTCGGCGACAGGCCGCTCTTTTCAAACGCCTCGCTCATGGCAAGCATCTGGCTCTCAAGGATGACCATCGGGTCATGCTCTACCCAGCCCGGCTTCGGGTAGATCTGCGTAAAAGGATACTGCGCCAGAGACACAATGTTGCCCTTACTGTCGAAGATAATGGAGCGGGAACTGGTTGTACCCTGGTCAAGTGCAATGATGTAGCCGTTCATAATTAACATTAACCTCCATAGGCTTGACGGAATCCGTCAATTGGAATACAATTCAGGTAGCATTTAGTATATCACAACTGGAGGAGTATTGCTATGCCATCTTTTCATGATTTCAGGTTTTTATCCACTGACGGGAAACACAAGGTATTTGCAAGAGAATGCACCCCCGACGGCGAAGTCCGCGCCGTTTTGCAGATCGCGCACGGCGTCGCCGAGCATATCTATCGTTACGCCCCATTCATGGAGTTTCTGGCCAATCACGGCTTTGTCGTCGTCGCAAACGACCACCTCGGCCACGGCAAGACCGCCGAAAACGAGCAGGAGCTGTGCTTCTTCGCGGAAAAGGACGGCTGGAACGATGTCGTGAGCGACATGGATCAGCTCCACAAGCTGACCGCCGCCAAGTATCCCGGTGTCCCCTACTTCCTGTTCGGCCACAGCATGGGCAGCTTCCTGACCCGCACCTATATCATTGACCACCCCGAGGGGCTCAAGGGCGTCATCATCAGCGGCACCGGCCAGAACCCGGCCGCCGTCGTCGCCGCCGGTAAGCTCATGGCAAAGCTCGAGATGATCGACAACGGCCCCATGTATCACAGCCCCACGCTCGACAAGCTCGCCTTCGGCAGCTATAACAAAAAGTATGACCACGTGCGCACAAAGCTCGACTGGCTCACCCGTGACGAGGCGGTCGTGGATCAGTACATCGCCGACCCGCTCTGCGGTGCGATGGCGACTGCCGGCATGTTCCATGATATGATGGGCGGCCTGCAGTATATCTGGAAGACGGAAAATCTCAACAAGATGAACAAGGCCACGCCGGTCTGTTTCATGGCCGGCGACGGCGACCCGGTCGGCAACTACGGCGAGGGCGTCAAGAAGGTCTATAACCGCTTCCTGAAGGTCGGCTGCAAGGACGTAAAGCTCAAGCTCTATAAGGACGGCCGCCACGAGATGCTCAATGAGCTCAACAAGGACGAGGTCTATGCCGATATCCTCGACTGGCTCAACAGCAAGATCTGATGTCTCATGGATAAAACGCGCGCAGAAGCAATTCTGCGCGCGTTTCATTTTTATATTGTGTCCAGCAGCAAACAACAAAAAGGCGAAGTGTTGCCCACTTCGCCTTTTGTTTCACAGAATGTCCAGTTCCCGGAGCTGGGCGAGGAATGCGTCCACGTCCTTCCGGAGCACATCGCGCTCGGCGTCAAACGTCTCATAGAGCCGATCCACGATCGCTTCCTCGTCTTCGGCGTCCGGCAGTGCGTCCCAGATGGCAGCGCCGGTCTCGTTTACGGTCAGCAGACCCTTGAGTTTGGTCGTTGCCTCCCCGACCGGGACCAGGATCACATCACCGGCGATCTCTCTTTTTACAAGCTGCAATTTAAGCTTCATGGGTATTCATCCTTTCATACTCGGCCTGCGTCAGCTCGGCAGTCGCCTTCGTCATGCCGCACACATACTCCGGCTTCCCGTCAAACGCCCCCGTCTCGGTGACGCACATCGCGGCGCACGCATGGCACATGTGCTGATACCCGCACTGCGCGCACGCAGACGGCAGGCGTATCTGTGCCGTCGCCGCTTTGGTCTCTTCCCAGGCGCGCGCAAAGCCAAGCTCTCTGACCGAGACCACCGGCTGCAGCATCATGCCGCACGGCGTCATGTCTCCGCGCCAGTTGATCCAGAATGAGCTGCGGCCCGCGCGGCAGGCCATCTTTTCACCCGGCGTGCCCTCGCACACATCGCTGTCCGGCGCGCAGATACCGGCCTTCATGGCCTCCGCCCGCTGCCGGAACTCCTCGTCCGTAAAGCGCAGCCTGTCCCAATGGACACTGCAGGCGGCGGCTTCCCGGCAGGTGAAGCGGTCATTACGGCCGGTCAGCGCTTCATCCCGCCGCACCGGCGGGAACATATACGACGCCATCTGCACCGGCGTGCCGAGCTCAGTCGCCGCAGCATAAATACCGTCCAGATCATCGACGTTATACGGCGTCATGGAGACGTTTAGTTTCACGTCCATGCCGAGCGCCTTCAGCGCACGGATATTCGCCATGACACGCTCAAACATCGGGCGGCCGCACAGGCGCTCATAAGTCTCGTTGCTGCTGCCGTAGAGCGTAATATTAAACCGCGCCGGCGGCTCATGGCGGAAAAAGTCCAGCCAATCCGCGTCAATGAGCGATGCATTGCTGTTGATCGACACCATGAGGCCCATCTTCTTGAGCTCGGTGAGCAGATAGCGGAAATCCGCACGAATAAGCGGCTCTCCGCCGGTCAGCAGCAAAAACAGCATCCCCTGACTGCGTGCCTGCTCCGCGATGGCAAGCCACTCGTCGGCAGTAAGCTCCGTGCCGCGTCGCTGCTCCTCCTCGGGAGTGAGATGGACATAGCACATCCGGCAGTTGAAATTACAGCGCGGGGTCAGCTCAAAATTCCCGGCAAGCGGTATGCCCTTTGCGCAGGCTCGCGCATGCAGGTACGTCGACAGCCGCGGCTCTGTGCTCCTGTATTCCATGTCATTTCCCTCCCAATCGTTCCTGCAGTGCGCGAACCGCTGATGCATCCGCCCGGCAATCAAAATGCAGCACCGACACATCAGAAACCAGCCGTGCCACGCACTCCGTCATTTTCGTCGCCGAAAGCGCGTCCCAGTCATAGTACGCACACTGGCTGAGCACACCCGCAAACGCCGCCTGCGGGCTCGGGGTGGAAACGTGGTTCCCGTCGCTCTGGCCGAGCAGCACGATCGCCCGAATGGGCGCTGTGACGTTCCTGCAGATGCCCGATGTGCCCGAATAGAAAATGCCGTTTGCGGTTTTCCTGCCAATGTCCAGAAGTGCGCGATCCCCGTTGATGATCTGCGCCCCTGCGGATCGTTCCCAGAGCGCGGCCTGCGTGCTCTTGCCGATGCCGCTCGGGCCGGAAAACAGGATCGCTTCCCCCGCCGGCGTCACGATATACGCACTGTGCAGCACCAGCATTCCGGCGTCCGCGAAGATATCGAACAAACCGGCCGCCTCCAGCACGGCGCGCACCGACGCCCCTGTGCGATAGCGCTCGGCGAAGGTCACCTCCGTGTGCGCACCCCGTGTCACGGCATAGGTGAACTGCGGCGACGCGCCCGGCGCACTGTACAGCTCCAGCAGATGGCGCTCCGCGCCAACCTGCCACCGATAGACAGGGCCGCTCCGTGCGGCCTCCGCCGGCAGCTGCGGCATATCGTCGCTGAAAGTCAGCCGTATCGTATGATCAGCCGCGCCGCCGGAAACGCGAAACGGCTCGCACATCTTCGAGCGCTCAATGGGCGCGTCCGCCTCGATCGCAAACGTCACACCGCCGAAGCGGTAACACTCACGCTGCATAGGTCACAAAGAGCAGCTTGCTCGTGCCCTGCACAAAGTGGCTGGTGTAGCAGCTCTGGCTCTCGCCCGCCGCGAGATTTTTGACGCCCGCGCGGTACGTGATGCCGCCGAGCAGCATATCGCCGCTGGCGTTTTTGTAGTAGACGTAGACCTGCGCAACATCGCTGCCGGAGTTGTTGGTCACAGTGATGCTGCTGTCGCTCGTGGTGACCGTGAAGAGGTCGTCATGCATGGACAGCGGCTCGGTGAACGGCGCGTAGGTCGTCACGGTTGCCGTCAGCTCCTGCGGCTTTTCGGGCATCGCCTGGGCGCTGAGTTCGAGCGCCTGCAGCGTCTGTCCGGCCGGGAGCGTGCTGATGTCGAACTCGTAGCGCTCGTCGCCGCGCGAGAGCGTGATGTGCGCATACTGCACGTCGCTGCTGCCGGTGTTTTTCACGCGGATGCAGAAGACGTCGGAGACGGTCTTGTCAGAGCCATCCTCAACAAACTGGCCCGCGTAGCGCCCGGTACTGACGATCTGGAGATCGTTGCCGATATCGGTGCCGTCGAGTTTGGATTTCTCCGCCGCGAGGCCGTATTCATCGGGCTGGGTGGCTTTTTTGCCGCAGCCCACGCACGCGAACAGCAGCGCTGCCGCCAGTGTGAGCAGCAGCGCACGCGCGCCGGTTTTCATGAGATGCATAGTGGTCGCTCCTTTGCTGCACGCCGCGTGAGGCGCGGCGTCCAGGATTCTGAAAAAATGCCCTGCCCGATCGGGCAGGGCATTTCGTGTGTTAGGCTACGTCAGGAAGTGAAAAGATTGCTCGTATCGACTGGGACATGGTAGCAAAGGCCATACGGATTATTCTGCTCCGGCTCCTTATATGTGCAACCAGTCACTTCATGCAGGAACACGTTCCCAACTCCTGTCACTACATATCCACACTGATCTTGTTGCGTGTGATTTGACTTGTATTCACACCCCGTCGCAATGTTGGTGCTCAGTTCGAAGCTCTCGAAATATACTTCGGGTTTGACATAGGTTTTTTTCATGATTTCGATCACTCCCCTCTCAGAACCACTTATCGAAAATGCCGTGCCACCAGTCACGGACGGACGGGCGAACCGTCAGCGTCGCGGTGATCGGATCACTGCTGACACCATCGCTGTTGACTGCGCAAATCGTGTAATCCGTGGTTCCCTCAGCCGCCACCTGATAGGTGAACTCGCGGTAGGTCACCGTCTTGGCCCACCAGCCCCAGCCGGTGCGCTCGGTCTTGGTGGCATAAGCGGTAATCGTCTGACCGTCCACCGTGATAGAGTCGACATCCTCGGAGGTCTTGACCGTCAGCGTGGCGGTATCACCCTTGCGGACAGCGTGTCCCCAACTCGCCTCGAAGCGGTCAGGCTGGAACGGCTCTGCCGGCGCGGCAAACAGCGCGCGAACCTGTGCAACGGCGTTCTCCTGATCAGCGGTGGTCAACGGTGCCAGCGAGACGTTCTCGCCTGACGCCGTATAAGTAATCTTCAGATTCGTCAGAGACAAGATGCCCTTTCCGGTGTTGGTGATCGTGAAGTTGCCGCCGTCAGTGTCGATCTTGTAGTACATCTCGGTCGCGGACTGGATGTCCTTTGGCACACCGCTGTTCACGACCATCTGTGCAGCGCTGCCATTGGGGGCTTTCGCGCCGATCTGGACGCTTGCAATGTTGGCGCCACCCGGGACGGTAAACGTGATCGCCTGACCGTTCGCCAGATAGACCTCATTGTTCGGGCCGTAGTTTTCGTAGGCACTAATGTCAGCCGTAGACCCACCGTCGATGAAGAGCGCTCCATCTTTCTTAGCAGTATTGCCAACCAGCGCGTCGCGCAGCTTGATGTACTGTGGGTAGCCCTCGTTGTCCTGCTTATAAGTATCGATGTCCTTGCCCATGGGGTCATAGACACGGATGGCATCGAGCCAGAAACTATACTGATTCTTATTCGCTGTATCAAAGAACTTCGAGTACGCAACTCGAATAACGGCCGTATATTCGCCGTAATCAAGGCCAGAGACCTTCATGACCGGAATCTGATAAAGCGCGTTGCTACTTCCAGTGTCAACGACCCATTTACCGTTTCCAACTTGCTTATAGCCATAGTAGTTGTTCACGGTAAGCTGCTTAACCAGAGTGCCAGTGGCTTCCTTGCCCGCGTAGACATCGACGAAAATCGCGCCGGAAGTATTATCCGTCAGGGAGATGATATCAAAGCCCGTGCCATTGAAGGTAAAGGTCGCAGACGGCCATGCAGAGCCATCCGACCAGTTTTTCACCATATTGGCGTTGACGGTCACTTTGTGGGCGCTGCCCATGGAGAGCTTGGTGGAGTTCGCATACGCGGCGTCGTGGCCGTAGACGTCATCTGCGCTCATCTTGCTCAGTTCCGTCAAAGCCTGATTCTTCGAGGTCGACTGATCCTCAGTCACACTGCCGTTGTTGCCAACGATCGACCACTTTGCATCTGCAGCCTTGCCCGTGCCGTTCGTGAACGCCGCGAGGCTGTCCTCGTAGTACACGCTCGTCGCGGGGATGACTGTAATGGTGTACGTGACATCACTACCGGAGCCAGCGCCACGATATCCGTGATACTTGACGCCAAACGTGTCCTCGCCATCAATGGGCTGATTCAATGTGTAGGTAATGTTTCCACTGCCATCAACCGTGATATTCGCATAAGTGGATTTCTGCGTGACATCAACCTGAGTAAACGTGACACCTTCAAATCCAGACTGTACATCCACCGGACGAATCACAAGCGGCAGGCCGAAATCGACGACAAAGGTTTTTTCTGCCTTAAAGGTATAGTACAGGTTGACAGTCTTTCCGTCTTCACTGCGGGTAGCTTTATCAAACGTATAGTCGCTATACCGGTACTGAGCGCCGATTTCTGTCATCTTTGACAGGTCGGACTGCACTTCTTGCTGCTCACCGTCATAGTTCGTCACGCTGTTGTTAATCAAGCGTGCCTTGCCCGGAGCATCTGCATCCTCAACACGTTTGAAGCCAGCATCGAATGTAGTATTCTCGACAACGTTGATGCCGTAGTGGTAGAACGGGTCTGCGTTGCCCTGAACGAAGTAATTTACCGTCAACGCGCCAGCCTTCGGAATGGACTTGACATAGACACGAATCAGGATCGCATTGTTCTTGTTATGTTCCGAAGTGTTCCAAGCCAGATTATCATATGGCGCATCATAACTTGGCTTACGAGCAGGGTTACCAATGCTCACGCTGTCCGTCGCAGCGCCTTCCCAAACAGTCTCTTCGTTATTATCCCAAGCAAAGCTATTAACTGTAACCGTATTCCCAGAGGTAGAGCTGCTCATATCACCGGTCTCAGCAGTCACCTTAAAGATTTGGTAATTGTCTTTGCCGTTAAAGACCATTGTGCCAAGGCCACGACCGCCGTCCCAGTAACCGTACACAATCGTCTTCGAATTCAACTTAGCCGCAGTTGTCGCAGAGGGACTGGTGCTGCCATCTTCATAAACGAGCTGCACCGACACAGAGCAGCGGTTGGACTCTGGTGTATAGCCCCAGTCGCCCGTACCATCGCCTTTGGTACCCCAGTCCGCCGCATTCACGTGGAGGTTCTCAGCACCGTTCTTATTCGTAATCTTAACGATTTCCATGTAGTAGGCGACCAGCTGATCCGTATTTTTCACCGTCACCCAGTCGGTGGTATATACCTGCCACGCACCGCCCCAATAGCGAACCTTTGTAAAGGCGAAACCACTCAGCGTTTCATCATCGCCTTTTTCGGTCGTTTGCTCTTCTTTGCCGCTTGTGCTGTCGTTTACTTTATTCTTGTCCAACAGCTTCGACTGCCAGTATTCCTGCTGGCGACTATCTTTATTGCCTGTTGGCGAAACGATATCCGCCACACTCACACCGGACTCCGACGCGACGCCATCGCTCGCGGCAGAAATACTAACCGTTGTATTTCCGTTGGCGTCAGGCATCTTGCTGTTCGTGATCCAGTACTCAATCGTCAGCGGAGTAACCTTGCTGAGATCCTCGGCAGTGACATGAATCGTGTATATCACATCGCCGATCTTGACGGAGGTGGTGCCCTCAGCAATGCCATTGAAGGTGAGCGTCGTGGCCGTCTCGCCGCCGGTGATTTCGTAGATTGTCCATTTGCTTCCGTCATCGGTGGGCGCTGCGTTATCCTTCCAACCACCGGCATTCACAGTTTTGCCCAGATTATTCAAATAGTAAGAATTCTGAGAGATGTTCCAATAGCCGCCGCTTTTATTATAGCTCAGTGTCAAAACCGCGCTGCTGCTCTGCACAGAGGCCGTGTTCTCGCCAATCGCCAAATAGTTGCTGCCGCGCATCACCTCGTAGCCGCTGCCGCTTTCTCGGATTGTCCACAGTTCTGTTGAAGTTTCTGATGCCGTGCCATCCAGCTTCAGACAATTGTATTTACTCCAGTAGTACGGTTGCCAAATAGATGAGTCTGACGTTAGCATACTTTGATTGCGGTTATTCACGATCAGATACTGCTTGCCGGACTCGATCGACGTGACCGCTTTGAGTTCTTTGGGAGTCGGCTTCGTATTGGTCGTGACCGTTGCGATGCTCGTGTCGCCAGTCGTATACGGGCCACTGTATGTACCGGACACAGTCACGGTCGCCGTGCCGTTGACAGCGACATTGATGGTTTGCGTGTTCGTGTCGGGAGTGACTGTGCTTCCGGCATTCAGTGAGCCATTGGCATTGAAGCCGTTCGTAACAACACTTTCATCCATGTTGGCGATGGACTGGTTCTCCATCCGCAGAGCCATGGCGCGCATGGGCAGACGCACCTTCTGCGCGACCGTCTGCTCAGTCTCCGCATTGGGAAAATCGCACCAGATGCAGAACATAGAGCCAACAGGGCTGTTAACGGTACTACCCATAAAGCCTGAGTTGCTAAAATTCGATGCATAGTTATAGTCGCTGTCGAACTTATCAGCCTTGCCTAACACATAATAGTAGTCACCATTCGTGTTGATCATATCATGGCCCTTGTTCGCAATCGTTTCCGCAGGTGCTACGGGATAGCTACCCCAGCCACTCGACCAATAGCAGCACTGAATCGTCTCAATCGCCGTATTGGTGCTGGTCTTCATATCCCAACCTTTATAATACAACGCATCATTGAACGTACGCGGCGTCATATTCTTGAAACCGATATACGCCGCGAGCTCATTAATAAATGTGGAAAGTTTTTCGTATCCAGTTCCTTGCAGCACATCAAAATGCGGGTTTTTGTCTCCAGTATCGTTGCCGTACTCGTCAGCGCCGAAGTTGAAGTACTTGCAACCCTTGCTGCTGAAGTAATCTACATACTTCTTAAAGATCTCATAACCAAAACTGCACGCCGCATCATTCGTCACATCCAGTGTGTTCTGCGATACATCACCATAAATCTTCGCATTGTACGTATTGTTGTCTGCAATGTCCAGAATCGCATTGGCGTGACCCGGCAGGTTCAGCAGAGGAACGATCTCAATGCCCAGTGCGTTCGCTGTGGAAATAATCTCGTCCATCTGCGACTGGGTCAGCCAGCTCGCGTCACCGCTGCTGTTCTGCAGCTTATTGCCCGCCTCGACCTTGGACACAACGTCGCTGTGCGAATACTTTATGCCGTTTGCCTCGAAGGACATATCGTCCAGCAGGAAGCGCAGGCCGTCGTTGCCAAACGCCAACTGAAGCTGATTATAGCCATCTGCCTTCATCTCGTTAAGCAGCGCGATAATCCAATCCTTGGAGAAATACTTTCTACCGCAGTCCAAATGGACAATGCGATAAAAGCTATCATCATTGCTCGCCGCGCCGTCAGAGCTGGCCGCAGCCGGCAGCGTGAACGCCGCCATGGACAGCAGGCTCAGCAGCATGACCAGTACAAGAATCATGGAAAGCACTTTTTTCGTTCCCGTTCTTTTCCGTGCCTGGTTCATTCTTGTCATTCCTTTCGATACCGATTTCCCGCCGGTCTGCGCGCGCGGACGCGCAACAACAGCAGGAGAACATACTACTTCATATATTACAATACAATTTTCTACATTTCAATATCTTAACTGCTTTTTTGCACAAATTTTTGTATAAATTTTTAAGGAAAGTGCACCCTTTATTGGACACTCACACCAAAATCCGGGCCGGAAGGCGCGCCGGCTGCAGCCAGCGCGGAAAGGCCGGAAGGCTCACGCCTTCATCTGGCGCTTGCGCGCGAGGTTGACCATACCGTCTTGCATGTCGTTGAGATTCATGAGCATCTTGCCACTGCCGAACGCCGCGCACGAGAGCGCGTCGTCCACGACGGTCGTGCGGATGCCGGTGTCCTTTTCCACGAGCTGGTCGAAACCGTAGATCAGGCTGCCGCCGCCGGCCATGATGATGCCGTTTTGCGCCACATCGGCCACGAGCTCCGGCGGCGTACGCTCGAGCACCATGTGGATGGTCTCGAGAATGTCGCGCGCGGGCTCGGCAATGGCCTCGACGAGCTCGACGGAGCTGATCTTCACGGATTTCGGCAGGCCAGTCGTCAGGCAGCGGCCCTTGACCTCCTGAATGCCGACCTCGGCGCGCGGGACGAGGCACGCGATGCCGATCTTGAGCTCCTCGGCCGTGCGCTTGCCGATGAGAATGTTGTGCTTGCGGCGCACGTAGCGCACGATCGCCTCGTCAAAGGCGTCGCCGGCGGTCTTGATGGACTCGCTCTCGACCACGCCGCCGAGCGAGACAACCGCAACCTCCGTCGTACCGCCGCCGATGTCGATGACCAGATGGCCGTCCGGCTTGGAAATATCCGCGCCCGCGCCGGCCGCCGTGGCCACGGCCGACTCGACCAGATACACCTTGCGCGCGCCGGCCTCGATGACGGCGTCGATGACGTTGCGCTCCTCCACACCGGTCACGCTGCTCGGCACGGTGACGAGTACGCGCGGCTTGAAGAGGCTGAACGACGTCACGCGCGAGAGCAGCTCCTTGAGCATGAGCGCCGTCATGTCATAGTCCGAGATGACGCCCGCACTGATCGGATGGATGGCCACGATGTTCGCCGGTGTGCGGCCGAGCATCTTCTGCGCGTCCTGACCGACCTTGAGCATGCGGCCGGTGTACTTGTCGACCGCCACGATGGACGGCTCGCGCAGCATTATGCCCTTGCCGCGCACGAACACGCGGATGTTGGTCGTGCCGAGGTCGATGGCAATGTCCCGTTCAAAAATCATCATAAAGCAAAACTCCTGTATCATCCGCACAGCGGATGTTATAGTCAATCGTAGCCGTCTCGCGGCTGTTTTAGTCAGCAGAGCGCGCGACCGTGGCGCACACCACCTGCTCCGCGCCCGCCTTGCCGAGCACCCGCGCGCACTCGGAGAGCGTGGCGCCGGTCGTGACGACATCGTCGATGAGCAGGACACGCTTTCCCGTCACGTCCGCGCCCCGCTTCATGCGGTAGGCGCCGGTGATGTTCGCGCGGCGTTTGGCAGCGTCGCCGGTTCTGGACTGCGGCTGCGTGTTGCGCTGCTTATGCAGCGTCGGCGTGAGCGGAAGGCCGAGCTCCTTCGCCGTCGCTTTCGCCAGCAGACGCGCCTGATCGTACCCGCGCTCGCGCAGTCTCCTGCGGCTCAGCGGCACCCACGTGACGAGGTCGTACTCCCCCGCCAGCTCCGCGCGCACCGTGCCGGCAACGAGGCGGCCGTAGACCTTGGCATACCCGGTCGCGCCGCCGAATTTGTAGCGCAGCAGCGATTCACGCACATTACCCTCGTAATTGAGCGGCGAAACACACGCCGGGATAAATGGAAAGTGCTGCCGCCCGCCGTTTTGCGCAAACGGCAGGCCGGTCCTGCAGTGCGCGCAGAGGCCGTCGCCGCTCGTCTCGATAAAATCATGGCAGAATGCGCACCGCGGCGGATAGAGCAGGTCGAGCAGGAATGTGACCACCTTCATATCGCACCGCACTCCCCGCAGAGCCGGGCGCGCAGACCGCTGTAGCGGCGGGTCTGCGTCTGGTTGTCGATCATGTGATAGGCCGCGCCCTCGTCGCCGACGATGATGAGCAGGGACTTGGCGCGCGTGATGGCCGTGTAGAGTACGCTGCGCGTGAGCAACATGGGCCCGGCCTTGCCGATACAGAGCACAACGGCGCGGTACTCGCTGCCCTGCGATTTGTGCACCGTCATGACCCAAGCGTGCTCGAGCTCATTGAGCATCTCAAAGCCGTAGGTCGCGGTCTTTCCGTCGTAGCACACGGCGAGCGTCTCCGTCTGCGGGTCGATGGCCGTGATCTGACCGACGTCGCCGTTATAGACGCCCGTTCCGGCGGTCGTACCGTCCGGGTTTTTGAGCACGATGTCATAGTCATTGCGGATCTGCATGACGCGGTCGCCCTCGCGAAAGACGGTCTCGCCGAAGCGCCGCTCCTTCTTCTCGGGCGACGGCGGGTTAAGCGCCGCCTGCAGGCGCACATTCAGTGCCTCCATGCCGGTGTCATACTTGCGCGTCGGCGTGAGCACCTGAATGTCGGACGGCGGGATCTTCATATTGTTTGGCAGCCGCGTCCGGCACAGCTCGACGACTGTGTCGGCGGCCTTCTGCGCATCCGCACGCCGGAGGAAGAAGAAGTCCCCACTGTTTTGCGAAAGCGGCGGGTGTTCGCCGCGGTTGATCGCGTGCGCGTAGGAGACGATGCTGCTGCCGGCGGCCTGACGGAAGATCTCCGTCAGGCGCACGGTCGGCACGACGCCGCTGCGGATGATGTCCGAAAAGACGTTGCCCGGGCCGACGGACGGAAGCTGGTCGGCATCGCCCACGAGGATGAGCCGGCACTCAGGGCGCATGGCGCGCAGCAGCGCGCACATGAGCGAAATGTCCACCATGGAGCACTCGTCGAGGATGACGGCGTCGCACTCGAGCGGGTCGTCCTCGTCGCGCCGGAAAGTGATGTCCTGATGGTCGTCGCTCATGCCGGCCTCGAGCAGGCGGTGGATCGTCTGCGCGCTCCGGCCGGTCAGCTCGCTCATGCGCTTGGCGGCGCGCCCGGTCGGGGCGGCGAGCTGCGTGTCGAGCTTGAGCACATCAAACAGCGCGAGAATCGCGCGGATGGAGGTCGTCTTGCCTGTGCCGGGACCGCCGGTGATGGCGATGACCTGATGCTGGCAGGCGAGGCGCAGCGTCTCCTTTTGCTGGTCGGCAAAGGTCAGACCGAGCTGCGCTTCAATGCGCGCGGCGATCTGCTCCGTGTCCGGCATACGGCGGTACTCCGTCTGCGTCATGGCAAGCAGGCGCTCGGCCGTGTAGGCCTCCGCCTCGTGCAGACGCGCGAGATAGCATCCGTCGCACCCGGCAACGCGCTCGCGCACCAGTTCGCCGCTCTGCACGAGCGTGTCCACGCTCTCGGCGACCAGCTCGTCCGGCACGCCGCTGAGCTGCGACGTCGCCGCCAGCAGGTTGCGGTACGAGATGAAGCAGTGGCCGCGCACGGCGTTATAGGCGAGCTCATACAGCGTCGCCGCGGCGACACGCTCTGCGCTCTGGTCGTCAAACCCGTGGCCGAGCGCCAGCGCGTCCGCCTCCTGAAATGTGGCGCCGATGGCGTCCGAAACGAGTATGTAAGGGTTGTCCTGCACGAGCTGGAGCGCATCATCCCCGTAATACTGGTACATCCGCAGGGCAATGACCGGGCGGATGTTCGCCGAGGCCAGGAACTCGATCAGGCGGCGCATACCGGCCTGACGGCGGAAATTTGCCGACATGGCCTTGGCCTTGGAGAGACTGATGCCTTTGATCGTGCAGAGCTTTTCCGGCTCGTATTCGAGCACATTGAGCGTGTCGGCACCGAAGCGCGACGCCATCAGTGACGCCGTCGCCGGGCCGATGCCGCGCACGGCGCGTCCGGCGAGATAGGCATAGATCGCGTCCGCCGTCTCCGGCATGGTGCGCTCGGCAAACTCGGCCTTGAACTGCTGGCCGTGTGCCGGGTGCGTCATCCAGCTGCCGGTAACGATCATCGACTCGCCCGGCACGGCGTACGGAATGCAGCCGACGACCATGGTCTGGCTGCCGTCATCCACATCCAGCTTGAGCACGGTGTAGCCGTTTTCCTCGTTCTGATAGATGACCGCCGCGACGGTGCCGCATAATTCTATTGGATTGGTGTTTGCATCCATTGGCAAATTTCCTCTGTATTGCACAGTTTCAGATCTTCGCACTGCCGCGCCGCGCGCTCGCAGAGTGCGCGCGCATCGTCGGTCAGGCCGCAGTCGACGAGCAGAACATCCGCCATGAGCGTTCCGCTCTCGCGCAGCCACCGAATGCCGCGCAGAAGATTTTCCAGCTCCGGCGCGTCCCCGCGCGCCTGCACGACGAACGTGATGCGCGTGTCCCTGCCGGAGCGCACCGGCGTGAGCAGCACGCAGCCCAGCATCCACAGCAGCCAGGCAAAGCCCAGGATCAGCAGAACGCATAAGGTGATCTGAATGACCATGTTCACCGCCCCCTCTCCTTTCAGCGTATGAGAAAAGGGGCTTGGCCGTTAACTTTCGAGTTCTTTTTTCAAAAACTGGCCGGTGTAGCTCTCGGCGCAGCGCGCGCAATCTTCCGGTGTGCCGGTAAAGACGATGCTGCCGCCCGCGTCGCCGCCCTCCGGACCGAGATCGATGATATGATCGGCCACCTTGATGACGTGCAAGTTGTGCTCAATGACGAGCACCGTGTTGCCCGCGTCGGTCAGACGATTGAGAATATCGATCAGGCGCGCGACGTCCGCCACGTGCAGACCGGTCGTCGGCTCATCGAGCACGTAGATCGTCCGGCCGGTACTGCGCTTGGAGAGCTCCGTCGCGAGCTTGATGCGCTGCGCCTCGCCGCCGGAGAGCGTTGTGGACGGCTGACCGAGCCTGACATAGCCGAGGCCGACATCCATGAGCGTTTGCAGCCGGTCGCGGATCTTCGGCTGGTTCTGAAAAAATGCGAGCGCCTCTTCGACGGTCATGTCCAGCACCTCGGCAATATTCTTGCCCTTATAGTGCACCTCGAGCGTCTCGCGGTTGTAGCGCTTGCCCTTGCAGACCTCGCACGGGACGTAAACATCCGGCAGGAAGTTCATCTCGATCTTCAGCAGGCCGTCGCCGGAGCAGGCCTCGCAGCGGCCGCCGCGAATGTTGAACGAGAAGCGCCCGGCGCTGTAGCCGCGCAGCTTCGCGTCCTGCGTGGAGGCGAAAAGGCTGCGGATATCGTCAAACAGGCCGGTATACGTCGCCGGATTGGAGCGCGGCGTGCGGCCGATGGGACTCTGGTCGATATTGATGATCTTGTCCAGATACTCCACACCGTCAATGCCGTCGCATTTCCCGGGACGGAACTTCGCATGGTTAAGCTTGCCCGCAAGCGTTTTATACAGCACCTCGTTGACGAGCGAGGACTTGCCGCTGCCGGACACGCCGGTCACGCACGTCATGACGCCGAGCGGGATCTGCACGTCCACGTGCTTGAGGTTGTGCTCGGTCGCACCGCGGATCACGAGCGCGTGACCGTTTCCGGTGCGGCGCTGCGCGGGCACGGGGATCTTCTTTTTGCCGGACAGATACTGCCCGGTGATGGAGCGCTCGCAGCGCGCGACCTCCTCCGGCGTACCGGCACAGACCACTTCCCCGCCGTGCACACCCGCACCCGGGCCGATGTCGATGAGATAATCCGCCGCACGCATGGTGTCCTCGTCGTGCTCGACGACGATGAGCGTGTTGCCGAGGTCACGCAGCTCGCGCAGCGTGGCCAGCAGCTTTTCATTGTCGCGCTGGTGCAGACCGATGGACGGCTCGTCCAGAATATACAGCACGCCCATGAGCGACGAGCCGATCTGCGTCGCCAGCCGGATGCGCTGGCTCTCGCCGCCGGACAGCGTGGCCGCCGAGCGCGCGAGCGTCAGGTACTGCAAGCCGACACTCTGCAAAAAATGCAGCCGCGAGCGCACCTCGCGTAAAATACTGTCGGCGATCTGCGCATCCTTCTCGCTGAGCGTGAGCCGGTCGAGAAACGCCAGTTCCTCCGTGATCGGCAGTGCAGTGAACTCCGAGATATTCCGTCCGCCGACCGTGACGGCCAGCACCTCCGGCCGCAGACGCGCACCGTGGCAGTCCGGGCAGGCCGTCTCCGCCATGCAGTCCTCAAGCGATGCCCGCATGGCATCGCTCTGCGTCTCCTGATAGCGGCGCTCAAGGTTGCAGACGATGCCCTCAAACGGGCGGCGCAGCACGCCGCTGCCGCGATTTGTATCGTAGTGCAGGGTGAGCTCCTCGTCCCCCGTTCCGTAAAGCAGGATCTCGCGCACGTGCTCCGGCAGGTCGCCGATGGGCGTTGCAAGGTCAAAGTGATATTTTTCCGCCAGTGCGTCGTAATACATCCGGCTGATGCTCTCATCTTTGACGCCGTTCCAGCCGCTCGCGGTGATGCCGCCGTCGAGGATGGACTTCGACGGGTCCGGAATGATGAGCGCCGGGTCGATGCGCATCCGCGTGCCAAGGCCGCCGCAGGTCGGGCACGCGCCGTAGGGGCTGTTGAACGAGAACATCCGCGGCGTGAGCTCCTCGATCGAGATGCCGCAGTCGTCGCAGGCGTAGTTCTGCGAGAAGAGGATCTCGCGCTTTTCCTCCGGGATGTCTGCCAGCACAAGACCGCCGGAGAGCGCCGACGCGATCTCGACGGCGTCGGTCAGGCGGCGGTTCTGGTCGGGGCGGATGACGACGCGGTCGACTACGATCTCGATATTGTGCTTGCGGTTTTTATCGAGCGTGATCGTCTCCGTAAGGTCATAGATGCTGCCGTCCACACGCACGCGCACATACCCGCCGCGGCGGGCATCGTCGAACACTTTCTGGTGCTCGCCCTTACGTGCACGGATGACCGGCGCCAAGATCTGCACGCGCGTCGCCTGCGGCAGCGCCGCGATCTGATCGACGATCTGGTCGACCGTCTGGCGGCGGATCTCCTTGCCGCACTTCGGGCAGTGCGGCACGCCGACACGCGCCCACAGCAGACGCAGATAGTCGTAGATCTCCGTGACCGTGCCGACGGTCGAGCGCGGATTTTTGCTGGTGGTCTTCTGGTCGATGGAAATGGCCGGGCTCATGCCCTCAATGGAATCGACATCCGGCTTGTCCATCTGGCCGAGAAACTGGCGCGCATACGACGAGAGGCTCTCCATATAGCGCCTCTGTCCCTCGGCAAAGATGGTGTCGAACGCAAGGCTCGACTTGCCGGAGCCGGACAGGCCGGTCATGACGACCAGTGCATCGCGCGGAATTTCCACATCAATGTTCTTGAGATTGTTCTCCCGCGCGCCTTTGATTACAATATGATCCCGCATGGGTGCCTCCGTGGTTGCTTAGGATTCTATGGTCAGCTCCGCCGTACCCGCACGCACGAGCGCGATGAGCGCCTGCGGCGCAACCTCGACCTGATAGCCGATCTTGCCGGCACTGACAAGGATGGTCTCCTGCGCGAGCGCCTGAGAAGCAAAGACCGTGCGCAGCTGCTTTTTCATGCCAACCGGCGAGCAGCCGCCGCGCACATAGCCCGTCAGGGGCGTGAGCTCGGACACGTGCAGCATGGCAATGGACTTCTCCCCCACGGCCTTCGCCGCCTTCTTAAGGTCGAGCTCGCACGCGACCGGAATGACGAACACGTACGGCGTCTTGCTCGCGCCGCGGGCAACCAGCGTCTTGAACACCTTCGCCGGGTCCATGCCCGTCATCTGCGCGACGGTCACGCCGTCCACCGCATCGTCGCCGTGCGGATATGTGTGCGGCGTGTAGGGCACCTTCTTCTGGTCGAGCAGACGCATGACATTTGTTTTTTCAATGGATGATTTCGCCATGAGACATTCCTCCGCTGATAATAACACTTTATTATATCCGATTTCCCGCATAGTTTCAAGGGATTTGGCGCAAAAGCGTTGCCAACCGGCGCGGTTATGCTATAATGCACTCAGAATGAAACCGGAGGGATGACCGATGCCGGATAACACGATCCGCGGCCGCTTCGCACCCAGCCCGAGCGGGCGGCTGCATCTGGGCAATATGCTGACATTTCTGCTTGCATGGCTGGACGTGCGCGCACGCGGCGGGACGATGGTGTTCCGCCTTGAGGATCTCGACCCGGAGCGCAGCTGGGAGCACTATGCTGACCTGATGGCCGACGACCTCCTCTGGCTTGGGCTCGACTGGGACGAGGGCTGGTGCCCCGGCTCGCAGGACTGCCGTCAGGGCACGCGCACGGAGCGCTACACCGCCGCGCTGGACGCGCTGACCGCGCGCGGGATGGTATACGACTGCTATTGCAGCCGCGCAGAGCGTCTGGCCGCGAGCGCACCGCACCCCGGCGAGCCGCGCGAGGCCGGCTGCCCCTGTCGGACGCTGTCAGAGCAGGAGGTGCAAAAGCGCCTGCGCATGGGTCGCCGCGCGGCGAAAAAGCTTGCGGTCACGGACGCGGACATTGCCTTCGTTGACGCGCACTACAGTCTGCAGGCAGCCGAACTGCGGCACGGGCGCGACGATTTTCTCATCCGGCGCTCGGACGGCGTATTCGCCTACCAGCTCGCCGTAAGCGTGGACGATCTCGACATGGGCATCACGCGCGTTGTGCGCGCACGCGACCTACTCGACTCCACACCGCGGCAGATCTGGCTGATGGGAACGCTCGGCGGCAAGGCACCGGAATACGCACACGCGCCGCTGCTCGTCGCGCCGGACGGGCGCAAGCTCTCCAAGCGCGAGGGCGACCTGAACATGGAGGCCCTGCGGCAGAAATACACACCCGAGCAGTTGACCGGAAAGCTCGCCAAGCTCGCGGGTCTGCGGCCAACGGACGCGCCGGTGACGGCAATCGAGCTGGCAGCGGACTTTTCCTGGGACAAGGTCCCGCGCGCGGACATTCCGATCCCGCCGGATTTTTAATATGAGACGCACGGTGGGCGCATCCAGACGGATGCGCCCATTTTCCATGCAGTTATTTTTTCAGCAGCCGGTCGCGCATGGTATTGTGCGCGGCGAGCTCGGCCGCATCGTCCAGCGGCTGGAGTTCCAGATTCGGATAGCGCTGCTGCAGCGCTGTCGTGAGCAAATGGTCACAAAACGCGGGGTTTTTCGGCAGGACCGGGCCGTGGCTGTATGTGCCGAAAACATTTTGATAGCGTACGCCCTCATAGCCGTCCTCCCCGTTGTTGCCGCCGCCGACGAGCACCTTGCCGAGCGGCGACACGCCGCTGCCAAGATAGGTCTTGCCGCTGTGGTTTTCAAAGCCGACGACCGTGCTGCCGCCGGACTCCGGCAGGCACTCAAAGAGGAAGTTGCCGATCATACGCTCCTTCGAGCCGACGGTGTAGTAGTCGATCGCGCCGATAAAGTCGCACTGCTTGCCGTCCCACGTGCGGTAGTAGCTGCCGAGCATCTGGTAGCCGCCGCAGATGGTCAGAAACGTCTTGCCGTCGGCAATGGCAGCCTTGATTTCGCTGCCCTTTCCGGCTTTCAGGTCGGACAGGAGCACCTCCTGCTCGAAATCCTGACCGCCACCGATGAAAAACAGGTCAAACTGCGTAAAATCCGCCTGCTCGCCGACCGTGACCTCCGTCACCTCGGCGCCGATGCCGCGCCACTCCAGACGGCGGCGCATGCAGAGAATGTTGCCCCGGTCGCCATAGAGGTTCAGAAGATCCGGGTACAGGTGGCAGATGCGCAGGGTCTTCTCGCTCATTCCCAGAACTCCTTTCCGCCGAGCCGCTTTTGCAGCCGGCCGCGCAGATCCAGCATGGACGTATACGTCGGCATGATGAACACCGGGTATTCCGATGCGCACATGGCGTCGATCAGCGGGTCATAATCGTAAAACACCTCGATGCGCGCCTCATCCACGCCCGCATATTTCAGGCGCAGGCGCAGCTCGTCGGCGCGCGTGCCGGACACGAACACGCGGCGAAGATGCTCACCCATGGCGGCGAGCCGCTCAAAGTCCGCGTCCCAGATCCACGAGATGTCCGTACCGTCGGCGTCCCGGTCGTTGAGGCAGACGACAAACGTCGCGTCCTCGTTCAGCCCGGCGAGATAGCGCATGGTCTGGTTGCAGCCGGCGGGGTTTTTCACGAGCATCATGCGCCCGGGCGTGCCGCGCAGGTCGAATTTCTCCATACGGCCAAAGCCGCAGCCGAACGCGCCGAGCGCGTGCACGATCGCCTCCGGTGTGAAGCCGAATGCGTACAGCGCAGCCGCCGACCCGACGGCATTGTAGATGTTATAAGCTGCCGGCAGGTTGATGTGCACGGCATACTCCTGTCCGCCGATGGCCATGGTGACATCGCTCGTATCCACGCCGAGGTTCTGAACCGCCGTGACGGCGACCTGCGGGGCTTCGCGGTGATAGCCGCACTTCGGGCAGCGGAACGCGCCGAGATGGCCGTACGTGCGGTAGTCATAGACATATTCCGTCTTGCAGTGGATACAGTGCGGCGCGTCGGAGATCTCCGTCAGGTCATCGCCGCCGAGCGGAACGTTCACACCGAAGCGCACGACCGGGTTCGGCACCTGCTCCGGGATGGACGCGATGAGCGAACAGTCGGCATTGATGCACAGCGTGCTCTCCGGCGTGTGACGGATGCCCTCAATGATGTTATTGAGCGTGTGCGTGATCTCGCCGTAGCGGTCGAGCTGGTCGCGGAACACGTTCGTGGCCACGATGACCTCCGGCTTGAGGTACTTGAGCACGGTCTTGGATGCAGCCTCGTCGCACTCGATCACGGCAAACTGGCACTTCGGCCGCCCGGTCAGGGTGCTGTGCATGGCAAACTCCGCCGTGATGCCGGAGATGAGGTTCGCGCCCGAGCGGTTGGCAAAGTAGTTGAGGCCCGCATCGGCAAATGCCTGCTCGATCATGCGGGAGCTGGTCGTCTTGCCGTTCGTGCCGGTGACGAGGATGACGCGCACCCCCCGCGAGAGCACGCCGAGTACCTGCGGGTATACTTTCAGCGCCACGCGGCCGGGAAACGCCGTCCCGCCGCGGCGCAGCAGCCGCAGCAGCCCGCGTGCAAGCTTACACAGCAATACTGCAAAAAAAGTTCGGATTTTCATTCGTTAGGGTCACTCCGTGAATATCGACATCTGTCAGCAGATGCTCATTTTTACTGTTTTTCCGGCCAGAGTCAGCATATCGCGCAGCTCCTGCACCAATTGCAGCTTGCGCTCAAAGCTGAACTCCGTATCCTGCTGGGCGAGGTTGCTCGCGTTGCCGAAGAGGACATTGACCTCCGTCGCCTCCTCGAGCAGTACGAGCGCGAGCTTGGACGCGCCGTCCTTCATGCGGGCGAGCTCGAGCGTGTACATGCCATCCGCGAGGTAGTCCTTGATGCGTTCCATCGTCACATTGACCGTAACGACGCCCTCGGTCGTCAGATCCACACCGTGGATCTCGCTCATCGGCGGCACCTCCTCCGTGCCGCTGCCGGGCAGCGTATGCACCTTTACGCCCAGATATGACGCGACAGCGTTGGCCGTGGTGCCGCCGCAGACAACATGCTTGCCATCCTTGCCGAAAAACAGGCGCATGGTGCTCAGATCATCATCCTTGCTCTCGGGCGGGCCAATCATGACGTTGACCGGACAACGCTCACGCAGGCGCGCGACAACAACAGTCGTATCATCATGCATGGCGTCCATGTCCAGTGTCTTGACGGTCGAGAGGATACTGGCCGCCATGCGCTGTGAGGAGACGGTGGGTGAATAATTGCGCAGGATAAAATCCTCAATGTCCTGACGCGCCCAACCGGCGTCCGTCGTCACGCCGCGTCCGGCCTCCGACACGCCGTCGCTGAAGAGCACAAGCATATCGCCCACGTCAAAATGCAGGTAGCTCTCGTGCAGCTCCTTTTCCTGAATGAAATTGACGGAGTAGTTGTATTTCCCGATCGCGCCGTTGTGCACGAACACAGCGTTCGGGTTGTCATACTGGATCAGGCGCGCGCGGGTGCCGGCCGTCTGCAGGATCGTAAAGGTCGCATAGGCGAGCTTGCGCTCTCTGCACATGGGCAGCGTTTCCGCCACGGTCGTAACGCACTCGTCGATCGGCACGTTGCCCTTGAGCATGGTCGTGAGCATGGTCGTTGTCAGCGTGGAGAGGATGTTGGCCTTGACGCCGCTGCCGAGACCGTCGGAGAGGATGACTGTCGCGTCATTGTCGTCCCATTCGAGCGCACACTGGTCGCCACAGAGCGTCTCCCCGTTTTTGTTGCGGCTGATGACGCTGATGTCCCAGACCGTGTTCCTGCAGCGATTCGTTCGTTTACGCATCATCATCGCCGTCCTCATCAAGCATGATGGCTTCCTTCAGATCGTGCACAGCCACCTTGGTCTCCGCTGCCGTTTCACCGAGCAGGCTTGCGATCTCGTGGACGATGCGCAGCTGGTTTGCAATGATATCGTCCGCCAGATCAGCCGCATGGATCTTCGTCTTCTGGATCTTGTTGCGGCGCTGGCGCGCTTTCGTCACGTCGCGCATGATGCAGGTAAAGAGCGTCCGCTCCGGGTCGCAGATGAAGATGCGCTCGAGATAGACGTTGTAGTCAGCGAGAAAGACCTCGTCCGTGACCTGTGTCTCGTCCTGGCTGATCATCTTCACGAAGTCATACTCATCCATGATGCGCGACACCGGATATCCGATGATGTCCGCCGGGTCTTTGATGCCGAAGATCTTGCAGGCAGCCTTGTTGATCTGCTTGACCTTCAGCTTCTTGCCGACGGTGACGATGCCTTCCGGCGAGACGTTGATGATCTTCTCGGAATAGGTCTCGGCGCGCTCTTTCATGTACGGCATGCACATGCTGATCTCGGCGCGGCCCTCATAGACGGCGATGGCCTTGTCGCGGCAGGTGCGATAGCCGCACAGGCCGCAGTTGAGTTCATCCGCCGGGCTGAATTTGCCCATCTTGCGCAGGATGCCGTTGATGACGGACTCGGGCGGCAGGTCGGTCGGGTGCTTCTTGTCCACGAGCACACGGCGCATATCCACCGGCTCCTGAATGTCAAAGTTTTTTCCGCCGCCGGCGCTCTTGATCACGCGGCGGCGCGATTCGAGCAGGTTCGTGTGCTTCTGCCGGAAAGCAAGGCCGCCGACACAGTTGCCGTGGCAGGCGGCGATTTCAATGAAACAGTTGCGCAGTTCACCGTTGACGACGCTCTTGAGCGTCTGGATGCTGTCGTCCAGACCGTCAAGGAACAGATAATCGCGCCCGGAATCGAGCGACATGGAATGCAGAACGCCGTTCGTGATCGTGTAGCCGCGCGAGAGCAGCGGCTCATCCGCCGGCACATTGGGGTTGACGGCAACGCCGGCCTCGTGCATCCAGTCCTCGAGTTCCGTGAACGTAATATCATAGTCGGCGCCGACGCTCTCAAAGCGCGTCGTCTCCTCTTTCTTGGAAATGCAGGGGCTGACATAGACAATGGTCGCGCCGGGATAGCGCTTGCGCAGCAGCACGGCGTGCGCCTGCATCGGTGAGAGCACCGGGGCCAGATACGGCAGTGCCTCCGGCAGGTGCTTTTCCACATAGAGCACGATCGTCGAACATCCGGACGTAATGATTGGCGCATCACCCGGCTGGGCGGCGAGCTTTTCCAGCTCCTTCTTGACCAGGTAGGCGCCCTCCGCCGTCTCGTGCGCCGCTGCAAAGCCGAGCTTTTTGAGCGGCTCGGCGATGCCCGCAAAACCAGGAGTATCAAAATAGGCGATGTAGGAGGAATCGACGCTCACAACGACCTGCTGGCCGGACGCGATCAGTTCCTGGATCTGCGCGACGTCGCTGATGTCCTCCTTGGCGTGCTGCGGACAGACGGACACGCAGTTGCCGCAGAGAATGCAGTCGCTGGAAATGATCTGTGCGTGACCCTGATAGACGCGGATGGACTTGACCGGGCAGAACCGGACGCATTTGTAGCAGTTTTTGCAGTTGGCCTGTTTGAAACGCAGAACATCCATGTAGCTCCCGCCTTTCTGTGAAAATTCACTTCATATATGTTCTTTTAATGTAGCACAAAACCGCGCGGGACACAAGCCCCGCGCGGTCATCCGCAGGCTGATTCAATTTTCCCGGCAAAGGTCGGCGCGCTCCGCGACTTGAAACCGCACAAAGTACGTCTCCTCCATCGGAATCCAGACGTTTGTAAACATCGGCAGCATTTTTTCACCATTGCGCGCAGCAATGCGGCGGCGCTGCTCCTCCGGGCCGACCGAGAGGAACACGTGCAGGTCATAAAGATCCCACAGCGCCGGATGGCAGGAATAGGCCCCCTCGATGAGATTGACCGGCCTTGCCTCCGCGTGAACCGGCGCGCACAGCTGCTGCGTTCGGCAGTCATAAGGGCGATACGTCACCGGCGCACCATCGCGCAGCGGACGGAGCACCTCAGTCAGGAAACGCTCGAAGTCCACATTGCCGCCCGGCTGACGCAGGCGCTCGGGCGTGCGCTGCTCCGGGCGGAGGAAAAAGTCGTCCATATGAAACACATTGCACGCCAACTGTGCCTGCAGGGACGCGGCCAGCGTGGTCTTTCCGGCGGCGCAGCGGCCGTCGATGGCGACAAGCACGCGCGGCTGCGCGGCCGCGAGCGCACGGATGCGCCGCAGAAGAGCGGGTTCAAAATCAGTCATACACAGCACCTGCCGTCAAGAGGATGTCTTATCATAATCCCACAGGCGCGCGCTGTCAAACCGGGGATTTCCAGCGCGCAGAAAGCCGCCGGCAGACACCGCATCGGCATCCGCCGGCGGCGGGAACGGCTTATTCTTCGACCTTGCCGGCCAGCGCCTCCGAAAGCGTGCGCCAGCCGAGCATGGCGCATTTCACACGCGCGGGCATATGCGCGATGTCCTTGAGAGCCGAGGCCTCTTCGAGACTCTCGATCTCTTCCTCGGTCGCCTCGCCGTGGATCATGCGCAGGAAGGTGCGGCCCATTTCCAGCGCCTTTTCCTTCTTTTGCCCCACGATCATGCCGAGCATGATATCGGCCGACGCCTGCGAGATGGCGCAGCCGTCGCCGACAAAGCCGCCATCGGTGATGACATCGCCGTCGGTCTTGAGCTTGAGGGCGATGTTGTCGCCACAGCTCGGGTTCACACCCGCGAGCTCAATGTCCGCGTCCGGAATGTCGTGCTTGAACTCCGGGTGGATGTTGTGCTCGGTCAGGATCTCATTATAGAAGCTTCTATTTTCCATATCCCATACGCTCCCTCAGGGTCGAGAGGCTCTCAAGGAACCGGTCGACATCCTCATCGGTGTTATAAAAGGCAAAGCTGGCGCGCGCCGTCGCGTTCAGACCAAGGTGCGCGAGCAGCGGCTGCGCGCAGTGGTGACCGGCGCGGATGTTCACACCGTCGGACGCCATGATCTCACTGATGTCGTGCGGGTGCACGCCGTCGACCGTGAAGGTGATGATGCCGTTGTGGTCCTCCGGACGGTCCGTACCGAGCACGTGCACGTGCGGCACGGCCAGCACGCGCGCGAGGGCGTTGGCCGTCAGGTCGTGCTCGCGCTGCTGGATGGTGTCAAAGCCGATGCTCTGCACGTACCGGATGGCGGCAGCCAGACCGGCCGCGCCGGCGGCATTGACCGTGCCGGCCTCGAACTTATGCGGCAGCTCGGCATAGACAGCGCCCGTGCGCGTGACGGATTCGATCATCTCGCCGCCGGAGAGAAACGGCGGCATTTCCTCGAGCAGGTTCTCCCTGCCGTACAGCCCGCCGATGCCCATCGGGCCAAAGACCTTGTGCCCGGAGAAGGCGAAGAAATCCGCGCCCAGCTCCTGCACGTTCACCGGCATGTGCGGCGTGCTCTGCGCGCCGTCCACGACCATGACCGCGCCCTTCTTGTGCGCCATGGCGGCGACTTCCTTGACCGGGTACTTCCGGCCGAGAACGTTCGACACCTGCGTCATGGCGACGATCTTCGTGCGCTCGGTAATGAGCGATTCGATTTGCTGAAGATCCACACTGCCGTCGGGCGCGCACTCGATGAACTTCAGCTCCGCGCCCGTCTGGCGGCAGACCATCTGCCACGGCAGCAGATCGCTGTGGTGCTCCATGATAGACACGAGCACCTCATCGCCCGCCTTGACGTGCGTCAGGCCGTAGCTGTAGGCGACGAGGTTCAGGCTCTCGGTCGTGTTGCGGGTAAAGACGATCTCACGCGCCGAGCGTGCCCCGATGAAATCGCGCACGGTCTCGCGCGCCTGCTCATAAATATCGGTCGCCTCCACGCTCAGCGGATACAGCCCGCGCAGGGGGTTGGCATTGTGGCAGCGGTAGAAATCCGCCACCGCGTCCAGCACGCACTGCGGGCGCTGCGCCGTGGCCGCGTTATCGATATAGGCGACGTCCGTGTGCTGAAAGATCGGAAAATCCTGCTTATAATCATACGTCATCGTTGAGTTCCTCCTCCAGCGTCTGAAGAATCTGCGCGCGCAGCACTTCATCATCCACCGTGCGCGCAAAGCGCTCGATGGCGGCGCGGGCCAGGATGTTTTCGGCCTGAGCGCGGGAGATGCCGCGGCTTTCAAAGTAAAACAGCGTCTCGTCATCGAGCTCACCGATGGTCGCGCCGTGGTTGCCGACGACATTTTCCTCGGCGCAGAGGATGAGCGGCACCGTCTTGTTGACGACATCGTCGCCGAGCATGAGCACCGTCTCCTTCTCGTTGCCGACGGAGTTGGACGAGCCGGTCTTGAAGTCGATCGTGCCGCGGAAAACTTTTTTCGCCGCGTCCTTGAGCGCGCCGGACGTGTCGATCTCGCACTCGGTGTTTTTGCCGTAGTGGTTGACGACGATGTTGACGTCGATCGTCTGGCTGCCGCGGCCGAGATAGCCGATCTGCGCCGAATAACGGCTGCCGTCGCCGGCAAGCTCCGTGTCGTTGTCCGAATACAGGTCGCCCCTGCCCATGAGGATCTGCGTCATGTCCACGCCGGCGCCGGGCGCACAGTCGGCGTCCGTTTTGGCGTAGAGCAGCGCGCTGTCCTGCGCACCGAGCACCTGCACAAGGCGAAGAGACGCGGCATCGTGGAGCTTGAACGCCGTTTCTACGGCGAAGCTGCCCTGCGTATCGAGCACCATATATACCGTTGCCTGCACGCCGGCGGCCACATCGACCGCGATGTGCTTGCGGCTGAAGCCGGCCGCACCGGTCAGGTCAATGTGCAGCGGCTGCGCCTGATTTTCCGCTGTAATTGCATATGAATCCGTCCCGAGATCGGCCGTGTCGGCCACATTCCACGGGATGGTCGCTTCGTTGACCTGGAGATGGTTCCACGTTCTGGTCGGCAGTTTGTTGACGACCAGCTGTTCACTCGTATTCACGATATTCCCTCCTTTCGGAATGTGGGTCAGCCAATGCTGCCCTTCATCTCGAGACGAATGAGATTGTTCATTTCCACCGCGTACTCCAGCGGCAGCTCCTTGGAGACGTTGTCCGCAAAGCCGCTGACGATCAGCGCGCGGGCGTCCTCCTCGCTCATGCCGCGGCTCATGAGATAAAACACCGCCTCGTTGCTGATGCTGCCGATCTTTGCCTCATGGCCGACGGCAGCGTCCTTCGTGCGGATGTCCATGGCCGGGACGGTATCGGAGCGGGACTCGGAATCGAGCATCAGTGACTGGCAGGACACGGAGGATTTTGCGTGCTTGGCGCCCTTCTGCACCACGACGCTGCTGCGGAATGTGCTGATGCCGCCGCTCTTGCTGATCGAGCGCGTGTTCATATACGAGCTCGTGTTCCTGCCAATGTGCACGACCTTCGCACCGGTGTCGAGGTTCTGCCCCGCGCCGGCGAACGTGACGCCGGTGAATTCCATCTTGGAGTTATCGCCTTTGAGCACGCTCATCGGGTACAGGCAGCCGACATGAGACCCGAACGAGCCGGAAACCCACTCGATCACGCCGCCCTCTTCCACGAGCGCGCGTTTTGTATTGAGGTTATACATATTTTTCGACCAGTTCTCGATGGTCGAGTAGCGCAGCTTGGCGTTTTTCTTCACGTACAGCTCCACGCAGCCGGCGTGGAGGTTCGCAACGTTATATTTCGGCGCCGAGCAGCCCTCGATAAAATGCAGACTCGCGCCCTCATCGACAATGATGAGTGTGTGCTCAAACTGGCCCGCACCCTTGGCGTTCAGACGGAAGTACGACTGCAGCGGGATGGACACCTGCACGCCCTTCGGCACATACACGAACGAGCCGCCGGACCAGACCGCGCCGTGCAGGGCCGCAAACTTATGATCGCGCGGCGTTACGAGCTTCATGAAGTACTTGTGCACCATGTCGGCGTATTCGCCCTTGAGCGCGCTCTCCATGTCGGTATAGACGACGCCCTGTGCAGCCACTTCGTCCCGGACGTTGTGATACACGAGCTCGGAATCGTACTGTGCGCCGACGCCGGCGAGCGATTTGCGCTCCGCCTGCGGGATGCCGAGACGCTCAAAGGTGTCTTTAATATCCTGCGGGACGTCCTTCCAGTCGCTTTTCATGTCGGTCTTGGGACGGACATAGGTCGCAATGTGGTCCATATCCAGTCCCTCGATGGACGGCCCCCAGTCCGGAACCGGCATCTCGTTATAGATCTGCAGCGACTGCAGCCGGAACTGCTGCATCCAGACCGGATCGCCCTTTTCCTTCGAGAGCCGGTCGATGATCTCCGGCGTCAGGCCCTCCTGCATACGATAGGCATCGTCCTCTTTGTCGCGGATGTCATAGACGCTGCGGTCAATGTCCGCGACCTGACTCTTTTCCTTCATTCGGATCGCCTCGCTTTCAGTCTGCCCGGATGCCGCCAAAGCCGTTTTCATTGATGGTATCTACAAGCGATGCATCGCCGTTTTTCACAATGACGCCCTGCTCCATGATGTGCGCGGCGTCCACCGTCAGCGCCTCGAGAATGCGGGTGCTGTGCGTGATGATGAGCAACGAGCCGTGCACGCGCTCATGATAGAGCTGCACGCCCTTGGAGACCGTGCGCACCGCGTCGACGTCCAGACCGGAGTCCGTCTCGTCGAGGATGGCAAGCTTCGGCTCGAGCATGAGCATCTGCAGGATCTCCGCTTTCTTTTTCTCACCGCCGGAAAAGCCCACATTCAGGTCGCGCTCAGCATAGGAAGCGTCCATCGCCAGCAGCTGCATCGTCTCGGCAAGCTTCTTCTTGAAGTCCCAGAGGCGGATGCGCTTGCCGGTCTTCTGCTCGAGCGCACTGCGGATAAACGCGCTGAGTGTCACGCCGGGCACCTCGAGCGGATTCTGAAACGACAGAAAAACACCCTTCTTCGCGCGCTCGTTGACCGGCAGCCGTGTGATATCCTCGCCGTCAAAGACGATCTTTCCGGCCGTGACCGTGTACTCCGGATTGCCGGTGATCGCATAGCCAAGCGTGGACTTACCGGTGCCGTTCGGTCCCATGAGCACATGCGTCTCATCCTTGCCGACGGTCAGGTCCACGCCGTGCAGGATCTCTTTCTCGCCCGCACTCACGTGCAGGCCGCTGACTTCAAGCAGGTTGCTGTTCATATATGTATCCTCCGTTCCCAATGGCAAACCGTGCCTGACGGCACGGCTGCATACGTATACACGAATTCAGAGAGGCTCAGGATGGTCCGGCACAAAATCCTACCTCATCGATGTGAATTATATGCCCATATTCCTATGTTGTCAATAGGAATATTGGATCAAGGCAGCAAAAAAAGCACGCACGACTCAATAGCCGTGCGTGCTTTTGACACAGATGCTCAGAATTGGAACAGGTTCAGGCCGATCTCCTCACTGTGAAAACGATCCACTCTTCCGTCGATAACCGTGATGACCATCTCACAGGTGGCGCTGATAACGGCGCGGTTGAGATGTCCGCCGAACACCTCGCCCTTCTCATTGCCGGCGCTCATGTGCAGGTGCGTGTAAAACGCGCCGTCCATCGTGTTGATGGTGCCGGTCAGCGAGACGATCTCGAAATCGCCCGCGAAGGAGTTCGCGTGGTACTGCTTTTCGGCCGTGTGGAACACGCCGACCGTGAATTCACCGACTGCACCGAGCGCCTGCACGCTCGCGAGCTTGATCTGCTCGGCCTGCGCAATGGCCGCAACCTGCTCAAGCACTTCTTCCCCACGGTCGATGCGGGCGACGATGGTGTTTCCAAATCTTCGATACTCCATGGTTCTCCTCCTTTGCTTCGTTACCGCAATTATACCGCGCCCCCCTGCCGGCCGCAAGGGGGGCGCAGGAAATTATTCGAGCTCGAACGCGCCGGTATAGAGCTGGTAGTACACGCCCTTTTCGGCGATGAGCTTTGCATGGTTGCCGCGCTCGATGATGCGGCCATGGTCAAGCACCATGATGACGTCCGCATTCTTGACCGTCGAGAGCCGGTGCGCGATGACGAACACCGTGCGCCCCTCCATGAGCTTATCCATGCCGCTCTGTACGAGCGCCTCCGTGCGGGTGTCGATGGAGCTGGTCGCCTCGTCGAGGATCATGACCGGCGGATCGGACACAGCCGCGCGTGCAATGCTCAGCAGCTGCCGCTGGCCCTGGCTCAGGCCGCTGCCGTCGCCTTTGAGCACGGTGTTGTAGCCGTCGGGCAGCATGCGGATGAAATGGTCGGCATTGGCAAGCTTCGCCGCAGCGATACATTCGTCATCCGTCGCGTCCGGATTGCCGTAGCGGATGTTCTCCATGACGGTGCCGGTAAAGAGATTCACATCCTGCAGCACGATGCCAAGGCTGCGGCGCAGATCTGCCTTGCGGATCTTATTGATGTTGATGCCGTCGTAGCGGATCTTGCCGTCGGCAATGTCGTAGAAGCGGTTGATGAGGTTTGTGATCGTCGTCTTTCCGGCGCCGGTCGCACCAACAAAGGCGACCTTCTGGCCAGGTTCGGCGTAGAGCGTGATGTCGTGCAGGACTTCCTTGTCCGGCGTATAGCCGAAGTCCACGTGATCGAACACGACGCGCCCGGCAAGCTTCGTGTATGTGACCGTGCCGTCGCCGTGCGGGTGCTTCCACGCCCAGAGGCCCGTGTGGTGGTCGGTCTCGACGAGCATGCCGTTTTCCTCCTTGGCGTTGACAAGCGTCACATAGCCGTCGTCCGTCTCCGGCTCGGCATCCATGAACGCGAAGATACGCGATGCGCCGGCCAGTGCTGTGACGATGGAGTTGAACTGGTTGGAGATCTGCGAGATCGGGTTTGTAAACCCGCGCGAGAGCGTCAGGAAGGACGCGATCATACCGAGCGTGAGCGTGTTCATGCCCGTCAGGCCGAGGTTCGGCGTGCCGGCAATCGCCATCGTGCCGCCGATGACGGCGATGATGACATACTGCAGATAACCTACGGCGTTCATCATCGGCATCATGCTGTTGGCCATGCCGCTGGCGCGCGCGGCGTTTTCCGCCCAGACGCGGTTGCGGCGGTGCAGCTCCGCCTTGCTCTGCCCCTCGTGGCAGAAGACCTTGACGACCTTCTGGCCGTTGACCATCTCCTCAACATAGCCGTTGAGATCGGCCAATGCCGTCTGCTGCGCCATGAAGTAGCCGCCGATGCGGCCGGTGAGCTTGCGCACGAACACGAGAATGAGCGTCATGACGGCGCACACGATCAGCGTCAGCCAGATGCTGATGTACAGCATGCAGAAAAACACGACCGTCAGCGTAAACACAGACGATACGAGCTGCGCCATGGACTGCGCGATCATCTGGCGCAGCGTATCGGTATCGTTTGTGTACAGGCTCATGATGTCGCCGTGCGTATGCGTGTCAAAGTAGCGGATGGGCAGGCTCTGCATCTTCTCAAACATCTCGTCACGGATGCGCTTGAGCGTGCCCTGCGCGATCGTGACCATGCGGCGGTTATACAGCCATGTGGCCAGCGTACCGACAAGATATACGCAGCCGATGGTGATCAGCGCACGGATCAGGCCGGAATAGTCCGGCGACGCTGTGCCGAGCATGGGCACGATATAGCCGTCGATCAGCTTTTGCAGGAACATGGACGAGGCCGCGCCTGCGACCGCGCTCAGCAGGATGCAGACCGTCACGAGCACGAGCGTGCCCTTATAGGCGCGCATATACGACAGCAGGCGCTTGAGCGTCCGGCTGTCAAATTTCGGGCGTTCACGCATCGTCCTCGCCTCCCTTCTGCTGGGACTCATAGACCTCGCGGTAAATTTCGCACGTGCGCAGCAGCTCATCGTGGCAGCCGACGGCGTCAATACGCCCGTCATCGAGCACGACGATACGGTCTGCATTCTGCACGGAGCTGATGCGCTGCGCGATGATGATCTTCGTCGTCTCCGGGATATAGGCGGAAAGGGCCTGCTGGATCTGCGCATCCGTGCGCGTGTCGACGGCGCTCGTCGAGTCATCGAGAATGAGCACCTTCGGCTTTTTCAGCAGCGCGCGGGCGATGCACAGGCGCTGCTTCTGGCCGCCAGAGACGTTCGTGCCGCCCTGCTCGATATAGGTGTCATAACCGTCCGGCATGGCGGAAATGAATTCATCCGCACACGCGAGCACGCAGGCGTGACGGAGCTCCTCGTCCGTGGCGTTTTCGTTGCCCCAGCGGAGATTTTCCTTGATCGTACCGGAAAACAGCTCGTTTTTCTGCAGCACCATGGCGACGGCACCGCGCAGAGTATCCAGATCATAATCGCGCACGTCCACGCCGCCGAGCGTCAGCCTGCCGCCGGTGACATCGTACAGACGCGGGATGAGCTGCACGAGCGAGGACTTGGACGCGCCCGTGCCGCCGATGACGCCGATCGTCTCGCCGGAACGGATGTGCAGATCAATGTCATCGAGCACCTTTTTGTCCGCCTTGGAGGCGTAGACAAAACTCACATGGTCAAAATCAATGGCGCCGTCGCGCACGGCCATGACCGGGTGCTCCGGATTTTGAATGTCCGTCTTTTCCTCGATCACCTCGGCGATGCGGCGCGCGGACGAGAGCGAGATCGTCAGCATGGCAAAGGCCATGGACAGCATCATCAGGCTCGAGAGGATCTGCATGGCATAGGTGATGAGCGCAGTGAGGTTGCCGGTCGTCAGGCCGAGTGCCGGGTCATTGCCGCTGGCGATGATGGCCTTGGCACCGAGCCAGGAGATGATGATCATGCACGCGTAGATGCATGACTGCATCAGCGGCGCGTTGAGCGTGATGAGCCGCTCGCCTTTGGAAAAGTCCTTGTAAATGCGCTCGGAAATGGCGCCGAATTTGCGGATCTCGTGCTGTTCCTGATTAAAGGACTTCACGACACGGATACCGCGGACATTTTCCTGCACGACGTTATTGAGCTCGTCATATGTGCGGAAAACGCGCGTGAAGATCGGGAACACGCTGCGGATGATGAAAAACAGCGCCACGGCAAGGATCGGCAGAATGATGAGAAACGTCATGGAGATGTCACGGCTGATGCGGAACGACACGATCATAGAAAAGACCAGCATGACCGGTGAGCGGATCGCCATACGCATGAGCATCTGAAAGGCGTTCTGCACGTTCGTGACATCCGTCGTCAGGCGCGTGACGATGGACGCAGTGGAAAACTTGTCGATGTTGGAAAACGCAAAGGTCTGCACGTTGTTGTACATATCCTCGCGCAGGTTTGCTCCAAAACCGACCGAAGCGCGCGCTGCGATACGCGCCGCGAGCACGCCGGTCGCGAGCTGGAACGCCGCCAGCAGCAGCAAAAACGCACCGAACTTCCAGACCGCCGCCATACTGCCGCCCTCAATACCAAAGTCAATGAGGTTGGACATATACAGCGGGATCACGATCTCAAACACGACCTCCAGCGCCGAGAGCAGGACCGTCACGAGCGCGGGGCCTTTGTTTTCCCGCAGGCTGCGGGACAATGTATGAAGCATGGATTTCCTCCTTCCTGAATCGCGGACCGATCAGCCGAGGTCGGCATAGATCGTGCGCAGGGCCGATTCCAGCGCCGCGATCTGTTCCGGCGTCAGCGAGCGCAGCATCTGCTGCTCCGTTGCGTTGATCGTTGCCTGCATCTCGTGCGCGATCGCGTCAGCACGCTCCGTCTGGCCGACGATCTTGCTGCGTTTGTCCGCCGGGTCGAGCCGGCAGCGCACAAAGCCGTTTTGCTCCATGCGGCTGATGATACCCGCCACCGTCGGGTGCGACACCTGCAGGAACCCTTCGATCTCCTTCTGCGTCGCCTGACCGCCGTTGCGGTTCAGATAACCCAGCACGCGGCTTTGCGTCAGCGTCAGCCCCTGCTGCGCGAGATCGGCATCTGCCCGCATTTTGATCTTATCCGTGATCATTTTTAATAGACATCCGATTTGGAATTGCTCCATGATGCACCTCCAAATGTGTAGCACGCTACGCATTATAAGGACATTCTCGCAAAACGTCAAGAGACTTCATAAATTGTTTACACGCGAAAACGGCCGCAAAAAGTGCCCGTCTGCCATGGCAGACGGGCACTGAAAAATGTTGGAATTACAGGTGCTGGTCGCGGTCGATCTTGTCGTAATGCTTGAGCAGGATGCCCTCCATAACGGAGGTCAGCTTCATGTCCAGGTTCCAGAAATAGATGACAAACGTGACCACAAACGCGCCGAGTGCGCCGAGCGACACACCCATAAGGGCCTTGAGCAGCTTGCTTTTCAGATTGTTCATGTTCGATCTCCTCTCTGATTACCAGGACTTGTCGTCCTTCAGGATCTCCAGGCTCGGATCCACGGGCTCTTCCTGCATGACGGTGCGCATGTAATCATTGACCTGCTGGCGCACGCCCTGACGCGAGACCACGCGCGGATCAAACAGATCGTGCGTGACCCAGACGAGGTGGATGCCGTGCTCGCGGGCGCGCTCCTCAAACAGGCCGTGCATGCCGTCGAGCGCCTTGCAGCTCATGTGCTCCCAGAGGATGACCATGTCGGCGTTGAACTGCTCGCAGAACTCCCAGAGCTCGTCGAGGAGGACCTTGTAGCCGCCGTGGGTGCGGTTGCGCATGATCATGTTCTCGGTCAGCCAGGCCATGTCGTAATACGCCTGCTCGCGGTTTTCGGGCGTGTCCTCCGTGACGAGTTCGCGCGTTGAGACCATGGAGAGCATATCCGTCAGCGGCACGATACCCCAGCAGTTGAGCAGCCAGACGAGGAAGTCCATGTAAAAGTGCGACTGCACGCCCCAGACGATGGCGCGGTGGCGGTATTCGTTGGCGGCCTTCTTCTGCTTGCGGTAGGCGCGCTCAGCAAGCTCGGTGATCTTGCGGTCGGCCTCGCGGAACGCGGGGACCTTGCCGCAGATGGCCATGTAGTTCGTCTCGGTATACAGCGCGAGGTTGGAGCCAAAGACCTGCGGGTAGTCGGTCTTGTTCATCTCCAGCCACTCGAGGCGGCACTTGGTGGCATAGTTCACGCGCTCTGCGCACTCGAAGTACGCCTTCCAGTCCCACTTCTTGCCGGTGTGCTCCTCGATGAAGGCGATGGCGTTGCGGATCTCCTGCGCGGCGTATTCCTGCACATCATCCTCGCGGTGGCGCAGGGGCGCTGCAAGCTGGAACACCGGGATGCCGTCCTCGAGCTCAAGGCGCTTGGAGATGACACCGTTGCCGAGCAGAGAACCGTCGCAGGTCGTATTGCACTGCACGGCGCAGGCGCCGAGCACCGGGGCATCGTCGTCGATGGACACACCGGCCTCGGCCTCCGGCATCGGGCAGACGTCGCCCGCGAGGCCGTATTCCTGTGCGATGTCGATATAGTGCTCTGCCGCGTGCTGGTTGAGCAGCACGGAGACATAGGTGGACGGCGTCTCGCGGCTCAGGCACTTGAGCGTCGGGAAGCCCATCATGACGGCAGTCATCTCGTTTTCATCCACGAGCACGACCTTGTCGGAGAACTTCTTATCGTTGCCGATGCGGCGGTCGCCGCGGAAGAGGCTGTCGAGCAGCTTTGCCACATCCTCAATGACGAGGTCCTGCTCCAGGTGGCAGATACGCAGATATTCATCGCGCAGACCCTGCGTGTGGCGGTCGACCATCATGGGCACGGCCAGATAGTTGGCCATCCAGCGATAGCGGAACATGGCCTTGATGTTGCGCGGCTTGACGATGAACTTTGCAAGGATGGTCATGATGTGCAGCCAGCGGCTGTAATCATAGAGCGTGTCCTTGACGCCGCGCCACTCGCGGCGGTTGCGTACCTTTCCTTCAGTGTAGAACTTGCCGAAATTTTCGCAGCCAATTCTCTTGTTGGACATCACTGTTTCCCCCCTTGAATCTTCTTGATCTCCATGCTTTCCACGAATGCCTGCACACGGGTGCGCATCTGGCCGGAGGAAGCGATGTTATACGGGCGGTCAACGGACAGGACGGGATAGCCGTAGTCATCGTTGAGGATGTGCGAGCCGAGCATGCGCTCGTACGCCCACGGGTCGCAGAACTTGATCTGCTCGTAAATGATGCCGTCAGCCTCGTACTCCTTGGCAAGCTGATTGACGTATTCGCGGCGGCCGATCATCTTGGACATGTTCATGTAGCGCGGGCACTGGGCGCGGTTCATGTACTGTCGGCAGATCTGGGTCAGCGCGTCCTCATCGTCCGTCAGCGTGATCGGGTCGCGGCCCGGGAACGAACCGTAGCAGAAGCGGTCGGCACAGACATAGGCGCCGGTCTCCTCGACGAGCTTAATGAAGTCAATATCATCGACCTCGGAGCCGACGACGACCACACGCGCACGGTACGGATTCTTCTTGTCCGGACGGCGGGTCTTGAGCTCCTTGAGCGTCTCCTCGAGCTTGTCGATGAGCAGATACTTCGGCGCGACATAGGTCGCGAGTGTGATGACGTGGAACTCATAGCCCGTAATGCGCGGGTTGGGCCCCTTGCGGTACTCGCCGATGGCGCGGATGAGCTCGCACACGCGGTTGTGCTCGGCGACGGCTTTGCGGATGGCCGCGTCCGAGACGTCGATGCCATAGACATCGTGCAGCGGCGTGAGGATATGGTTGCGGCACTGCAGGACGTACAGGTTCAGGCCGTTGTCGTCCGCCTTCATCGGGATCTCCATGTACTCGAAGAAGAACTTCGGCTTGTCCTTGCCCATGGTCTTGAGCAGCTCCATGTTCTCCACGGCGCGGTTCATCATCGAGCAGCCGTCCGGCGTAATCATGCAGTCGGCAAAGTTGTAGCCGCCTTCAATGGCGCGCTCGAGCAGCGCGCGGCTGTACTCGCACAGGAAGCTGGTCATATAATATGTGGCCATTTCCATAGAGCCGGTGCGCGGCGCGCGCAGGCGCGTTGAGAACGCGCCGGGCAGGTTCAGCAGCGGCTCGGGCGTGTTTTCGCAGGCATAGGCAACGCAGATCTTCCCCTCGTTCTGCGCCTGAGCAATCAGGTCATTGTGCGCTTCCTGCAAAAGGTTTTCGAAGTACAAAAGATGTTTCAGGTCTTTCATGGTTCACTCCCTCTTCGTTCGTGTTTCTATCAAAAGCGGCTGCGCGACCGCTTCTGTCTCTTTTGCTGCCCATAGGCAGGGAGGCGTGCCGGAATCAACGCGCCTCGATCTGTTTGATATTGATCTCATTGCCCTGCTGCAGCCAGGTGTTGCCGTTGCCGCAGTGCGGGCAGGTCTTGCCGTATTGTACGGTCGGGTAAGTGGTCTTACAGTCGTCGCACCAGGTGACGGCCGGAATGATCTCATACAGGAATTTCGTGCCCTGAATGATCGGCTCCTTCTTGGTATACCAGTTCCAGCAATCTTCAAGATATTCCGGCACAATGCCGGAGACCTCACCGAATTCGAGCGTGACCGACTCGATCTCGGTGAGGTTGTTTTCCTTGGCAATCTCCTGCACCTGCTTGACAACATAAGTAACGATACTCAGCTCGTGCATGGGGGCTCCTTTCAAGCAGGCGGGCACAGCGGGAAGGGTTCTGTGCCCGCCTCATAATGATGGATTACTTTTTCTTTTCCGCCAGAGACTTCTTGATGATCTTCACCTGACGCTTGGCAGCGTAGGGGCCGATGGCCTTGAACTTGTCCTCGGCCGGGATCATCTTGCTGTTTTGCGGACGCACGCGCTTGAGGTGGATGGCGTCAAACTCGCACTTGGTCGTGCAGATGCCGCAGCCGATGCACTTGTTCGGATCGACGACGCTGCGGCCGCAGCTCAGGCAGCGGGACGCCTCGGAGCGGATCTGCTCTTCGGTGAACGTCACGCGGTCGTCCTGCATGGTGCGCACCTTCTTGCTGTCGATGGCAACGGCGGCACGCGCGGGCTTTTTGATCTTCTCGGTCGGCAGAACGATATCGTCCTTGTTGAGCTCCTTGAACTCGCGGGTGTTGCGGTGGATCGTCAGGGTCTGGCCCTTGTTGACGAAGCGGTGGATGGACACCGCGCCCTCGCGGCTGGTCGCGATCGCGTCGATCGTGTACTTCGGGCCAGTGGCGCAGTCGCCGCCGACGAAGATATCGGGCTCATTGGACTGGAACGTCACGGCGTCGTGTGCGATCAGGCGGCCGTCAGCCGTCTCCGCCGCGGTGCCGGCCAGAACGTCGCCGTAGACCGAGCGCTGGCCGATGGCGACCAGAACGTTGGAGCACGGGACGGTGATGGTCTCATTCTCGTCATAGACCGGGGCGAACTTGCCGCTCGCGTCGCGGACGGACACGCAGCGCATCAGCTCGATGCCGGTGACCTTGCCGCCCTCGCCGAGGATGGCCTTCGGCGCCCAGGAGTTGTTGATGACAACGCCGTCGGCGATGCCGGCGTTCTTCTCGTCCGGAACGGTGGGCATCTCTTCGTCCTTCTCGAGGCAGTACATGTTCACGCTGCCCTTGGTCAGACGCAGGGCCGCGCGCGCCACGTCGATGGCCGCGTTGCCGCCGCCGATGACGACCACATCGCCCGTGAGCTTCTTGAGCTTGCCGGCGTTGACTTCACGCAGGAAGTCGAGACCGCTCTTGACGCCTTTGAGATCCTCGCCGGCGATGTTGAGCTTCGACGCCTGCTGCAGGCCGACCGCGACGTAGAACGCCTGGTAGCCCTCTTCGCGCAGCTGCTGGATGGTGATGTCCTTGCCGACTTCGACGCCGCATTTGAACTCCACGCCCATCTCGCGCAGCACATCGATCTCGGACTTGACCACGTCCTTGCCGATGCGGAAGCTTGGAATGCCGTTGACGAGCATGCCGCCGGGCACGGCTTCCTTCTCGAACACGACCGGGCTGTAGCCCTCGATGACCAGGAAGTAGGCGCAGGACATACCGGCCGGGCCGCCGCCGATGATGGCGACCTTCTGGTCAAACTTCTCATGCGTACAGGAGTTCATGGGCGGCACGTAGCGGTGCTCGGCCTTCATGTCCTGCTCGGCAATGAACTTCTTGATCTCGTCGATGGCCAGCGGCTCGTCGACGGTGCCGCGGGTGCAGGCATCCTCGCAGTACTTTCTGCAGATGCTACCGCAGACAGCCGGGAACGGGTTATCCTTCTTGATGAGCTTGAGCGCGTCAGCATAGCGGCCGTCGCCCGCCATCTTGATGTAGCCCTGGATGGCGATGTGCGCCGGGCAGGCAGCCTTGCAGGGCGCCGTGCCGGTCGGCCAGGTCTGGATGCATCCGTTCTCGTTGCGGTAATTCTTGTTCCAGTGATCCTCGCCCCACTTGGTGTCATCCGGCAGCTCATGGTGCGGATACTGGATGGGGCCTTCCTTCGTGCAGAGCTTCTGACCGAGGCGGACAGCACCAGCCGGGCAGGTCTCTACGCACTTGCCGCAGGCAACGCACTTTTCCGGGTCGCTCTCGGCCACGTAGGCGGAGGCGGACAGGTTTGGCGTGTTGAACAGCTGCGAAGTGCGCAGCGCGTTGCAGACGCCGACGGCGCAGTTGCAGATGCCGAAGATCTTGTTCTCACCGTCGATGTTCGTGATCTGGTGGACATAGCCGCGGTCCTCGGCCTTCTGGAGGATCTCCATGGCCTCTTCATAGGTGATGTCGTGGCCATGGTTCGTCTCACGGCAGTAGTCGGCAAAATCACCGACGCCGATGCACCACTCGCCTTCCACGTCGCCGGAGCCCTCGCCGCGGATGCGCTGCTGCTTGCGGCAGGAGCACACGGACACGCCGATGTGGCCCTCGTACTTCTTCAGCCAGTGGGACAGGTGCTCGATCGGCAGAGACTTGCTCTCGGCCGGGATGGCCTTCTCGACCGGGATAACATGCATGCCGATGCCGGCACCTCCGGGAGGCACCATCTCGGTGATGCCCGCCAGCGGCAGATACGCCATGCGCTCGAAGAAGTCTGCCGTCTCCGGGAACATATCCGACTGCTCGGGATTGATCATCATGATCTCGGCACTGCCGGGGACGAACATGTCCAGCACCCAGCGCTTCTCATGGTTCGGGTTCTTGCCGTCGAGGTTCTCCCAGTGGAACTCGACCAGACCACTCTCGCTGATAGCCTGCATCGCTTTTTCCAGATAGGCTCTGTCGAACTGCGGGTTTTTCTTTGCGAGCTGCTCGATCGTGAGCGGCACACGCTTTTTCATCGTCAGGGCGATGTCGAGGATATCGTCCGCCATCTTCTCATCATACTTCACCGCCGTGAACTTCAGGGCGGAGTTGATGCCCAGATACTCCGGGGCATCCGGCGTGATCTTGTCCTTGCCGAGCAGGACCGTTGCGCGATCCGTGATTTCTTTGCCGAGCTTTGCAATCTTCTCGTCTTTTGTCATGTTCTCGCTTCCTTCTCTGATAGTTTACATCCAAATAACGACTGGCCGTTCGGACACTTGAACGGCTTACAACGGCGCCATGTTAATTTATTAACCCTGCAATGTCAATGCCTCCATGGCATTTTTGAAACAAGTCACAAAAAAGTTGTAAAAGAATTGCGAATAACATCTTATGTGTGTTGAATCACAGAAACAAAAGTCGTATAATGTTTGAAAACGGCAAACATTTTTCGTCAGGGGTGTTTGAAGTGCAAGAATCATCCTGGAAGTTCAAAGAAGAAGTCGCGGAAACAGCCATTTCTCTCTTCAAACGCGATGGATATAACAACGTGACCGTCAATGATATCTGCAAAGCGTGCGGTATCTCCCGCTCCGTGTTTTACTCCTCTTTCAACGGTAAGCGCAGCATCCTCGAATACATGGTGGAAAAACCGCAGCACAATGACGATGCGAGCTTCATGAAGTTTGCGCACGCGGACAATGACTTTGAGCGCATCTGGCAGCTGTTCGACCGGTTCATCACGATCGCTTACGACTTCGGCCCGGAACTGACCAGCACGCTGTTCATCATGCAGTTCGAATCCCCCGAGGGGATACGCGCAGCTGTGCACGCGCTCGATGATCTGTTTGCGACACTGGCCACAAACTGTGCCAAGTCAGGCATTATCGACACGGAAGAGCCGCCGGATCTGCTCTCGCGCATCGCAACGGATCTGGTCTGCCACGAACTCTATGTCTGGTGCAGTCAGAAGGGTAACTTCTCGCTGCGCGCGCGTGCGCGGCAGTATGCAGAGGTCGCCTACCACGTCAAACCGGAATACCGCATGCCCGTCGAACAGCGCAACGCGCTGTGAAGAACCTTCTCATTCCTTATGATTGCATTTCTCGACATTTTATGTGTATTGACTAGTATCCGCTAAAGTAGATAAAAGAGCTGTCTGGCTTCCTTTGAGATCAGGCAGCTCTTTTCTTGCGAATCATGAAATTCTGATACCAAATCGTTGCCGCGAGAGATATCAAGGCTCAAAAAAGTCCGTTGATCATCATTTCGATTTCCGTTGACATCATGCAGCCATCATTTCACAGATCATCGCAAAAATCACAAGCACTATTTTCGAAAGCACGAGAAACGAGAAATATATTGATTATTGGAAAGTATTATATTATATTGGAGCTTACATAGTATACATGATCTATTCCCAAACCGGCGTTCGCTTGCGTGAGTATGATATTGCATCCGGTCGGTTTGCAATTTCAAATATGGGAAAACGGTCTCGCCGGTTTTTCCGATACGCGAAGAAAATGGTGCACATAAGAGAAGTTAGGTATCGTGGAGGTATTCCTGAATGGCTGATATGACTGCAGGGCGCAAAAACAAGGCTGCCAAACACGGCAGAAGTCATCATCAGGATAAAATAGGCCTGTTTAAAAGTCCTTGGTTTCCTTATCTGTTGACAGCGGTAACACTGACGGCAGTTTTTCTTGCCATCATGATCTGCTGCCGACTGTACCCTTTCGGCGACAGAGCCATGGTCAGTTCTGACGGAAAAAATCAATATCTGAACTTTTATCACTATTTCCGGAGCGTTCTGCTGACGGAAAACAATATCGACTACACTTTTTCCAATGTTCTGGGCGGAAATTTCCGAGGGTTGTATTCCTACTATCTGGCAAGCCCGCTTTACCTCCTCTTTGCCCTGTTCCCCGAGAGTCAGATCCTTCTGGCACTGCATATCATCATTTATCTGAAATATCTGATCGCAAGCCTCAGCTTCTGCGCATGGGCCGGATATCAAAAAAAGGAAAACCCGTGGGTACGGGCAGCACTTTCTGTCAGCTACGGCTTCATGGGCTATGCCGTTTCTTACTACAGCCTGCTTTCATGGCTGGATGCCATGGCACTGCTGCCGCTGGTCGCGCTGGGGCTGCAGCGGCTCGTGAAAGAAAACAAGTCTTTGCTTTATATTCTTTCGTTAGCAGTTACTGTTGTGGCTAACTATTACACCGGATTCATGGTGTGTGCAGCTTCGGTTTTGATGTATATCGCTCTGATTCTGACCAACAAGGACGGAATTGCCAACAGCCTGAAAAAAACGGTGGTTCCCTTTGCGGCATCCAGTCTGCTGGCAGGTGCTCTGAGCGCATGGAATACGGTTCCCACGGCGCTGTCTTTACCCGTTGGGCGGAAAAGCGAGCTGGAAATGCGCATCGATTTCACCTTTGACAGTTTGTTTTCCAAGCTGTTCACCGGAACGACCAACGGTGAGCAATTCTATGACGGATTGCCTATTATCTTTGTGGGAATCATTCCGGTGATTTTCGTCGTGCTGTTTTTCCTGAACCCTGACATTCACCGCCGATGGAAGGCGGTAGCTGCGGGCGTGCTGCTGGTGATGGTATTCTCCTTCCATAACAGTCTTCTGAATACCATCTGGCATTGCTTCACCAAAAACAGAATGTTCAATTACCGGTACAGCTTTGTGTGCAGCTTCTTTCTGCTTGCCATTGCATGGCACTCGGTATGCAGCTGGAAAAGTCTTTCTTCCCGGACCATCGGCCGGTGCTTTGCCGGATGTCTGTTCGCAGTGTTTCTGATCTTCTCCCATAATTATTCCTACACCGACGCAAAGCGCCTGTATCTGGATCTGTTCCTGCTGCTTACAGGCACGGGGCTTATTTATCTGCTCACCAAGAGCCGGCGCGGTGCGGCAATAGCGCTGTTCTGCCTGATGGTCGGCAACAGCTTTGCAAACTCCGTGCTGACCATCCACAGCATCAACACGTTATTTGACTGTGCCCACTACGACGCCCACAATCAGTACCTTGACCACGTTCGTCAGGGCTTGGCACTGATACCGGAGGATGACGCCTTTTACCGGATCGAAAAAACGGACTGCCAGACCTATACGGAGAACATGGCACTGGGGATTCCGGGAATCAGCAATTTCTCCTCGGCGGAACGCCTGGAATCTCTGGATTTTCTATGGAAGCTGGGCGTTGACCGCCATGTGGCGTGGGCTCATTACACCGGGAAAAGCCCTGCAGCTACGGAAAGTCTGCTCGGCGTGCGATATGTGCTTTCAGAGGAACCGCTCGACACCGACCGCGAAAAATATACTCTCGTCGGCGTTACGGAGAAAAATCTTTCCGTCTATCGCAATCCTTATGCGCTGCCATTGATCATGGCCTCGGGCAGCATCTCAAACGGCATCTTTGACAAAGAGGGCTGCGACTTCCAGAATGCATGCTGGCGTTCCCTTGCACCGGAAATAAACGAGGATGTGTTTGTCCCGGCAGATGATCTGACCGCCCAAACGCAGCGGGACGGAAGCGCTTTGTTTACCTGCAGC